>Ga0066652_100000059_pt1 | contig 76037 bp, 58 predicted proteins | sample GraSoiAngelo_101_FD_71413 | JGI IMG/M metagenome (GOLD analysis project Ga0066652, IMG submission 71413) | Grasslands soil microbial communities from the Angelo Coastal Reserve, California, USA - 14_0903_02_30cm | ecosystem: Environmental > Terrestrial > Soil > Grasslands | place: USA... | reverse complement strand
TGCTTGCCGCCACGTCACCAATGCGGCTTCGAGCGGCGCAACGCGCCTGAGATCGTCGTTTCTGCCGCGCAAACTCCTAAATCACGTTTGCGACGGGCCTGTTTTCGTTTGCAACCGGCCCGTTTTCGTTTGCAACCGGCCCGTTTTCGTTTGCAACCGGCCCGTTTTCGTTTGCAACCGGCCTGTTTTCATTTGCAACTGGCCTGTTTTCATTTGCAACTGGCCTGTTTTCATTTGCAACCGGCCCGTTTTCATTTGCAACTGGCCTGTTTTCATTTGCAACCGGCCCGTTTTCATTTGCAACTGGCCTGTTTTCATTTGCAACTGGCCTGTTTTCGTTTGCGACGGGCCTGTTTTCATTTGCAACTGGCCTGTTTTCATTTGCAACGGGCCCGTTTTCATTTGCAACTGGCCTGTTTTCATTTGCAACTGGCCTGTTTTCATTTGCAACCGGCCCGTTTTCATTTGCAACGGGCCTGTTTTCGTTTGCAACGGGCCTGTTTTCGTTTGCGACGGGCCTGTTTTCATTTGCAACGGGCCTGTTTTCGTTTGCGACGGGCCTGTTTTCGTTCCTCGGAGGCGAGGAGGCCTGGAGGCCGGGAGGCTACGGTCGTCTCGCCCACGGCGGCTGGTTCGTGTTCGTGCGTTGCTGCGGCTCGATCGTTTTGTCGGCGATGACGAGCTGTTTGCGGATCGAGCCGAGGATGCGCGCGTCGGTGGCGACGGCGAGGTCGACGAGTTTCTGGCGGTCGCCGTAGCCGTTGAAGGCGATCACGAAGCGATCGATGCGGAACGCGACGACGCGCCCGAGGTACTTGTCCTCGGCCGTGAAATTGTCCTCGCCGAGGTTCGGGATCGGGTCGAGCAGCTTGCCGTTACGGATGTAGAGCGCGCGGTAGGTGTCGAGGATCTTGCCGCCGGACTGTTTGTTCGCGGCCGGAATGATCAATCCGTCGAGCGACTCGCCGCCGACGTTGAACGTCGCCTGAAACGAATTGCCGAGGATCGTCTGCCCGAACCCTTTATCGGCGGAGTAGCGCTCGCTGTTCGGGACGCGCGGGTCGCCGGGGAAAAAGTTGAACACGGCCGGCTTCGAGGGCGCGGCGGGCATGCGCTCGGCGACGAACGACGCGAGCTGCGTCAGCGACTCGAACGCGTTCTGCGATCCGCCGGTGACGCGGATGTAGAACGGACCGCGCCAGACGTGCACCGCGAACTTGCTGACGTAGCCTTCGTTCTGCACCGGGATGAAGCGGCGCACCGCTTCTTTGCGCATCGAGTACGCGCCGAACGCTTTGACGAAGTCGGGGAAGCGGAAGATCTCGACGATCGCGAAGCCGGGATCTTTGGTCGACGTGTATTTGCCGGCCGTCACGTCGATCATTTCGTAGCGCGTGAAGTGCGCACCGTCGGGTCCGAGATACGTGTTGATTCGATCGCCGGGGACGACGATGGGATCCTCTTCGAGACGCCATCCCGGCGCTTCTTCGTGTCGCGGAAGAAACTGCAGGCTCGGCGAGTCGATCGCCGTGAAGTCGATCTGCGGCTCGGCCGGCGGAGCGACGGGCACTTTCTTCGCGCCGCCGCCGCACGCAATGAGCAGCGCCAGAAGCGCCGCGGTTGCGCAGTTGCGCAGTCGCGCGGTGAAGTCTTTGCCGCGCAACCGCGCGACCGCGTCACCGCGCAACCCTATAACGACTGCAGGAACTCGATGGTGACGCGCACGCCCGCGCCGGTCGCGCCCTTCGCTTCGCGCGGCGACTCGTTCTCCGCGTACGCCGTTCCGGCGATGTCGAGGTGAGCCCATGACGGACAATCGACGAACTCCTTCAGAAACACCGCGGCGGTGATCGCGCCGCCCCAGCGGCCGCCGCTGTTCTTCATGTCGGCCCACTCGCTGCGGATCAGGTCTTTGTATTCGTCCCAAAGAGGAAGTCTCCAGAGGCGCTCACCGGTGCGCTCTCCAGCATGGATCAAGTTCCGAGCCAAAGCGTCGTCGTCCGTGAAGAGGCCGGCCGCGTCGCCGGCCAGCGCGACGACGCACGCGCCGGTGAGCGTCGCGTAGTCGATGATGTGATCGGGCTTCAGGCTCGACGCGTAATGCAGCGCGTCGCCGAGGATCATGCGCCCTTCGGCGTCGGTATTCACGATCTCGACGGTCTTGCCGTTCATCATCGTGATGATCTCTCCCGGCTTGTACGCGCTGCCGCTCGGCAGATTTTCGGTCGCCGCGAAAATGCCGGTGATCTTTACCGGCAGCTCGAGCTTCGCCGCCGCTTCGACGATGCCGATCACGGCGGCGGCGCCGCACATGTCGAACTTCATCTCTTCCATTTTCTCGGCGGGCTTGATGGAGATCCCGCCGGAGTCGAAGGTGATGCCCTTGCCGACCAGCGCGACGTGCTTCTTCGCTTTCTTCGGCGTGTACTCCATCACCACGAAGCGCGGCTCGAGATCGCTGCCGCGATTGACGGCGATGAGGCCGCCCATCTTCATCTTCTCGATGTCGCGCTTCGTGTAGACCGTGCACTTCACGCCGGCGTCTTTCGACACTTCCTGCGCGCGCTCGGCGAGCCGCTCCGGCGTCATCACGTTGCACGGCGTGTTGCCGAGATCGCGGACCGTGTTGACGCCCGCCGCGATCGCGCGCGCGTGGTCCGCGAGCTGGGCGACGCTCTTCTTGTCGAGCGACGGCGGCGCGAGCAGCGCCGCGTCGATCGGATATCGCTTCAGATCTTTCTTGACGGTGATGTACGGGTCGTACTTATAGTCGCTCTGCGCGAGCGCGTCGGCGACGGCGCTCGTCTCCGGCTGCGCGTACGGAAAAATCACGCCGATCGATTTGTCGCGATGCTTCTTCGCGATCCGCCCGACGGCGGTCAGCTGCGCGCGAACGCCGCGGATCGTCAGCGCGTCGCTCTTTCCGACTCCGATCAGCGTGACCTTGCGCGGCTCGTGTCCGAGGATCGTGACCACGACGTCGGCGCGCCCGTCGAACGCGGCATCGCGAACGATTTTCCGGATCGGATCGGGAAGAGAAAGGTCGTCATGCTTCCCCTCGGCGAGGAGAACGAATAGATGATCGAGCTTCGAGAACTTCAACTCACGAGAGATGTCGACAAACATGGCGGGCGCATTCTACTCAGGATACAGAGTGGAGTGGTGCGCGCTTCCAGCGCGCCTTCAGGAACCTTTGAGGCGCGCTGGAAGCGCGCGCCACTCCAAGACTCCGTCAAAGCGTGAACGGTTCGTCGGAGTCGGAGTTGGTTTCGCGCGAGGGCGGGAGGTGGGCGGAAACGGAGTGAAGAAACTCGAGATACTCGGCCGGTGACATTTTGTTCAGCTGCTCGGCTCGATCGAGCGCTTCGATGTCCTCCGGTGTTGGCTCGGGAAAATTCAACGTTTGAATGTCAAATGCGCTTCTCGATGTCATCGAATATTTCCAACAGTCCCTTTCGGGTAAAGTACTCCCGGATGAACTCGCGATCAACTCCGGGGAGTCGCAAGAGAAACAGAACGTCGCTGATGTCTCGATAGGCGCGACGTGGAGCCCATTTGATCGCGATGGCTTTCATCGCGGCGAGATGTTCGGGTCTTGCAACCGGAACTGAGATGTCGCCGACAACCACTCGATGTTCCGCGGCCGTGAAAAGTTGGTTGGCCGTTGCTGCGTCGACGTACATAAAGTCGACCCGATCTGATCCGCGTACATGATTGGAGTAGCCATCCGAAATATGGATCGTTTCGTATCCTGCCGACTCGGCGAACTCGATGACACGCTCGCGGTTGGATAACTCCACAACAAAGTCTGCATCCTGCGTCGTTCGGCCTGATCCCCACGCGTTCATTGCAAGCCCGCCGATCAAGGCATAACGAATTCGCTCGCGTTCGAGAAAAGAGCTGAAGCTTCGCAGTACGTCGTCAAGCTGCATTACTGCCGAGGATACCTCGGACTCCTTCGCATAGAATCCTGGCCGGACTCATGCACGAAGAGGTCAATTGAATGCCGTATCGAGTGTTGGTCATCGACGACGAGACCGCGATTCGCGAAGCGATCCGGATGACGTTGGAGTACGAGGGGTATCGCGTCGATGAAGCGCGGTCGGGGCAGGACGGGCTCGATAAGGCTTCGAAGGTTCCGTACGACGCGATCCTGCTCGACATCAAGATGCCGGTGCTGGACGGGATCGAGGTGCTCGATAACCTGAAAGAGCAGCGCATCGGATCGCCGGTGGTGATGGTGTCGGGGCACGGCGACGTGCACACGGCGGTCGAGTGCACGAAGCGCGGCGCGTACGATTTTCTCGAGAAGCCGCTGAATCGCGACAAGCTGCTGCTCACCGTCCGCAACGCGGTCCGGCAGCGCTCGCTCGAGGAAGAGAACACCGAGCTCAAAGAGAAAGCGGAGAAGGAGTATCAGCTCGTCGGCGAGTCGTCGCTGATGAAGGACCTGAAGTCGCAGATCGAGCGCGCGGCGCCGACGAAGGCGACGGTGCTGATCACCGGCGAGTCGGGCACGGGCAAGGAGCTCGTCGCGCGCGAGATTCATCGACGCTCGTCGCGCGCGAATCAATCATTCATCCAGGTCAACTGCGCGGCGATTCCGGAAGAGCTGATCGAGTCGGAACTGTTCGGACACGAGAAGGGCTCGTTCACCGGCGCGGTGCGCAAGCAGACGGGGAAATTCGTGGCCGCGGACGGCGGGACGATTTTTCTCGATGAGATCGGCGACATGTCGCTGCGCACGCAGGCGAAAGTGTTGCGCGTGTTGCAGGAAGGCGAGGTCGAGCCTGTCGGGTCGGCAACGGTTGTGAAAGTGGATGTCCGCGTGATCGCGGCGACGAACAAGGATTTGACCGAGGAGATCCGCGCCGGACGATTTCGCGAGGATCTTTACTATCGGCTGAATGTCATCCCGATCCGCACGCCTCCGCTGCGCGAACGGAAGGACGACACGGCGCAGCTCGCGCAGCATTTCGCGCGGCTGTTCGCGGAAGAGCACAACTATCATCCGAAAGAGTTCACGCCGACGGCGCTCAAGGCGCTCGCCGATGCGCCGTGGCGCGGCAACGTGCGCGAGCTGCGCAACATGATCGAGCGGCTCGTGATCATGGTTCCGGCGGACAAGATCGACATCACCGATCTGCCGGCGGAGTTTTTCCGCACGCCGACCGACATCATCAGCAGCGCGATGCGTCTCTCGACGCTGCAGGAGTTCAAGGACGAGGCGGAGAAGGCGTTCATCATCGCCAAGCTGCGCGAGCACGGCTGGAACGTGTCGAAGACGGCCGAGGCGATCGACACGCCGCGCTCGAACCTCTACAAGAAAATCGAGCAGTACAACATCAAGCGCGAAAGCGGCGGCAGCATGACTGCCGACGCGTCCGCGGATTGAGGATTGAGAATTGAGGATTGAGGAACAGACAGGATGACGCGTAGCGAGCGCAATTCCTCAATCCTCAATCCTCAATCCTCAATCCCGTCCCACGGGCGGCCGCGTCCGATCGGCATCTTCGATTCAGGCGTGGGCGGCCTCACCGTCTTCCGCGAGGTCTCGCGCGCGCTCCCTCGCCAGCCGCTCGTCTACCTCGGCGATTGTGCGCGCGTGCCGTACGGGACGAAGTCGCCGTCGACGGTCGTCCGCTATTCGCTCGAAGCCGCGCGTCATCTGATGACGTACGACATCTCGATGCTCGTCGTCGCGTGCAACACCGCGACCGCGGCGGCGCTGCCGAAGTTGAAAGAGACGCTGTCGATTCCTGTCATCGGAGTCGTCGAGCCGGGTGCGCGTGCGGCAGTCGATCGCACCTCCGGAGTCGTCGGCGTCATTGCAACCGAGGGGACGGTGAAGTCGAAGGCGTACACGAACGCGATCAAGGCGCTCGATCCCGACGTCGAAGTGATCGAGTCCGCCGCGCCGCTGTTCGTGCCGCTGGCGGAAGAGGGGTGGGCGAACACGCACGTCGCGCGCGAGGTCGCGGAGATCTATCTCGAGCCTCTCATCGATCACGGCATCGACACGCTCGTCCTCGGATGCACGCACTATCCGATCCTGCGCGGCACGATCGAGCAGGTCGTCGGCAACGCGGTGCACATCGTCGACAGCGCAGAGACGACCGCGCACACGGTGCGCGAAGCGCTCGGCGTCACGCGCGGCGTTGACGATCCCGAGTATCACTTCTTCGTGACGGATGCCGAGGAGCGCTTTCGCAGAATCGCGGGAGAGTTCCTTGAGCACGAGATCGAGAATCTAGAGCTGGTGGCGTTGTGACGGTTGCGCGGCTACGCAGTTGCGCGGTTGCGCGGTTGCGCGGTCACGCGGTACCGCTGTCAGCGGCGCGTTGCTCAAGCGATGGATCCCGCATGCGGAGATCTATGAATTCGAGTTTGCGACGCATGGGTTGTTGGAGGACCATGCGAAAGGGATCGGAGAGCTCTTCACCGTCATCCTGAGCCGCGAAGACGGCGAAGGATCTCCGAATACGCAAATGCTTCGCAGTGAGAGATCCTTCGGCGTCTGCGCGCCTCAGGATGACGGAGATTTTTTCACAACCTCTTAGGATGACGGTGATTGGAAAGCGGCGGCGTAGCCGCCGCAGTCCAAAGAATCACCACACCTCGCAGCGTTTCGCCGGCGGCCTGACCATCGCTGACTCGGCTTTGCATCCGAATGCGGCCGCGAACTCCGGCAGGTTCGACAGCGGACCGATCACGCGGTATTCGCCGGTCGGATGCGGGTCGCCCTGCACCATCAGGCGCATCGCTTCCGGCCGGATCGCGTCGCCGCGGAACTGACCCCAGCCGATGAAGAACTGTTGATCGGGCGTGAAGCCGTCGATCGTTTGCGCGGGATGTTGCTGCTGTGCTTTCTGAAATGCGAGGTACGCGATCTTGGCGCCGGCGAGATCGCCGATCGACTCGCCGAGGACGAGGCGTCCCTGATGATGGATGCCGGGCTCGATGAAGTAGTTCTCGAATTGATCGGCGACGCACGCCGTGCGCTCGTCGAAGTGCTTCTTGTCATCCGCCGTCCACCAGTTTTTCAATCGTCCCTCGGCGTCGAACTTCGCGCCCTGATCATCGAAGCCGTGACTGATCTCGTGTCCGATCACGACGCCGATCGCGCCGTAGTTCACGGCGTCGGTCGCGTTCATGTCGAACGCCGGCGGCTGGAGGATGCCGGCGGGGAAGACGATCTCGTTGAGTGACGGGTTGTAGTACGCGTTCGACGTCGGCGGCGTCATGCCCCACTGTGTGCGGTCCGTCGGTTTGCCGACGCGTCGGCGATCGTCGGAGACGTCGTACTTCAGCGCGTTGACGATGTTCTGGAAATACGCGCCGGGCGTGATCGAGACGCTGCTGTAGTCCTTCCACTTGTCGGGATAGCCGACTTTCGGATTGAAGGTCGACAGTTTGTGCAACGCCTGCTGCTTCGTCTCCGGCGACATCCACTCGAGTTTCTGAATCGTGTCGCCCATCGCCGACAAAAGGTTGCGCACCATCTCCTGCATGCGCGCTTTCGCGGCCGGCGGGAAGTAGCGCTCGACGTATTTCTGCCCGAGGGCTTCGCCGAGGAGCTGATCTTCCTGCTCGACGCAACGCTTCCAACGCGGCTTCATCTCTTTCGAGCCGGCGAGATACTGCTCGTAAAACGCGAAGTTCTCTTTCACGAAAGGATCGGATAGCGCGTCGGCGGACGCGTGCACGACCTGCCAGCGCAGGTACGTGCGCCAGTCGCTGAGCGGCGCGGTCGCGAGCTCGCGCTCGACTTCTTCCAGGAACAGCGGCTGCGTGACGTTGACCTCGGTCTCCGCAATGTTCGTGTGATCGAGGTAGCGCTTCCAGTTGAAGTGCGGCGTCATCGCCTGCAGCGTCGCCAGCATGTACATGTGGTCGGTGTTGTTCGGATTGCGGCGCGCGACGTTGTCGAGGTGCCACTGCGCGAGACGCGTTTCGAAATTGAAGACGGCGTCGCTCTGCTTCTTCGCCGTCGCCTTGCTCGATCCGAGCAGCTCGAACATCTTCGCGACGTGCGCGCGATATTTCTCGCGCGCCTCGACGAATCGCGGGTCGGGCTTGAAGTAGTAGTCGCGGTCGGGGAGGCCGAGGCCGCCGGCGCCGACGTTGAGGATCGTCTGCGTCGGATTGTGGCGGTCGGGCGCGGAGCCGACGCCGAAGGGGACGAAGACCTCGAGATCCTGCAGCCGCGCGATGATGTCCTGCAGTGCGGCGCGCGATTGCACGCGATCGATCTCCGCGAGCAGCGGCTGGATCGGTTTCGATCCGAGCTGGTTGACGCGCTTCTCGTCCATGCACGAGCCGTAGAAATCGCTGATCTGCTGCTCGACGCTGCCTGTCGTCCAGTCGTGTTTCTGCGAGACCTCGTCGAGGATGCCGCGCAGCGCGTCCTTATTCAGCTCGCCGGCCTGCCAGCGGCGGCTCCAGCGCTGCATCGTCGGCGGAATCGGATTCGCCGCGCGCCACGCGCCGTTCGCGTAGTCGAAGAAATTCGTGCAGGCGTCTTTGGTGCGGTCGATGTCTTCGGTGAAGACGCCGCGCTGCGGGGTCTGGGCAACGATGCTGAAAGTCGCGAGAAGAATGATCACGAGTCTGCGCATGGCGCGGAGTATACGAGGAGCGAGCTGTTCGTTTGTGGGAACGGTCGTCCGTTTGTGGGACGCGCGCGTTACGCAGCAGTTACACGAGCGCGATTTCCGCGAGATGCCGCTCGTCGTCGATCGCGCGCGTGAACGCTTCATTGACCGGCGCGCGTGGATACGCGGGGATGTGCATCGTCAGTCCATCGTCCTGATGGCGATGCAGAAACGCGCGCGCATCGTCGAGCGTGCCGAGGCGGACGCGTTTGCGGACGGCGTCGCGCGTGCCGCCGGAGACGATGAGCGTCGCGACATGATCGGGCGGATAAAAACGCGTCAGATGCGCGACCAGCGAAGTGAAGCGTCCGGGTCGATTGGCGCGCGTTTCCCTCGTGAAAAAGCTCGTCCCGAATTTTCCGATCTGGAAGACGAACGTTTGCAGATGCGGATCGAGCGTGATGTTGTGCGTGAGCAGGTGATTCGCGTGGACGATCTGCGCGCCGTCGCCGATGTCCACGCCGAGGTCGATCATCATCGTGTCGACGCACGAGATGCCGGGCAGCGCCACGACGTTGAGCCCGCGCTTGCGTCCCGCGCGCACGATGCCCCAGTTCACGTCATCGAAGACCATCGGATGTCCGTCCACGACGACCGAGATCGTCGGACCGTTCGTCTTCGCCTCGTCGAGCAGCATCTCCTGCAGCCGGTCGTAGATGTTGTCGCACAGCTCGCCGGTCCAGTAGTCGGACGCGAGGTCGACGACGTTGGGATGCAGCTTCCGGATCGCGCGCACGTCACCGGAGAGATCGAACACGAGGCGCGACTTGCGGATCGCGGCGAGCGCTTCCGCGGTCATCTGCGAGACGCCGTCGGCGATGCCGCGGCCGAGGAGATAGATGTGGACTGGTTTTGAGCGTTTGCGCATGGCGCGGAGTATACGAGGAGGCCGCTGTCCGTTGGTGGGAAGCGCGCGTTACGGGCCAGCAAACAGGTGCTGGGTCCACAGGTGCTGGGTCCAGAGTGCTGGGTGCTCGGGTCGAACGCCGGGTACTCAGCACCCAGCACCCAGCACTCGGTACTCTGCACTCTATAATCGCGCCCGAATGTCCGACCGCACCGAACGCGCGTTTGCGCCGGAGCCGCGCGAGCCGTCGCGACGGCGATTCATGATCGCCGGCGAGCACGTGATCCTGCGCGCGTTCGAGCGCGACGACATCGAGCGCTGCTATCGATGGATGAACGACCCGAACATCGTGCGCACGCTGAAGTCGCGCTACCCGATCGCGTTTCAGAACGAGATCGACTGGCTCGAGCGCGCGATGCGCGTGAGCGATGACGAGCGGCACTTCGCGATCGAGCGGCGCGACGACCGCACGCACATCGGCAACGCGTCGATCCACGATATCGACTGGGTGTCGCGCACGGCCGCGTTCGGACTCTTCATCGGCGAGCCGAGCGCGTGGAACCGCGGCTTCGGCAGCGACGCGATCGCGACGCTGGTGCGCTTCGCGTTCGAAGAGATGAACCTGCGCAAGCTGCACATCAACGTCTTCGACTACAACGATCGCGCGAAGCACGTGCTCGAGACGCACGGCTTCGTGCAGGAGGGGCGTTTGCAGAAGGAGTTCTATCGCGAGGGGGCGTTTCACGACATCGTGATCCTCTCGGTCTTCCGCCACGCCGAGGAGAAACCGCAATGAGCGAACGCAAGATTCGCGTCCTGATCGCGAAGCCGGGACTGGACGGCCACGACCGCGGCGCGAAAGTGATCGCGCGCGCGTTGCGCGACGCGGGGATGGAAGTGATCTACACCGGACTGCGGCAGACGCCGGAGCAAATCGTTGCGGCGGCCGTGCAGGAGGACGTCGACGCGATCGGACTCTCGATCCTGTCCGGCGCGCACAACGTCCTCTTCCCCGAGATCATGCGCATGCTGAAAGACGAAGGCGCGCAGGACATCATCGTCTTCGCCGGCGGGATCATTCCGGAACAGGACATCCCGAAGCTGAAGGCGATGGGCATCCGGGAGATTTTCCTTCCCGGCACGCCGACGACGGCGGCGGTGGACGCGATTCGCAACGCGGTCGGCGGATAGGTTGCGCGGTCACGCGGTTCCGCGGTTGCGCGGCTGAGCTCATGACCCGATTCACGCTGACGGCCGAAAACGAACTGCTCTTCGATGACGGCGGCATGAACTTGCTGTCGTCCTCTGCATTGCACGAGCTCCGCGACTTGCTCTCCTCCGCGCAACTGCGTGACCGCGAGACTGCGCAACCGCTGGTTTTCCGTTCCGGGCGCCCGAACATCTTCGCGGCCGGCGCGGACATGGCCGAGATGCAGCGCTTCTCTCCGCGCGATGCGTACGAGTTCGCACGCCTCGGGCAGGAAACGTTCGAGGCCATCGAGCGCGCGCCGTTTCTCACGATCGCGCAGATCGACGGCGACTGCTTCGGCGGCGCGCTCGATCTCATCCTCGCGTTCGACTTCCGCTTCGCCACGCCGCGCGCGCGGTTCGCGCATCCCGGCGCGCGCCTCGGCATCGTGACCGGCTTCGGCGGCACGTCGCGCTGGCGCCGCGTGATTGCGCGTCCCGCCGCGCATCAGCTGTTTCTTGCGAATCGGGTGATCGATGCGGAGGAGGCGCTGGCGATCGGACTCGTGGATTCTCTCGGTGGAGCGGCGGCCGCTTCGGCCGCCGGCCCTCGCGAGAATTCGGCGGCCGAAGCGGCCGCCGCTCCACTGAAGTTCATCAAACAACTCGCGATTCATGCCGACAAACTCTCGCGCGCGGAACTGCTCCTCGTGGCGCGGCGACTCGGCGGGATATATTTGCCGTAACGCATGGACGCGCTGCAGAGCTACCTCGATCCAAACTCCGATGACTTCAAGGCGAACGCGGAACATCTGCAGTCGCTCGTCGACGCGCTGCAGAAAAAAGTCGCCGATGCGAAGCAGGGCGGGGGAGAGAAATACCTGCAGCGTCATCGCGAGCAGGGGAAGCTGCCGGTGCGCGAGCGCATCCACGCGCTGCTCGATCCGGGCACGCCGTTCCTAGAGCTGTCACCGCTCGCCGCGAACGGGATGTACGAAAAAGACGCGCCGGCCGCGGGGATCATCACCGGCGTCGGGCGCGTGCAGCAGCGCGAATGCCTGATCATCGCGAATGACGCGACGGTGAACGGCGGCACGTATCTGCCGGTCACGGTGAAAAAACATTTGCGCGCGCAGGAGATCGCGCTGCAGAACCACCTGCCGTGCATCTATCTCGTCGACTCCGGCGGCGCGTTTCTTCCGCTGCAGGCCGACGTCTTTCCCGATCGCGAGCACTTCGGCCGCATCTTTTACAACCAAGCCGTGATGTCGGCCGCGGAGATCCCGCAGATCTCCGCGGTGATGGGCTCGTGCACAGCCGGCGGCGCATACGTTCCCGCGATGTCGGACGAGGCCGTGATCGTCAAAGGCACCGGCACGATCTTCCTCGGCGGTCCGCCGCTTGTCCGCGCCGCGACCGGCGAGGAAGTGACCGCGGAAGAGTTAGGCGGAGCCGACGTGCACACGCGCATCAGCGGCGTCGCCGATCAGTTCGCGGACGACGATCACCACGCGATCGCGATCGTGCGCAACATCGTCGAGAACCTGCGCTTCGAAAAAGCCGAGCCGGCGACGCGCATCGAGCCCGAGCCGCCGCGCTACGATCCGAAAGAGTTGTACGGTGTGATTCCGCGCGACCTGCGCAAATCGTACGACGTGCGCGAAGTGATCGCGCGGATCGTCGACGGGTCGCGCTTCCAGGAATTCAAGGAGCGTTACGCGACGACGCTCGTGACGGGATTCGCGCGCGTGTTCGGCTACAAGGTCGGCATCCTCGCCAACAACGGCGTGCTGTTCAGCGAGTCCGCGCTCAAGGCGACGCACTTCATCGAGCTGTGCAATCAGCGGCGCATCCCGCTCGTCTTCCTGCAGAACATCACCGGCTTCATGGTCGGCAAGCAGTACGAGCGCGGCGGCATCGCGAAAGACGGCGCGAAGATGGTGCACGCCGTCGCGAATTCGACCGTGCCGAAGTTCACCGTCATTATCGGCGGCTCGTTCGGCGCCGGAAACTACGGCATGTGCGGCCGCGCCTACTCGCCGCGATTCTTGTGGATGTGGCCGAACGCGCGCATCTCGGTGATGGGCGGCGAGCAGGCCGCGGGCGTGTTGACGACCGTCAAGCGCGATCAGCTCGCGCGGCAGGGAAAAGAATTGTCAATCGAGGAAGAGCGTGCGATCGCCGATCCCGTGCTCGCGAAGTATGAAGAGGAGGGGAGTCCGTACTACTCGACCGCGCGCCTGTGGGACGACGGCGTGATCGATCCCGCCGACACACGCGTGTTTCTCGGACTCGGGTTGTCGGTCGCCTACAACGCGGCCATCGCCGCGCCGCGGTTCGGGGTGTTTCGAATGTAGGTTGGGCTGTTTTCAGTTTATCCCGCGCGCAGACGCGGGATCTCTGGTTACACCGGCACGAGCACTCCCAACGACGCGGACCGCGCGGTGCCACCGGAGATCCCGCGTCTACGCGCGGGATAAACTAAAAAAACCACATGCCTATCTGGTTCCTCTTCGACCTCGGCAACACGCTGATCAAGCTCGGTTACGAGCGTGTGCTGGAGAACATTCGCCGCAACACGACCGCGACGCGCGATCAGTTGATCGACATCCTCGAGCGTCCCGGCGGCTATCGCGACATGGAGCGCGGCGCGGTGACGTTCGTCGAGTTCTACCACTTCGTTGTCGACGCCGCCGGATTCCGCGGATCGATCAACGAGCTGCGGTCCGTCTGGAGCGATTTCTTCGACGGCACCATGCCGGGGATGGAGGAGTTGCTGGCGCGCGTGCGCGAGCGCTACCGCGTCGCGTTTCTCTCCAACTCGAACGAAGTCCACGCCGAGATCATCCCGCGCCGCTTCGCCGCGCTCTTTCAGAAAGACGACCGCTTCATCCTCTCCCACCGTTTCCGCGTCGCGAAACCCGACCAGGAGATCTTCCGCCGCGCCGTCGAAGTCCTCGGCACCCAGCCGCATCACGTCGTCTTCATCGACGACATGATCGAAAACGTCCTCGCCGCGCGGACGGTCGGCATGCGCGCGTTTCAGTTTGTCGACGCGGACTCGCTCGCGAGACAACTCGCGAGCGAGTCGCTGTTGTAGCCGGCCGAACGATTACGACTGCTTCGCGCCCGACCAGCTCGAGCTGCGCGCGACTTCTTCGCCGCTGCCGTTCTGCGACCAGACGTCGCCGTTCTTCGTGAACTGCGACTTGCGCTGAATCGTCAGCACGCCGTTCTTCTCGCCGCCGTCGGTATTGAAGCGTCCTTTGTACTTGTACGTCGTCAGCACGGTCGCCTCGGTCGGCGAATTGAGCGCAATGCTGTCGACATGCGTCGAGAGCTTCGTCAACTCCACCAGCTCACTCGGACGATTGCTCGTGTCGTTCGTGATCTGTGCCGTGCCTAACGCCGAATACGCCGCCGCCCGCACCGCATCGGTATTGCCCATCGACGCGCAACCGGCCGCCAGCACGCACGCCAAACTCACTGCTGTCATGATTTTTTTCATCGCACTTCCTCCTTGTGTTGCACTTAGGAACGAAAGAAATGCGATGAGGTTCGTTACGATCGCGCGACGAAGAAGTGAACGATGGAACGCGACGCGCAATAGCGTGACAACGCGCTCGTTCTCCGTCGGCCGCGTCTAACGGAACGCTCTGACGGGGAACCTGAATACCGTCAGGGCGGCAAAAACTGAACACGGCGACGGGCCCGCTGTGACGATCGACACGTCTGCGGCGCGTTTCTCTCAGTATCCTGTGCGAGCTCGACAGCGATCTGAACCGGCCGCGAACTCCCCCAAACGGTCGCATTGCGGGTATCATCTGCCGTGCTGGTTCCGATAACTCCGAGGGAGAACAACATGAAGAGACTCGTTTTTGCGGTGATTTGCATTTTCGTCGGCGCGAACGCTTTCGCCGACTGCCTCACGACGCCCTGGACTTCGGACAACACGAACGGCGTGTACACGACGCAGTGTCCGAAGGTCGGAGTGGGAACCACAACGCCGTCGTCGAAGCTTCACGTGTTCGATAACACGGACGCGATCAGCATCGTGCAGATCGAGAACAGCAACGCGGGTGTGAATGCGGTGGGTGTGTTGCGCGCGAAGTCAAACGCGGCTACGGTCAACTTCGAATCGCACGGCAGCGGACGCACCATCTCGCGTTTCGGCGTGACGCTGGCAGGGTGGAACGAGTTCCTCGGTGTCGAGGGGAACGGTATGGCGATCGGAACGACGCCATTTGGCGGTCCGCTGATCCTGGGAACGAACAGCCTGGCGCGGATCACGATTCTCACCGACGGCAAGGTCGGAATCGGGACTGCGACGCCGACCGCAACGCTGGAAGTGAACGGCACGATCAAAGCCACGACCGTCCTCGGCGCGGCCTACCAGGATTTCGCGGAATGGGTTCCGGCGACTGCCGACCTGGCTCCGGGAACGGTGGTCGTGCTCAACGCATCGCGTACGAACGAAGTCATGGCCTCGATCAACCCGTACGACACGACCGTCGCCGGAGTCGTTTCCGCGCAGCCGGGTGTCGTCCTGGGCGTAGAAGCTCCGTCGAAGGAAATGATCGCGACGACCGGTCGCGTCAAGGTTCACGTGACCGCGGAGAACGGCGCGATTCATGTCGGCGATTTGCTGGTGACGAGCAACAAGGCCGGGATGGCGATGCGCTCCGAGCCGCTCGATCTCGGCGGCGCGAAGATTCACCGCCCCGGCACGCTGATCGGAAAAGCACTCGAGCCGCTCGACAAAGGTGAGGGGGAGATTCTCGTTCTCCTCAGCATGCAGTAACACATCCTCTCATCCGCCCTTCGGGCACCTTCTCCCCGCACGCGCGGGGAGAAGGGCCACAAACGACGACCTTGCCGAGTTTTCCCCTCGCCCCGCTTGCGGGGAGAGTGTGGCGCGAAGCGCCGGGTGAGGAGGCCCGTCATTGCAATCGACACTGCGCAATGCGGCAGACGAGAATCAGCGTAACCCGTTCTCGACCGTCTTCGTGAGAGGATCATCGCCGTACCAGCGGCGATGAAACTCGAGGAGCGCGTCGCGATTCGAGCTCGTCGACACGGTGGGCTGGAAGAGCCGCGGGAAGTCGTACAGCGCGAATTTGAAGTTCTCTTTCGCGTACTCGCGTCCGAGCTGCGCGAACGACGCGCCGTCGATCGAGAACTTTCTGTTGCCTTTGTACGAGAGGTCGACGCGTTTGTAGCGTTTCTCTTTCAGCTTCTTCGCGAACTCGAGAAACGCTTTGTGCACGTCGATCGGCGTTTGGCGGAAGGTGAGCGTCTGCAGGTTGTATTCGACGACGCCGGGCACGACGTAGTACTCGTAGTGCGCCGACACTTTCATGCCGCGGAACGCGTCGCTCTGCTTGAGGATGTCGTTGACGGGCTCCTGCAGCAGAAACAAATTCGCGGAATATCCGATGAGCGCGGCGATGAGCGGCGTGCCGACGAAGACGAGTTTCTTGTTGCGCAGCGCGGGGAGCGGAATCGAGACGCGCTCCAGCTTCAGCTGTCTGCGAATCAGTGCGCCGAGGCGCGTGCGTTTTTTGTTGCGCGGCGATGCGGGCGGTTCGACGGGAATGGCGTAGTACGCGATCGAGAGCAGCAAACCGGCCGCGATCGAAAGCACGCCGACGGGACGGAACAGCAGCAGCGCGCCGAGTCCGAATAAATACAGCACCCAGCTCGCGTAGTTGACGCGCGATCGCAGCCGCTGCGCGCGCTGGCGATAGAACTCTTCGTCGACGACTTCCGAGCAGTGTCTGCAACGCACCGCTTTCGGCGAGATCGCGCCGCCGCAGAACTGGCATTCCGCGCTGTCGTGGTCCGACGCGCGCCGTCGCTGCACCGCCAGATCCTCGGCGCGACGTTTCGGTAACACATTGAGGAGAAGCAGTCCGCACGTCCCGCAGGCACTCGCGTCCGTCTCATTCAACGCGTTGCATTCGGGGCATCGCATGACGATGTCCCTTCACTGCAACGGCGCTGCCATTACCTCGGTTGCTCGTTGCTCGGTCGCGCGGTTACGCAGGGCTTCTGCCGCGCAACCGCGTAACTGAGAAACCAAGCAACGGTTTACCTCCTTCGCCCGAAACGCCTCTCGATGTTGAAGCCGAGGTGGAGGTCGCCGGAGTCGAGCGCCGTGCCCTGGAACGTCGACGTGACGTACTGATCGGCGGTCGATGCCTGGCTGTTTGTCACGAGAATCTCGAACCAGTGACCGCCGATCTGTCGCTTGATGCCGACGGCCCAGCCGAGGTCGGCGTGCATCGAGTCGGGGAGATCGCGATTCGGAGGAGTGATCTCCGCGACAACGCTCAGCGCCGGCTTCAACATCCAGACGATGCCGACCGGGACGTTGAACGCGTTCTTGAACAGCGCGCCCGACGAATTGCCGCTGACCGCGCGTCCCGCTTTCGTGGCGATCGTCGGGATCGCGAAGAGCTCCGCCTTGCGTCCGAACTGATGCGTGAGGATCGCCTGCGCGAACAACGACGTGCGGTCGCCGAGATCCTTTTCCGTGCGCCAGTCGGCGCCGCCGCGCAGCGAAATGCTGAGCGGAACAGTTGCGGCCTGCTGCAACAGGATGAATTTCGCCGCGCCTTCGAGCGTGTCGTTCGTATTGCTGCGCATCAGCGAGAGTTGCAGATCGCGGCGCAGTGCGTACGACAAACCGAAGACGACGTCCGCATTGGTATCGAGACCGAACAGCGAATGGATCTGATCGCTGATGCCGCCCTGATCGAGCGACTGATTGAAACGATGCGTGAACTTCACTTCCCACGTTCCGCGCGCGGGCATCGTCGCGCTCGGAAGGGAGAGGAACCAATCGCCGGTGGGGAGAGGATTGAGGGGTTTGTAGGGATCCGCGTTTTGCGCGAGAGCGGAGGTTGTCGTGAGAAAAAAGACGAAGGCAGAAGGCAGAAGGCAGAAGGCAGAAGTGAGAAAGCGATTGCGGCGTCCGTCGCGTTGGCGACTTCTTACTTCTGCCTTCTGCCTTCTGCCTTCTGCCTTCATCTTTCTAATCATTCGGCGCTCCTCGGCGAATCCAATTGCGAATCAGCGCGATCTGCGCGTCGCTCAGCGGCGGCAGGGTCTGCGGCATGCGGTCGCCGGTGATTCCCGCGCCGGTGATCTTTCGATAGAGATACGAGTTCGCGACGTCGCCCGGCGTGACGCGTTTGAGCGAGGGCATCTCGACGCTGGTGACGTTCACGGTCTCGTTGTACGCGCGGCCGGCGGTCAGCACCATCTGCGACTGCTGTCCGATCGGATGGTGACACGCGACGATGCCGCACGTCGGCGTGAAGACTTCATTTTGGACGCGCGTGAACGTCGCGGTCGGATCGATCGGCTCGCCGCTGACGCCGGGATCGGTCGGCGTCTCGAGCTTGCCGCATGCGGTGAGGAGCAGGAAAAGTGTGACGGTCAGACGTGAACGCATTGGCGGAGGTAAGGTAGCATCGGATCGTGCATTCCGTCGATGAGCTGTTTGCGGTCGTCGTTCGGGAAGCGGACGATGACGACGCGCGGTGGGTCGCGATCCGCGAACTGCACGCGCTCGGAACGCGCGAAGTGTTCGAGCGCGCCGCGCAACTCTGCCGCAGCAGCGACGCGTCCGCCCGCATCGCCGGCGCGGACATCCTCGGACAGCTGTCGGCGTACGCCGACGAGGCGACCTCGATCCTCACCTCGATGCTCGAGGACGGCGATCCCGGCGTCGTCGAATGCGTGGTGCACGCGCTCGGACAGCAGCAGGACGTGCGCACGATCGAGGCGCTCGCGCGCGCCGCGATTCACGACGCGTCGAACGTGCGCTGGGCGGTGGCGACGGCACTCGAAGATTTGATCGGCGACGAGCGCGCCGAGCGCGTGATGCTCTCGCTCATGCGCGACGGCGACACGTCGGTGCGCGATCGCGCGACGTTCGCGGTCGGCAGTTTGTCCGATCACGACACGCCGCGCATTCGCGCCGCATTGTTCGAGCGCCTCCGCGACGATGATCGTTGCGTCGCCAACGAAGCCGCCCTCGGGCTCGCGCGACGCCACGACGCGCGCGCGATTCCCTACATCGCCGGAGCGGTCGAAAGCGCGGACGGCGAGATCGAGGAGGCGGCCGACGAGATCACCGCCCCCGATATGCTGACCGAGCTCCTCAAAGCACGCGACGCCCTCGGAGACGTGCACGGACTCAAGACGTTGATCAATCGATGCAGGGCGCGGCTATGAATCGAGCCGTCATCCTGAGCCGGCGAAGCACGACGAAGGATCTCGAACTGCGAAAACGCCTCCTATTTAGAGATCCTTCGCCGTCTTCGCGGCTTCTTCTAATGACAGCCCCTCATCCGCCCTTCGGGCACCTTCTCCCCGCATGCGGGGAGAAGGGCAACAAATCTCGATACTCGTACATGTTGCCCCTCGCCCCGCATGCGGGGAGAGGGTGGCGCGAAGCGCCGGGTGAGGGGCTGTCATTTTGCTCGACAAATGCGCATCGCGCAGTGCCTCTGCTCAGGATGACGGGAGAGGCGCGGCTATGAATCGCTGGAAGATCGGCGTCGTCGCCGTCGCAGCCGCGCTGTGCGTACTCGTGCTCATCGAGCAGACTCCCGAACAGCGTCTCGCTTCGCTCTTCTTCGCCGCGCTCGTGTTCGTGGCGTCGTTCCTGCGCATCGAGCGCGGCGACACGTCGGTCGGTTTCGAGGCCGCGATCGCGTTCGGCGCGCTGATCATCTTCCACAGTCCGTCGGTCGCATTCGTCGCCGTGTTTCTCGGCGCTGCATGGCCGCGGCTCGATCGCCTCTACAACGCCGCCCAGCTCGCGCTGTCGTACGGCGTCGTCGGCTTGCTGTACACGCTCGCCGTCGAGCGCGACGCGAGACCGTCGGCGAAGATGGCCGGCTTCGTCCTGCTCCTCGTCGGCTACGTCGTCGCGCAGCTCGTCTTCGCGTCGGTGCGGCGCTACTTCGAAGGAGACGCGTCGCCGATCGACTTCCGCCGCGTGCTGTTCGTGCAGGGGCAGATGCTGCTCCTCGTCACGCCGGTCGTCGCGATCGAAGTGATGCTCTTCGAGCGATGGGGCATCACCAGTTTCGCGATCGCGTTCGTGCCGGTCCTGCTCGTCGCGCATTCGATGCGCAACGAAGAGGATGCGGCGAAACGGAACAACGAGCTGCTGCAACGCAACCGCGAGATGGAGGAGTCGTGGCAGCAGAACAGCGAGCTGCTGCGGCGCAATCGCGAGCTGGCGATCGTGATGGAGAGCTCGACGCAGATTCTCTCCGCCGAAACGGATCACGAAACGCTGCGGCGCCTCATGTCGCTGGCGACGAAGCTCGCGAAGCTGAAAGCAGCGACGGTGGTGACGTGGGAGGCAAACCTCGAGGCCGCCGGCACGGTCTATCGCTTCGGCGAGTGCCTGCCGACCGATCAGGAAGTGCTGCGCTGGGTCGACTCGACCGGTTTCGCGCAGTCCGCGCCGAGCCGCGCGATCGTGCTGCAAAGCGACATGCGCAAGTTCCCGCTGTCGGGCGGCGACGCGATTCAGCTGCTGATCGGCGTTCAGACACCGGAAGTCATCTACGGGGTTTTGATCTTCGAGACGGAAGATCGTTCGATTCTGCAGGCGGGGAGTCTCAACCTGCTCACACTCCTCGTGAATCAGACCGCGCTGTCGCTGCAGGACCAGCTGCTGCGCCGCGAGATGCGCGAGAAGACGATCCTGCTCGAGAGCAATGCCGCGACGATGACGACGATTCTCGACGTGTCGAACAGTCTCATCGGACAGTTCGACGTCGACACCGCGCTCACGCACATCGCGCAGTCGATCCGCAAGGCCCTCGGCTTCGAGGTCGTCGTGTTCTCGCTCCACGAGCCGCGCCGCGACGACTTCGTGCGCCGCGCGCAGGCCGGCCTCGATGACGTGTGGGAGGAAGTGCGCAAGAAGCACGTGTCGTCGGAGTCGATGCAGGCGTTCTTCAATCCCGAGTTTCACGTGTCGAACTCGTATTTCATCTCGCATTCCGTGCTGCGGCAGAGCGAGCACGATTTCTTCGTGCACCCCGAGCATGGCGACGATCAATATCTGAAGCCGGACGAATGGCATCCGAACGACATCCTGCTCGTGCCGCTGATGTCCGGCGACGAAATGATGGGTTACCTGTCGGTGCGCGATCCGCACGACCGCCGCATTCCGTCGATCGACAAGGTGAAGACGCTCGAGATCTTCGCGACGCAGGCCGTGACGGCGCTGCAGTCGGCGCGGCAGTACGAAGAGATCAAGCGACTCACGTTCATCGACGCGCTGACGCCGGCATACAACCATCGCTTCTTCCAGGACGCGCTGTCGAAAGAAATCCATCGTCACGGCCGCACGCGCCACAGTCTCGCGCTGGCAATGCTCGACATCGACAACTTCAAGCGCGTCAACGACTCGTTCGGACATCCGGTCGGCGACGAAATTCTGAAAGGCCTCGTCGAAGAGCTGATGCAGAACGCGCGCGACAGCGACGTCGTCGCGCGCTACGGCGGCGAAGAGTTCGCGATCATCTTTCCCGACACGCCGGCGTCGTCCGCGCACGACGCCGCGAACCGCATGCGCGAGCTGATCGAGCGCCGCGACTTCCCGCTGCCCGCACTCGACCGCACGCTGCACATCACCGTCAGCATCGGCGTGGCCGTCTACCCGCACGACGGCGCGAATCCCGCGGAGCTGATCTCGCGCGCCGACGCCGCGCTTTATTTCGCCAAGAAGCACGGCAAGAACCAGGTGGCGATGGCCGAGGACGTGACGAGCGCGGAAGCGATGTAAGCTCCCGGTATGAAGCGAATCGTCCTCGCACTTCTTCTCGCCGTTCCTCTGTCTGCGCAGTCGCTCGATGAGCGCGTGTCGCGCGAGATCAACGGCCTCCTCGAAACGTACAAGACGCTGCACACGATGCCGGAGTTGTCGACGCAGGAAGTGAAGACGTCCGCGTTTCTCGCGTCGCATCTGCGCGACCACGGGTACGAAGTCACGGAGCGCGTCGGCAAGTACGCCGATCCGAATGCGACGTGCTACGGCGTCGTCGCGGTGATGAAGAACGGCGCGGGCCCGACGCTGCTCGTGCGCACGGACATGGACGCGCTGCCGGTCACCGAATCGACGGGCCTCGAATACGCGAGCCAGAACGCAGGAGTGATGCACGCGTGCGGACACGACGTCCACATGACGACGCTCCTCGGCTCGGCGAAGATCCTCGCCGATCTCAAGTCGCAGTGGAAAGGCACGCTGATCCTCATCGGTCAGCCGGCCGAGGAAGTCGTGAAGGGCGCGGAGGGAATGCTGAACGATCGCTTGTACGAGCGCTTCGGCAAGCCCGACTTCGCGATCGCATTGCACGACTGGGCCGCGCTCGAGTCGGGGAAGATGGGCTATCGCGCCGGCGAGTTCATGGCCGCGACCGATTCCGTCAACCTCACCATTCGCGGACTCGGCGGACACGGCGCCGCGCCGCAGACGACGAAGGATCCGGTCGTGCTCGCGGCGGAGACGATCCTCGCGCTGCAGACGATCGTCAGCCGCGAGCGTCCGCCGCTGAAGCCGGCGGTCGTGACGGTCGGAAAAATCGAAGGCGGCACGAAGCGCAACATCATCCCCGACGAAGTGAAGCTGTATTTGACGGTGCGCACGTTCGATCCCGCGGTGCGGCAGCAGACGCTCGACTCGATTCAACGCATTCCGAGAGGACTCGCGATCGCGGCCGGCGTTCCCGACGATCGCGCGCCGGTGTACGAGCACGTCGATCACGAGTCGGTCGCCGCGACGTACAACGATCCGGCATTGACGTCGCGTGTTGCCGCGGCGATGACGCGCGAGCTCGGAAAAGAGCGCGTCGTGGAAGTCGATCCGGCGATGGTGAGCGAAGACTTCGGACTGTTCGGCCTCAATCGCACGATTCCGACGGCGCTGCTCGTCGTCGGCGCCGCCGACCCGGCGAAGCTCGCCGCCGGTACCCAGCCGGGATTGCACTCCAGCAGATTCTCACCGGCCGATCCCGCACTGACGCTGAAAACCGGCATCCGCGCGCTCGTCAGCGGCGTCCTGGACGTGCTCAAACGTTGACGCGACAGCTCAATTACTGGAAGCAGCAACTCGGCCGCGTGCCCGACGAAGTCTGGGCACATTCCGACGCCGAAACGCTCGTCCTCGCCGACAACGGCCTGACAGAATTGCCGCCGCGAATCGGCGAGCTGCGCAACCTGCGCATGCTGGACCTCGGCCACAATGCTCTGACGTCCATCCCCGGCACGATTCACGTCACCGATTTTCTCTACCTCCACGACAATCAACTGACCTCGCTGCCGGCGCTGGACTTGCCTCAAATCCGCTACCTGAACGTCAGCGAGAATCGCTTCACCGATTTCCCGACTGCGATCTGCTCGATGACCGGATTGATCGAGCTGCGCGTGACGGACAATCAACTGCAGTCCCTGCCCGCTTGCATCGCGTCGTTGACGCGATTACGCGAATTGCACCTCCGCAACAACAAGCTGCGGACGTTGCCGGACGTAATCGGCGAATTACGCGAGCTGCGGCAAATTGATTTGCGCGGGAATCCGGTGGAGACGCTTCCGCGCACAATGCTGGATCTGCCGCGACTGGAAAAAGTGGATTTGCGCTGGGTGGATCTGACGCCTGCAGTCGAAGAAGTGCTTGCGCAGCTCGCGGCAAAGGATTTCGTCGTCTATCGATGAGATGCCGGACGGCAGATACCCGCCGTCCGGCACGCCCGCTCTTACCAGGAGAACAACACTCCACTGTAGTTCTTGCAGCCGACGATCGGCGCGCAGAGGGTGATGTTGTACGTCACCTGGTTCTTGGTGAAGTCCGCCGTCAGCTTGACCTCGGCCTTGAAGCCCGCGACTGAGCCGCCGATGGTGATCGACGGATTCGACGGGTTGATCACGCCGCCGCCGATCCTCGCGCCGAAGAGATACACCTCGACCGAGACCTGCGGAATCGCGAGATCGATGCAGTACTTGATCGTCAGAGCGGAGACCGAGAAACTGTTGCAGAATTGCTGGAACGATGCTTCGTCGAGTTGTCCTTCCTTGATGTAGGCCAGTGCATCCTGTTTTGCTTCGGTGATTGCCATGGGTAACCTCTCCTTTTTCGATGTTGGTACTTGCGTACCTACGTAAGGAGTGACGGCTAATGATATTTCCCTACCTACGAAATAAATTGCTCATTCTCCTGGTGTGCTCGTTCGCACTTTCGCTCTCCGCGGCCCCGAAGAAATCCGCGGCGATCGCACCGGCCGAGGTCGAGCATCCGATCGCGCTATTCCTCAGCCAGATCTCGAATGCCGGCAAGCGGCAGGTGACGTTCAAGGCCAGCGCGATCGGCACGCGGTTCTTTTTCGAGGAGGCTGCCGGTGTGACGGTCTATCGCTTCGCGAACGGCAAGTACGTGAAGGAGGCGTTCCTTTCCGGCGCGAAGCTGGCGGCGGCGATGAAGCGCTACGCGGGGCGCTGACGCGCGGGCACGCGTTCAGCACGTCATGCGGACGCGATGATGCAACGCGGATGGACGCGCGGGGAGCCGCTCGAAGAGCTCGTCTCGCGCGAATGGCTCGTCACCAACGGACTCGGCGGATATGCGAGCGGCACGATCGGCGGCGCCGCCACACGCCGCTTTCACGGCAAGCTCGTTGCCGCGCTGCCGGCGCCCCTCGGCCGCACGATGATGCTCAATCATCTCGCCGAGTCGGTCACCACGCGCGACGGCCGCTCGCGGTTGCTGAGCGGCGACGAGCGTGCGTCGGGCGCGATCGTCTATCCCGACCCTGATTTTCTCGAGGAGTTCGTCCTCGACTGCGGCATTCCGCTGTGGCGCTTCGCGAGCGACGGCCTTCGGCTCGAGAAACGCGTCGTGATGCCGTACGGACAGAACACCACGTACACCATCTACCGGCTTATCGAAGGCGAGGGCGTCACGCTGCGTCTTCGTCCGTCGCTCAACTTCCGTCCGCACGAAGGGCTGCTCGCAGAGTGGAGCGACACGTGGAAGATCGACATCAAAGGCCGCGACGTCGAGATCTGCGAGAGCGATGCGTTTCCGCCGCTGCGTCTCGCGTTCATCGGTGAAGACACGCAGTTCGAGCACCGTCCCGAGAAAATCGAGCACGTCGTCTACCGCATCGAAAAGGGCCGCGGCTACGAGCACGAGGGACCGCTGTGGAGCCCCGGCACGATTCACATCGCGCTCGCGCGCGGCGAGGACGCCGGCATCGTCGCGTCGACGGAAGCGTGGGACGTGATTCACGCGCTGCCGATGGCGCGCGCGATCGAATCGGAGCAGGCGAGGCGGCACAAGCTCTTCGACATTGCGAACGATCCGTCGCCGCTGATCGTCGCCGCCGATCAGTTCCTCGTCCGTCCGCACACGCGTCCCTCCGACGAAGCACGCATCGCAGCGATGGGTGACACGCCGCGAACGGTGATCGCCGGCTATCACTGGTTCACCGACTGGGGCCGTGACACGATGATCAGCCTCGAAGGACTGACGCTCGTGACGCATCGCTTCCGCGAAGCGGGGAGCATCCTGCGCACGTTCGCGTCGTACGTCAGAGACGGGCTGATTCCGAACATGTTCCCCGAAGGAGAACATGGGGGGCTGTATCACACCGCGGATGCGACGATGTGGTTCTTCCACGCGGTTGCGCGCTACGTGAAATGGACGGACGACCGCGGCACGCTGCGCGAGCTGCTGCCGAAGCTCGTCGACATCATCGACCACCACGTCCGCGGCACGCGCTTCAACATCCACGTCGATCCGAAAGACGGACTCTTGTCGCAGGGAGAAGAGAGTTACCAGCTGACGTGGATGGATGCGAAGGTCGACGGGTGGGTGGTGACGCCGCGTCGCGGCAAAGCGGTCGAGATCAACGCGCTGTACTACAACGCCTTGCGCATCCTGCAGACGTTTCTCGACGAAGAAGGCGACGCCGCGAACGCCGCGCGCATGAACGAGCTCGCGGAGCGCGCGCAGAAATCATTCAACGAGCGCTTCTGGTACGACGAAGGTCAATATCTTTACGACGTCCTTTGCGACGAAATGGACGAGAACGACGCGGCGCTGCGTCCGAATCAGATCTTCGCGCTGTCGCTCGATCATCCCGTGCTCGATCGCTCGCGATGGGAAGCGGTGCTGCACACGGTCGAGCGCGAGCTCCTCACACCGGTCGGACTGCGCTCGCTCGCGCGCAACCATCCCGACTACAAGCAGCGCTATGACGGCGACCTCCGCGCGCGCGACGCCGCGTATCATCAGGGGACGGTGTGGGGGTGGCTGATCGGCCCGTTCATCGACGCGTGGCTGCGCGTCTATCCCGACGACCGCGAGCGCGCGCTGCACTTCCTCGACGGCTTCCAGCCGCATCTCCACGAAGCCTGCATCGGCACGATCAGCGAAGTCTTCGACGCCGAGGAGCCGTTCACGCCGCGCGGCTGCGCGGCGCAGGCGTGGAGTGTGGCGGAAGTACTGCGGTGCCTGCACGCGCTCCACGATCGATAAACCGGTTACTATCACTCTGACCAGCGTGCCAGATCCGCAACTTCTGTTCTCGGCGTCCAGTTATGACGCGAACGCGCTGTCTCTCGTGACGGCGCTCGCGTCGGCGGCGATTCTCGTTCTCGGCAGCGCGATCCTCATGCGCGGACGCGGCGTCGCCGCGAGCATGTGCTTTTTTCTGGTCACGCTCTTCGCTGCCGGCTGGCTCGCGGCCGACGCCGCAACGTTCGCGGCGCGCAGCTCCGATGTCGCGCTGATCTGGGCGCGCGCGACGTTCGCGTTCGGCGCGATCATCGTGGCGGCGACGTATCAATTCGCGGTCGAATACGTCGGACGCCGCCGCGCGCATCGCATCATCACCATTCCGCTGTGGCTCGTCTCGATCGCCATCGCGCTCGTGAGCCTCTTCAGCAATCAGTTCATCCCTTCCGTTTTCAAATACGCGTGGGGCTATTACGGACACGGACGCGCGCGCGGCGGTCTGGTCGTCCTCGGCTTCGCTGTCGCCTACGGCGCCAGCATGTATCTGTTGTGGCGCGCGTATCGCGCGACCGACGGAAAAACGAAAGAGCGCACCGGCGCGCTGCTGCTCGCATTCATCCTCGGATCGCTGGCGATGTTCGACTACGTCCCATCCGTCGGCGTCGACCTGCAACCGGTCGGCTTCGTCGCCGCGCTGGCCTTCACCGTCGTCGCCGCGACGGCGTTGTGGCGATTCGAGCTCGCCGACATCACCCCCGAGTACGCCGCCGGTCAAATTCTTGACACTATGAAAGGCGCGGTAATCGTCGCCGACATGCACGGCACGATTCGCGTCGTCAATCGCGCCGCCGAGGGAATGCTCGGCTATCGCGCGTCCGAGCTCCTCGGCTCGCACATCCGCAAGATTCTGTATCGCGATCAGAATCTGACGACCGGCCAGCTGCTGCACAGCCTCGGCGTGCTCGAGCACGCGATGGTGTGGCGCGCGTCGGACGGCTCGACGATCGACGTTCTGGCCGCGTCGTCGTTTTTGCGCAGCGCGGACGGCGATCCGGTCGGCGCGGTGTACGTCGCCAGCGATTACACCGAGCGCAAACGCGCCGAGGAGGCGCTGCGCGAAAGCGAGCAGCGCTATCGCGCGCTCTTCGAGATGAACCCGCTGCCGATGTGGGTCTATGACCTGCAGACGCTGCGCTTCACCGCCGTCAACCAGGCCGCCGTGCGCCACTACGGCTACACGCGCGAGGAATTTCTCAAGCTCACGCTCGCCGACGTCCGCCCGCACGAAGACGTGCCGCTGATGCTCGCCGCGCTCGGCAGTCTCGAGGCGCGCCGCGGGCCGCATCACTATCGCCACAAGAAAAAAGACGGCACGGTGTTCGACGTCGAGGTCACGTCGTTCGAGTTCGTCAGTGCGAGCAGGCGCGCGCGGCTCGCGATCGCGCAGGACATCACCGAGCGCATGCGCGCCGAGGACGCACTGCGGGCCAGCGAAGAACGGTTCCGCGGATTGTTCGAGACCGCGCACGACCTCGTCTACACGCACGACCTCGACGGCCGCATCACCTCGATGAACGCGGCGGCCGAGCGCATCCTCGGCTACTCGCGCGACGAGTTGATCGGCATGCCGATCCAGCAGCTCGTCGCTCCCGAGCAGCTCGACTACGGACTCGATCAGATGCGGAAGAAGCTGCGCGGCGAAAGCGAGTCGACGTTCTACGAGCTCGAGGTCGTCGCGAAGGACGGCCATCGCGTGCCGCTCGAGCTCAGCTCGCGCCTCGTCTCCCGCGACGGACAGCCGGCCGGCGTGCAGGGCATCGGCCGCGACATGACGGACCGGAAGGCGAACGAAGCGCGCTATCGCGTCCTGTTCGAGCGCAACCTCGCCGGCGTCTATCGCACGACGACGGAGGGCCGCATCCTGGACTGCAATGAAGCGTGTGCACGCATTTTCGGCTTCAGCTCACGCGAGGATTTCCTCGGCGCGGCGGCGACCGACTTCTACAACGACCGCTCCGAGCGCGAGCGCCTCGTGCAACAGCTGCGAATCCATGGCTCGCTCAGCAACAGCGAAGTGCGGCTGCGCAGGCGCGACGGATCGACGGTGTGGGTCCTCGAGAACATCAGCCTGCTCAACAACGAGATTCTCGAAGGCACGATCATCGACATCACCGATCGCAAGCACGCACAGGAGCAGATGGAGTATCAGGCCTATCACGACTCGCTGACCGGCCTGCCGAATCGCCTGCTGTTCCGCGACCGCATCACCGTCGCGCTCGCGCACGCAAAGCGGAGCGGGCGCGTGTCCGCGGTGATGTTCCTCGATCTCGATCAGTTCAAGCTCGTCAACGACACCCTCGGCCACACCGTCGGCGACCGCCTGCTGCAGGCGATCGGCTCGCGTCTCGTGCACTGCATTCGCGCGGAAGACACGGTCGCACGCATGGGCGGGGACGAGTTCACGATCCTCCTCTCCGACCTCATCGATCGCCGCGGCGCGGTCAACGTTGCGACGAAAGTGCTCGAAGCAGTGCGGCATCCCGTGCAGGTCGATCAGCACGAGCTCTATGTCACGACGTCGATCGGCATCGCGATTTTTCCCGACGACGGCAGCGATGCGGAGACGCTGCTCAAGAATGCGGACCGCGCGATGTATCGCGCGAAAGAGCTCGGCCGCGACAACTATCAATACGCGACGCCGGCTCACTCCGGCATCGGCGACTCGCGTCTCGCGCTCGAGCGCAGTCTGCATCACGCGATCGACCGCGAAGAGTTCGAAGTGCACTACCAGCCGATGGTCGAGATCGCGAGCGGCCGCGTCGTCGGCGCCGAGGCGCTCGTGCGCTGGCGGCATCCGGAGCATGGATTGATGCAGCCCGAAGAATTCATCCCGATCGCCGAGGAGACGCAACTCATCGTCCCGCTCGGCGCGTGGGTTTTGCGCACCGCGTGCGCGCAGATGAAAGCGTGGCACGACGTGGGACACGCGTGGCTGCGCGTCGCGGTCAATCTCTCGCCGCGACAGTTTCAACACGAACAGCTGACGACGACGGTCGAGGGCATTCTCACCGACACCGGCTTTCCGCCGACGTTTCTCGATCTGGAGATCACGGAGTCGACGGCGATGCAGAACGCGGAGCTGTCGCTCTCGATTTTGAAGCGGCTGAAGGAAATGGGCATCCACATCTCGATCGATGACTTCGGCACCGGCTATTCGTCGCTCAGCTATCTCAAACGTTTTCCGATCGACACGGTGAAGATCGACCAGGATTTCGTGCGCGATCTGACGGCCGATGACGCGGCGATCATCTCCGCGGTGATCTCGATGGCGCGCGCGTTGAATCTACGAGTCATTGCAGAAGGCGTGGAAACGGAAGAGCAGCTCGCGTTTCTGCGCCGCGAGCAGTGCGCGGAGATGCAGGGATTTCTGTTCAGTCAGCCGCTCTCCGCGGTCGAGTTCGAGAAGACCCTGCGGCGCGAAGTGCAGACGGCACCGCTGGGACCGCGGCTTCACCCATTTGTTTGAATTGACTTGGGCCCGTGGCCGATGCAACATCGCGCGCCCCGCAAGAGACCGACATCATGACCAGCGAGCATCATCGCCGCGTTCTCGTTGTAGACGACGACGTCGACATCCGCGGGCTTCTCGTCACCGCCTTCCGGATGAAGAACCTCCACGTCGATACCGCGACCGACGGACAGGAAGCGATCGACCTGTTGCGCCAGCATGCATACAGCGTCGTCATCCTCGATCTGTTCATGCCTGTCACCGACGGCTTCGCCGTGCTCGACATGATCGAACACGACGGGATGCAGCCGGTCGTGCTCGTCGTCACCGGCGCCGACCGCAAGACGATCGAGAAACTCGACGCGCGGCGCATTCACGGCATCGTGAAGAAGCCGTTCGACGTGGAAGAGCTGGCCAACGTCGTCGCCGCCTGCGCCGACGTACGCGGCATGCGCGGCTTCGAGACGATGGCGATCGCGCTGCCGATCCTCGCGCTGCTGTCGTCGAGGATGTAGCGCGTCACATCCAGCGCTGCCGCAGAAAATCCGCGAGCAGCAACAGCATCCCGCTCGATAGCAGTGACCCGCGTGGCGGACGCGGATCGATCCCCGTCATCTCGCGCACGGTCGCGAGCACTTCCTCGATCTCGAACGGCTTCGTGATCACGCCGCCGACGGCGTACTCGCGGACGCCTTCCATCGCGCGCCTTGAGATGGAAGCCGTCATGACGATGACGCGCGGCAGCAGTTCGGGATGATCGCGTTTCAGAAACTCGAGGACGGCGTAGCCATCCGTCACCGGCATCAGAAGGTCGAGGAGGATCACGGCGTATTGCCGCGCCTTCAGCTTCTCGATCGTCTCCGCGCCGTCACCGGCGACCTCGACCTGGAACTCCGGCTGCAACAACGCCTTGATGAGAGTGCATGTGCCTTCATTGTCTTCGGCCAACAGCACGAACGGCTTGTCCACTCGTCGGACTCCTAGAACTGAGCTCTTTTTTCGATTGTATACTTTCGATGTTCACGGACTACACGAATTCAAGGAGTGCCCGCCTATGAAAGCCGCTACCGACTCCGCGCGACGGAACGCGCCGCGAGCGGCTTTCGTGTAGTCGTCCGCGCGCGATCCATCCACTTGGAGGACAGGCAATCCTGCCTGTCCGCGATCGGAAGGACAGACAAGATTGTCTGTCCTCCACCTGAGAGGAACGGGAATGGATCGTTTATCGAAACGGCAGATCAAGCGTCATCAGATGGACCTGCGGAAGCAGGCCCCGCATGAAGAGATGAAAGCGCGGAAACAGGCAGCAAAGGCGCGGCGCGCGCTGCGAAGAGGGAAGGGCGAGGTGCGCGAGCAACGCGTCACCGAGGACAACTGGGAAGAGCTGCTCGACCAGCACGGAAGGTCGCGCAAGCGGCCGTCGATCGACGAATTGGTCGCGCAGGCGCGCGACGGATTCGAGAGCGAAACGGGGGAGATCGAAAATCCCGGCCTCGTGATGAGCGTCGCCAGCGGCCGCTGCCGGGTCTTCCGCGACGGAGAGGAACTGGATGCATTCGTGCCGCCAGAGATTGCCGTGAGGCAAAAGAGCGCGCTCGCCGTAGGCGACCGCGTCGACGTCGTACGCGAAGGCGAAGCGTGGCGCGTGCGCGCGGTCATGCCGCGCACGACCGTGCTCGCGCGTCCCGACCCGCTGCACGCGCACCGTCAGCGCCTCATCGCCGCGAACGTCGACGTTGTCATCCACGTCGTCTCGGTCAAAGCGCCGCCGCTGCGTCCGCGCCTCATCGATCGATTTCTCATCGCCATCCAGCGCGGCGGCGCGCAGCCGGTGCTCTGCGTCAACAAGATCGACCTCCTCGATGCCGAGGAGCGCGAAGCGGAGCTCGAGAAACTCACGCCCTACCTCGACCTCAAGGTCCCGATCATCGGCGCCTCGACAAAAACCGGCGAAGGACTCGACGCGCTACGCGATCTCGTGCAAGGAAAATTGGCCGCCCTCGTCGGCCACAGCGGCGTCGGCAAATCCTCGATCCTCAACGCCCTCGACGCATCCCTCCAACTCGCCACCAACGACCTCCACCACAAACGCGCCACCGGCCGCCACACCACGACCGCCTCCACCCTCTACGACTTCGGCGACGGCACGTACCTCATCGACACCCCCGGCATCCGCGAGTTCGGCCTCTGGGACCTCGACCGCGAGTCCCTGCGCGACTACTTCCCCGAATTCACCGAGCCCGCCGAATCCTGCCGCTTTACCGACTGCACCCACGTGCACGAGCCGGACTGCGAGGTCAAGGAGCGGGTGGAGAGAGGGGAGTTGAATGCCGCGCGGTACGAGACGTATGTGCGGTTGTGGGGTGATCTTCTGACGTGAGCACGCAATCCACCGCGCGGCGGTTAGCGCCGCGCAGTGGAGCGGGCGGCTCTTAGCCGCCCGAATCGTATCGGCGGGCTAAGAGCCCGCCGCTCCACAGTTCATTTCCCCTTGGACGCGGCCGTTCCGGCCGGCAAGCCGATCGCGCTCTTGATCGCGTCGACCGTGAAATTGCCTTCGGGGCCGAAGCCGACCATCTGGCCGTTCACGATGTACGTCGGCGTCGAGGCGATACCGACGGAGAACGCGCGGCTCACCTGGTCGAGCAGCGCGGCGCGCTCGGCCTTCGAGCCGTAGATCTTCTGCACCGCGGCCTTGTCGATGTCGTTGTCCGACAGGTACTCCTGCAGGAACGTGTCGAACGGACGCTTGCTGATCTCTTCCTGGTTCTTGAAGACGTAGTCGAGATAGGCCCAGTACTTTTTCGGCGCGACGTGGTTGATCGCGCGCGCCGCCAGCGCGCCCTGCAGCGCCCACTGGTGATGCTCGAAGAGCGGCAGGTCGAGGCGGCCGTAGTTCACCTTCGACAGGTTCTTCTCGATGATCGGATCGACTTTCACGTGTGCCCGCGCGCAGCTCGGACACTGAAGGTCGGAGAGCTCGAGGATCTCGATCTTCGCCTTCGGATTGCCCTTGCGCACCGCGTTGGCGACGCCGATCGTCTCGCGCAGCGTCTGCGCGGGATCGGTGCGCAGATTGCCGCGCATGCCGAGGATCACGAACTGCTCGCCGGCATCGACGAAGGCGTGATAGGTGAAGGGACCGAACGGCGTGTCCTTCGTGAGATTGACGGCGCGGAGTCCGTCGGGCAGCGGGAACGGTGCGACCGCCGCCGCGACGCCGTTGCCCATCGCCTTCGTGACGTCGTCCGTGATGCGCGCGGCGAGCGGCTTGGGGCTGTCGCTGAGCTTGACCACCGGACCGATGACGATCTGCTGCGACTTCGGCGAGTACCACATGAACTTCACGCCGCCGCAGTACTGATCGGACGAGCGCAGCGTGATCTTGTAGAACTCGAAGTTGGCCGGCCCGGTCTCGAGCTGATCGAGCGTCATGATCGCGTCGGCGCAGCGGGACATGCTCTTCGCCGCGTATGACTTGAGCGGCGCGAGCGGATCTTTCATCTGCGCCTGCGAGGCAGTGCAGACCAGGAGCGTGGCGAGAAAAAGAAGCGTGCGTTTCATATCACTGCGCATTAACAGTCCGATATCCCCGTTCAATCCAGGCCTGAATTCCGCCGGCGATGTGGACGACGTTGCGGAAGCCGGCGAGCTGAAGCAGCTTCGCCGCCAGCGCGCCGTCGGCATCGCCGTCGCCATACACGAGCACGGTCTGGTTCTGATACGGCAGGAGCTCCGGCAGCTGCCGCTCGATCGACTCGAACGGGACCGACAACGCTCCCGCGATGTGCCCCTCCGCCCCGCGATACCCCCCCGGGGCACGGACGTCGAGGATGACGACCTGCCGCGAGTCGAGGATCATTTCATTCGCGATCGTCGGCGACACCTCGGCGAAGCCGCCGGCGGTGGTGGAGACGCCGACGGTCTTACATCCGAAAAGCAGAAGGCAGAAGGCAGAAGGCAGAAGGCAGAAGTAAGAAGCTGCCTCTCGCCACGTGCGCTTTCTTACTTCTGCCTTCTGCCTTCTGCCTTCTGCCTTCATAAGACCTCCAAAGAAAACTGCGCCTGCACCTCTCCGACTACGGTTCCGCTGTGATTCCGAAGTTCCCACTGCTTGTACGGCAACAGCGTCTCATCCAGCTCGACTCCCAGCATCTCCAACAATCGAAGCACCACGGGATTGCGTCCGCGGTCCATCGATCCGTCGTCGATCTTCAGCGCGATGCCGACGGTGCAATCATCATCGACGGCGAGGCGCGGGGTCAACGCGCTGTTCAACGCCATCGCATAAAAGCCCTCGGCGCCTTCTTTGGCGACAAGCTCGCCGTTGAACGCGGCGAGGAGCGGCGTGGTCATGCTCCAGCTGCCGGCGACGTAGTACGGAAACGACGTCATCGCTTCTACGACGGTCGAGGCGCTCTCCGCGTAACGCTCGGCCGGCGAGAGGAGTCGCGCGTAGGCGAGGGCGGCGCGATAGAGGGAGAGGTAGAACGCCGGAACGCCGCATCCGTCGATGGCGATCGGGATCTCGTCCGCGTCCACGCCCGCGAAGTCGGCGAGCGTTGAGCGCATCAGCACCTGCAGCGGATGTGCGGGATCGATGTAGCGCACCGACGTCACATCCATCACCTGCGACGCCAGGAGCATGCCGGCATGTTTGCCCGAGCAGTTGTTGTGCAGCGGCGACGGCGCCTCGCCGCTCGCGCGCAGCTCCGCGGCCGACTTCTCGTCGTACGGCATGTGCGCGCCGCAGAGGAGATCCTCTTCATCGAACTCGCCCTTGCGCAGGAGCGCCGCCGCCGTCGCGATGTGCACCGGCTCCCCGCCGTGCGACGCGCACGTCAGCGCGATCTCTTCTCCCGTCAGCTCGAACTCCTCCGCGCCGCCGTATTCGAGAAGCGGAATCGCCTGAAACGGCTTCGCCGACGAACGCAGACACGCGACTGTCGCCGGATCCCCCGCGCACGCGAGCAAACGCCCGCGCGAGTCGACGACCGCAATCGATCCGGAGTGAAACGACTCCACGCGCGACCCGCGATAGACGTTCGTGAGACGAACGGACATTCACGCGCGAGTATAGAGGGCGGCTGCGCGGATGGCAGCTTCGCGGATGGCGGCTGCGCATGACAGTGCTGAGTGCTGGGTGCTGGGTGCTGGGTGCTGCGTAACCAAGACCCGCCACTCAGCACTCAGCACCCAGCACTCACTCAGCACTCATCACCGGCACCGACTAAACTTTCCCCTCGGGCGAAGCGCCATCTGCCATCGGGCGAAGCCCCGCGCGCCGAAGGCGCGCTACGCGTGCGCGGGCGAGCTCTCCGCCGACACGGCTTCTTCCTCGGTGTTGTAGATCTTGAAGACCGCGTCGAGCTTGGCGAGCTTGAGGAGCTTTTGGATGCGCTCCGAGGGGTTGACGAGGATCAGCTTGCGATTCTGGTTCGTGAACTTGCCGAGGTAGCCGACCAGCTCACCGATGCCGGTGGAGTCGATGTAGTCGATCTTCGTGAAGTCGATGATCACGTTCGTGCTCTCGTTCTTGAGCACGTTCTCGAGGGCGGAGGAGAAGAACTCCGCGCTCTCCCCGAGCTTGATCAGGCCTTCGACATAGAGAATCGTGAAGTTCTCGACGTGCTTCTTTTCTACGATCACCGGTGCAGCCTCCGAGCCGAATCATAGAATGTCTAGCAAAGGCATTGCCATGGAGGAGTCTCCTGGTCTCATAGCTTGACCGCCCACCCGCAGACTTTGGTGGAGCGGCGGCCGCTTCGGCCGCCGACCTCTCGCGAGAATTCGGCAGCCGAGAGCGGCCGCCGCTCCACAGATTGTGGCGGCTAGGAGACTAGCGTCCGCACGGCCACAACCGCGTTCATTCCCCCGAAACCGAACGAATTGGAGAGAAACGCATCCACTTTTGCCTCGCGCGGCGCGTTCGGAACGTAGTCGAGGTCGCAGGCGGGGTCGGGCGTGTGGAGGTTGATCGTCGGCGGGAGAAATCCTGCACGCAGCGCGAGAAGCGACGATGCGATCTCGATCGCACCCGACGCGCCCATGGCGTGGCCGTGCAGCGACTTCGTCGAGCTGACGGGAATCGACTTCGCTGCTTCGCCGAGCGCCTGTTTGATCGCCGCGGTCTCGGTCGGATCGTTTGCGCGCGTCGCGGTGCCGTGGGCGTTGATGTAGCCGATGTCGGCGACGTTCAGCCGCGCGTCGCGCAGCGCCAGCGTGATCGCGCGCGCGGCGCCGCCGGCATCGGGATCGGTGATGTGACCCGCGTCGGACGTCGCGCCGAAACCAGCGATCTCGCCGAGGATCTCCGCGCCGCGCGACTGCGCGCGCTCGAGCGACTCGAGGACGAAGAGTGCCGCGCCTTCGGCGAGGACGAGTCCCTTGCGGTCCGCGGCGAACGGACGGCACGCCGCTTCGGGATGCTCGTTGTCGATCGCCAGCACGCGCAGCGCTTCCCATCCGCGAATCACGCCCATCGTCAGCGGCGCGTCCGCGCCGCCGGTGATCATCGCGTCGGCGCTGCCCGCGCGAATGGCCTGCATCGCCAGACCGATCGCGTGCGCGCTCGACGCGCACGCGGAGACGACCGAATAGCCGACGCCCCGCGCGTTCAGCTTCGCCGACACCGCCGCGCCGGCGGCGTTGTACATCGACATCGGGATGCCCATCGGCGGAATGCGTCCGCCTTCCGCGTACATGCGGCGATAGCTCCCGTCGAGCGTCTCGCATCCGCCGAGTCCCGTGCCGAGGATCACGCCGACGCGATCGGGATCGGCGCCGAGATTCCCCGCCTGCTGCGCCGCTTCTTCCGCGGCGATGAGCGCGAAGCGCGTGAAGCGATCGTGCCCGCGATGCTGTCCTTCATGCGCCTCGGCCGGCACTTCCCCGGCCATGCGGCAGTTGAGCGCCGACGCGTCGATCGAGGTGATCGACTTGATGCCGCTCTTGGCGTTGCGCAGCGCATCCAGCGCGGCCGCTTTTCCGCGTCCGAACGGAGAAATGAGTCCGAGTCCGGTGATCACGACGCGCTGCGGCGCGTGGATTGAGGATTGAGGATTGAGGATTGAGGAAGGGGCTGACCTCGTGTCTTTTTCCTCAATCCTCAATTCTCAATCCTCAATCCGCCGCCGCAGGCGGCGCAAGCGAAGGGGCTGACCTCGTGTCTTTTTCCTCAATCCTCAATTCTCAATCCTCAATCCGCCGCCGCAGGCGGCGCGAGCTCCTGAACGATGTCGATGAGGTCCCCGAACGTGGTGATGGCGCGCGCGCGATCGTCGGGAATGGAGATGTGGAACTGCTCTTCGATGGCAAACAGGATCGTCAGCGAGTCGAGCGAGTCGATCCCCGCCTCGGCCAGCGGCGTCTCGGGCTTGATGAGGTCCGCGGAGAGGTTTTTCTCCTGCTGGACGATCGCCACCAGCTTCTCTTCGATCTCGCCGCGCGTCACGGTCCGTATCATATCAACGTGCTACGCCGTCCCTGGCCGCTCTACATCGGGTGGATCGCCGTCTGCGCGATCCTGTTCGTCGCGCTCCGCAACGCCGAGGATCCGGCGCGGCCGAAAGGACGGATCCTATCGATCGACGCCGGAGCACGAGCGCTGACGATCGCACGTGCAAGAGGCCTGCGCGACTACGAAGTCGTGCACGTGGCAAGGGCGCGGGCGGGGGAGGGTGGGAAGGGGGAGAGGTGGGTGGTGCTGATGGATCGAGTGCCACATACGAGTCTGAAAAATGCCGTGATCATCGAGTTGCGGGCGAGGGATGGCGAGTTGCTGGCGATTCGCGCGGCGGATGAAGGCAGAAGGCAGAAAGCAGAAGGCAGAAGTAAGAACTGAGACTCGCGTCACGATTCGTTTCTCATTTCTGCCTTCTGCCTTCTGCCTTCTGCGTTCTGCGTTCATCTAAAATGCAATGGTGTCCCGCCCCATCACCAAGCTCACCCCGATGCTCGAGCAGTATTTCGAGATCAAGCGCACGGTTCCCGACGCCATCCTTTTCTACCGCCTCGGCGATTTCTACGAGATGTTCTTCGAGGACGCGGAGAAGGCCGCGCCGCTCCTCGATCTCGTGCTCACCGCGCGCAACAAGGGGCAGGAGCACGAGGCGCCGATGTGCGGCGTGCCGTATCACTCGGCCGACTCGTACATCGCCAAGCTGATTCGCATGGGGCTGCGCGTCGCGATCTGCGAGCAGGTCGAGGACGCGGCGCTGGCGAAAGGACTCGTGAAGCGCGAGGTCGTGCGCGTCGTGACGCCCGGCACGGCGACCGAGAGCTCGATCGTCGAGCGCGAGAGCTGCTATCTCCTCGCCCTCGTTCCCAACGGATCGAAGGTGGGCGCGGCCTATCTCGACGTCTCGACCGGCGACTTCTTCGTCACCAGCTATCGCTCCTTCGATGACGCGCGCCTCTTCGACGACGTCGCCCGCTTCGCCCCCCGCGAAGCCGTGATCCCGAGTGGAGGACAGGCAATCCTCCCTGTCCCCATCCCGACGACGTCGGTCGAGCCGTCGCTCTTCGAGTCGCAGCACGACTACCTCGCCAAACATTTCGGCACGCAGTCGCTGCGCGGCTTCGGCCTCGAGGACGACGACATCCGCGTCGGCGCGGCCGGCGGCGCGCTGCGCTACGCCAGCGCGAGCCACAAGAAGCCGCTCGACCACGTCACGGCACTGCGCGTCGATAACGACGCCGACTATCTCCAGCTCGACGCGGCCACGCTCGGCAATCTCGAAGTGCTCGACTCGCGCGACGCATCGCACCCGCGCGCGACGCTCTGGAGCGTCGTCAACGCCACAAAATCGGCGATGGGGACGCGCACGCTGCGCCGCTGGATCACGCGGCCGCTCAAATCGCGCGAGGCGATCTTCGAGCGCCACGACGCCGTCGACGAGCTGACGCGCTCGCGCGTGATCCTCGAGCAGATGACGGCGCGCCTCCAGAAAATCGCCGACCTCGAGCGGCTCGCGTCACGCATCACGCTGCGCACCGCGACGCCGCGCGAATGCCTCGCCCTCGCCGAGTCGCTCCTTGTGACCGACGAGCTGCGCGCCGTGATGCAGCCGCTGCAGGGACCGCTGCTGAAATCGATGCGCGCCGCGCTCGATCCGTGCGCCGATGTCGTAGCGCTTGTCGCGCAGACCATTCAACCCGAGCCGTCGATGTCGCTCCGCGACGGCAACGTCATTCTCGCCGGCGTCGATCACGAGCTCGACCAGCTGCGAAGAGTCGCGCGCGACTCGAAGTCGATCCTCGTCGACATCGAGACGCGCGAGCGCGAGCGCACCGGCATCTCGTCGCTGAAAGTCCGCTACAACTCCGTCTTCGGCTACTACATCGAGATCTCGAAGTCGAACCTCTCCAAGGCGCCGTCCGACTACATCCGCAAGCAGACGCTCACCAACGCGGAGCGCTTCATCACGCCCGATCTCAAAGAGCTCGAAGAAAAAATCGTCGGCGCCGAGGAGAAGGCGATCGCGATCGAGCTCCGCCTGTACGACGAGCTCCTCGGGAAAATCGCGGCCGCGAGTCCGGCGATCCTCGCGACCGCGCGCGCCGTCGGCGACGTCGACGCGATCGCGTCGCTGGCGACGATCGCCGCGCGCAACCGCTACGTCCGCGCGACGCTCTCCGAGGACGCCGAGATCTGCATCGAAGACGGACGCCATCCGGTCATCGAGCAGCTGACCACCGAACGCTTCATCCCCAACCACACGAACATCCAGCGCGACCGCAACGGCATCCAGATCATCACCGGCCCGAACATGGGCGGAAAGTCAACGTATCTCCGCCAGGTAGCGCTCATCGTCCTTCTCAATCAGGCCGGCTCGTTCGTTCCCGCCGCCAAAGCGCGCCTCGGCATTTGCGACCGCATCTTCACGCGCGTGGGAGCGTCCGATCAGCTCGCGCGCGGCGAGTCGACGTTCATGGTCGAGATGCACGAGACCGCGAACATCCTCAACAACGCCACCGACCGCTCGCTCATCATCCTCGACGAAGTCGGACGCGGCACCGCGACGTTCGACGGCCTCTCGCTGGCCTGGGCCATCATCGAGTTTCTCCACGACAATCCCGCGCGCAGCGGCATCACGCTCTTCGCCACGCACTACCACGAGGTGACCGACCTCGCGAAGACCAAACCGCGCGTCGCCAACGCCAACGTCGCGGTGAAAGAGTGGAACGAGCAGATCATCTTCCTGCGCAAAGTCGTCGAAGGCGCGGCCGACAAGAGCTACGGCATCCAGGTCGCGAAGCTCGCCGGCATTCCGACGACCGTGATCGAGCGCGCGCGGGAGATCCTCGACACGCTGGAGCGCAAGGAACGCGACGTCGTCGAAGAAACGCGCCGCCGCGGTCCGCGTCCGGCGACCTCCCAGCTCGGCCTCTTCAACTCGAAAGAGCAGAGCGTCATCGACGCGCTGCGCACGCTCGACCTCGACACCCTCGCGCCGCGCGAAGCGCTGAACGCGCTGTACGAGTTGAAGCAAAAGCTGGAGTCCTAAACTCCGCCTGACCCGAGCCCCAGCCCACGCCGCGCCGATTAACCCGCGCCCGAGCCCGTGCCCGCTTCCGAGCCCGGGTGGGCGGCGAGCGACAGCGACTTCGTGCCCCCACCCCGGGCGCGGAAGCGGGCGCGGGCCCGGGCGCGGGTCTAGAAGACCAGGAGACTAGGCGACTTGGAGACTGCATTGCTACGATGCCACGCGAATGGGCACTGAAGTTCTCGGCATCGGACTCACCGGCAAGCACCTGACAAACCTCGAGCGGCGCATCCTCAGCGAGAACACGCCGTACGCCATCGTCCTCTTCGGCCGCAACATCGGGACGGCGGATGAATTCGTGGAGCTGGTGAAAGAAGTGAAGAGCCTCGCCAAGGCGAAGCCGCCGGTGTTCATGATCGATCAGGAAGGAGGGCGCGTCGATCGTTTGCGCCACATCCTGCCGGGATTCCCGAGCGCGGAAGCGTTCGGCGAAGGCGAAGACGCCGAGCAGCTCGCCGAGTGGCACGGCCGCGTGATCGGCATGGCGCTGCGCTACTTCGACGTCGAGATTGACCTCGCGCCGGTCGTCGATATCCGCGCCGAGGTGCCGACGAAGGGGTTGGAGCGCCGCATGTTCGGCGGCGATCCCGAGACCGTGACCACCCTCGCCGGCGCGTTCATGCGCGGCATGCACGCCACCGGCACGGCGACGTGTCTCAAACACTGGCCCGGCATCGGCCGCGGCTCCGCCGATCCGCATTACGGTCTCACGGTGATCGACGTCCCGATCGACGATCTCCTCAAGCACGACATCGTCCCCTTCGACCGCCTCGGCAACGAAGCCGGCGCGATCATGATCGGCCACGGCTCGTACCCGCAGATCGACGAAGAGCCCGAGCGCCCGACGACGCTCAGCTGGCGCATGACCACGGACCTCCTGCGCAACGCCATCGACTTCCGCGGCCTCGCCGTCAGCGACGACATGGAAATGCACGCCGTCTCCGACCTCGGCTCCTACGAAACCATCTCCGAGCAAGCCCTCATGGCCGGCAACGACGTCATCCTCTTCTGCAGCCACATCGAGCGCGTCCCCGACCTGCAGCGCTTCCTTCGCCGCCGCGTCAACGAGGACGCGAACGTCCGCGCGCGCTTCGAGGAAGCGAGAGCGCGCTGCGAGATTTATCGCGCCCATTGCGAGCGCCTCCGCGCCGCCTCACGTCGGCCCGAGTCGTTTGGTCAAGTCGTGGACGAGCTCTCGCGCTTCCTCGAAGTCTTCGAGCGCACCCGCCCTCACCGCGAAGTAGTCGTCCCCGAAATCGACCGCCGCCACAACCCGCGCAAACCGCGAACGGGGCGGGAGGAGTGGACGTAAATCGCGTGTCAAATGCGCACGCATTTTCGCCGGCGTGTTGCTCGTTGCAGCCACGCTGCCCGTCCCCCAGTCGCAGCGCGACGCGCTGATCGGTTGTATTAGTCGGCCAACAGCCACTCCTGCGGACCGCCAACTTCGGCGGCCGAGTGGCCGTCGCACTGCTTCAGTGGCCGATGATCGTTGGCCCGTACCAGTTGAATGGACCGGCTGATTCGCGCCAGTAAGCAAACAGGCGGTTCTCGACGCGCGCAATGACCTCCAGGTTCCGATCGAAATTGCTCTGAATGAGAGCGACCGATTGTACGGTGCCGCTGCCGAAGGTGTTGGGGCCGGACCAGGGCAGGAGCGGGTCGGCGTTGTTGCGATAGAAATGAGCCATGCCACCGATGGCGAGCGGCGCCACGACCTCGAAATTACCGGGAGTGCCGAAGCGGCCCTGAATGAACGACGGCGTGCCTGAGACGCCTGCGGCGAAGAATTCGGCGGCGCTCCAATCCAGCGTGGCGGCGTTGCGCCAGAAGTGCGCGAGCTGGTCGCCGATCCGTGCCACGACCTCCAGATTGCCGAAGCTTCCCTGGATGAGGGAAACGTCGGACACCGTGCCGACGCTCTCCGCGAACGTTGTCGATTGCGTCCACTCGAGCGTCTGGTTGTTGCGCCATAAGTGCGCCATCCCTCCCGCGGCAAGCGGTGTGACGAGCTCGAAGTTGGGGAGCGTGCCAACGCGCCCTTGAATGAGCGAAGGTGTGCCGGATGTGCCGGCGGCGAAGAAGTCAGGGCCGTGCCATACGTGGGTGGCGGAGTCACGCCAGAAATGCGCGAGCCGGTCACCAATCCGTGCCACGACCTCGAGATTTCCGAAGCTGCTTAGAATCAGCGAGACGGCGTCGACCGCGCCGGCATCGATCCCGAAGAGCGTCGGACCGCGCCAGGGCAGCGCGGGGTCATCGTTGTCGCGTGAATAGTACGCAACGCCTTTAGCGCCGAACGGCGCGACCACCTCGAAGTTGCCCCTCGTGCCGAACGTGCTTTGAAGGAACGAAGGCTGGCCGATGGCCGGAACAGTGTCCGCCCACGACGGGATATCGATGATCACGCTCTCCGCGGCCTTCGATCCGGCGCGGCTGAGGATCGGCTCGACGCCCATCTTGTCGCGCTCGTACTTCAACGCCGCGCGGTACGTGCCGGCGCCGAATGCTGATCCGGAAGAGGGGATGAGAAAGAAACCGGTGCCGTCGGCGCTACGCATGACGTCGACCGCAATCGGCGTATACGCCTCGAACGGCAGAAAACGTCGCGCGTGCTCGATCGTACCGTCCGGCGCGACGAGGCGCAGCTCCGCGGCATCGACCGGCAGACGCTGGCCGTGCCCGGCGGCATTGGCGGCCTTTGGAATCACGCCCGGCTCGGCGAGTGGGAGCGGCGACGTGCCGCCATGGACTTCGAACCGCGTGCCGGCAGGCCGCTTGCGCTCCTGGTCGAACACATACCACGGCACCCACGCCGCGGCGAGGAGAGTCTCGATGCGGTAACCCGTGAGATCAGCCGCGTCCCGAAGGAGAACGGCGACGACGTCTCCACCAAGCTGCAGATCGCCGAACGCGACGCTCGTCAGCTTGAGATTGCCGCGTGGCACTGCGGCAGGCAAAGACGACGACGCAGCCTGCAACAATGCCAGCGTCGTCCTCCGCCAGTCGATCGGCTCCGACCCGCGGAACAGCAGCGCCGGGACCACGTCGGCCTGCGTCACCTTCGTCACCTCGAGACGCGAGGGGAGCTGTCTCGCCGCCGCACCGAGAAGCGTTTCAGCGAGCGCATCGTAGGCTCGCGCCTCCTCCTGCGAGGCCGGTGCGGAGAGATCCGTCGCGCGCACCATCAGCGACGGAAGGCTCGCGCCCGCGCCCAGCGCGGCGGACCATGTCTCATCCTGGAAGCTCTGGATCTGGTGGAAGAAGTCGACGTAATCCGAAGTGGTGAAGGAGAAGCGGTAGGCGACTGGGGCGCCGTTGCGGAAGTCGTACACCGCGAGGTCGAGGAAATGCGAGTTGGCGGCGCCGGACCAGGGAAACAGTGCCAGACCACCGGTCGTGAACGAGGCATCCTCGACATCGAAGATCACCGCTTCGTCCTGCTCGACGCGCAGCCGCGACCCGATGGCTTCGATTGCAAAGCGATACGACTGGTTGACGTCGTAGGTAAACGGACTCAAGGCCGCAACGGATCCGCCGGTCAGTGTGAGCAAGCCGTTCTGCGCGTCGACCACGAGCTCGTAGTGACCGCCGGCGCCGAGGCGGAATTGGATTCCGGCCGGAGCCGTGGCGGCGGGCTGGATGCGGAGCACGATTAGGACGTCGGTCCATGTCTCCGGCGAGTCCGAATTCCTGGGTACTGGTTGCAGCATCGGCACGCCGGCCGGCGTTGTCCCGGTAGTCCAGCCGGCGCCGCCGACGACGGGCGCGCGCAGCAGCAGCGGCACGAGGCGCGCTTCGTACAACGTGTTCCCAGCCAGTATGTGGTCGGGCGCGGTGAGCGTCTTGTTCTTCGGGAATGCCGTAACGTCGAGATCGCGTGGGATGCAGCTCGCGGCGTTGACCATCTCGACCCAGCGCTGGTGCGTCTCGCTCAGAGTCACTTCCGCGGCATTGCCCCACGGATTGGCGAGAACCGCGAGCCGGCCGTCAATGTCGCGCTCCGGCAGGTTTCGGCTGTCATAGATCTGTACCGCCAGATCGCGGCCGGCCAGTTCGTACATGCGATCGACGTAGTCTTCATCGAACGTGGCCCCGATGTCGTAGGCGCGGAACACCGGGCGGGTGAGCTCCGGCAGTTTCCCCGGAGGGGTGAGCGTCGACGGCACGGTCTGGGCCACGTAGCGCGTCAGGTCTTCGAGGCCGGTGGCGCTTTTGCCGGGATCGAGGCCCTCGGGGACGCTGAAGCCCGCCAGGCCCGGCGGTCCGCCAGTGCGGAAGTAGCGATCCTTAAGGACGAGCGGGTCGGTGTCGTGCCAGCCCCCGAGTGCGCCGAGCCCGACGGTCTCGCGCGAGACGGTCGCGCTCAGACGATAGTCGGTGAACGGCTCCAGCACTGCGCCCGGCTCGCCCCAGACGCTGAGGCTGTGGTCGAGTTGATCGTGAACACTCACGAGGTCGTCGTATCCGCCCGGCGTCGCCGGCCGGGTGAAACAGACGCGCAGCAGATACCACTCGCCGTCGCCGCGGATACGGACGCGGCGGATGCCCTTCTGAAGGCCGAGGGCGGCCGCGTCGAAACGGAGCTCGAATGGCTCCGCGATCGTAGACGACGTCGACGGCGGATCGATGACTTCGCCCTTCAGGTGCGCGGTGACCTCATGGACGGTAACGGAGACGGTGGCCGTGCCAGGCGGCACCTCGATGACGACCTCGTTGACGACCCCACCCCCGACCTCTGGGCCGCCGACTCCAAAAGTCAGCGCCGCGATCACGGATGCGGTTGGCCTCGGCCAAACCGCGATCGCCCCCGGGTTTACGCCCACTGCGATGCTCGATCCGGTCACCCGGTTCGTGGCGACGTCAATGATCGAGATGTCGTTGCTGTCGTTGTTCGCAACGTAGACGCTGGTGCCATTCGGGGCAACCGCCAGGGCGAGCGGGCGCTTGCCGACCGGAATCGTGGTGATGTCGGCACGCGCCGTGGAAATGCCGGAACTGGCGGCCAAACCAATGACCGAAACCGTGTCGTCGAAGGCATTGGCCACGTAAAGCTGGGAGCCGTCCGGAGTGATGGCCAGCGCGGCCGGGTACTCGCCGACGGAGAAGGTCAGGTCGAGGAAATGGTCCCTAACGGTGTCGAGAACGGCCACACGTCGCGAGCCCGGCACGTACAGAAGCAATCCATTCGGTGAGACGAGGAGATTTTCCATCGCCTGAACGGTGGGAATCGGCGCACCGGAGACGGTATCCGTCGCGAGATCAATGACGGACAACGACACGATCGGCGGAATGGAGGCATAGGCCTTGGTGCCGTTCGGTAGGATCGCAATCGCGTACGGGCGGTCGGGCATGGCGATTTCCCGGATCACTCTGCGAAGGCCGAGGTCGACGACACAGACGAATTTCGAGCCGTAGCTGGTCACGTAAATCCTGGTGCCGTTCGGATGGATCGCAAGACCGGCCGGCTCGGGCCGTACGGGAATCGGGGCGCCGACGATCGCGTGCGTGGCCGCGTCAATCGTGACCAGCGTTGCGTCGCCGCGATTCAGAACCACGATCGTCGAGCCGTCAGGCGTGATGGCGATGCGAAACGGCCATCTTCCGACGGGGAGCGCCGGCCCACGGACCTGGTTCGTGGTCGCGTCGATGGTGGAAATGTCGTTGCTCGACTGATCCGCGACATAGACGGAGGCCGTCGGAGTTTTTTGCGGTCCGGGAAAGTGGATGCCTTTGTGCAGCCCGCCGACGGGGCGCGGGAGGGCGGCGACGGGATGCCGTCCGTCGTCCCAGCTCACCACGATCCTCGGCTCGTTCGGATCGCTCCACGGCGATGCCACCGGCGTGTCCACATTGAACCGCTCCCAGTCGATGCAGACCTTCTCCTCGGCGACGATGGGGCACGGGTAATCCGGCACGTTGTCCCCGATCCACGGATTCCAGCTCGCGCTGTCGTCCGTCAGATCGAACGGCGTCTTCGCCCAGATCATGAGGCGGTTCTGGCCGGCCGCGGCACCGCCGGCGCCGGCATTCGACGGAGCCGCTGCCCAGGAACCGTACAGCGGGCGTGGGAAGCTGTGTCCCAGCGTCGACTTGCCGGCCACCGGCTGCGTGCCGCGATAGAGCGCGATCTCCTGGAGCTTGTAGTGCACTTTCGCCGAGCCCTGGCCGCTGGAAGGATCGCCGATGATGACCCACCCGGGGTCGGGTGCCGGGTTGACACCGACGCCGGCGAGATCGTGCACGGGATTCTCGAAGGTGATGTAGGGACGGCAGTCGACCGGCACCGTTGGCGCCGCGGCTCCCTCGAGCAGCGCCCACTCCACCGTCGACTTGAGATGTCCGATCCCGGCGTCCTTGTAGGCACCCGGTATCTCCGGGCGCACCGGCTGCGGGCCCCACTCCAGGCGCACGTCGAATTTGAAGTCCTTGAACCTCGTCGAGATGACGATGCTCAGCGTGCCGAGGATGTGGAATGGCTTGAAGATGTCGGCGTCGAGACGGGCGTCGAGGCCGATGCCGAGCCGGAACTTGAAGACCTTGACGGCCAGAAGACCGTGCAGCCAGAGGTCCGCGTGGAACTGCGCGGGTTGGAAGCTCAACGCGGCGTTCGCGTCGAGCCACGCCTCGAGGTCGGCGCTGACGGGGCCGAAGCCGTAGTGATCCTTCTTCCCGATCCAGACGCCGACGGCGAGCCGGTGAGGATCGAGCATGAAGTAGCCGTTGGCCGTAAAGAGGCCGGCGAACGTGGCTCGGATGCGCTGCTCGAGAGGATCCCTCTTGCCGATGTAGAGGTGCCAGTTCAGCGGATGGTTTAGGTCGAAGAACGCCTCGGCGCTGCCGGCGATCTCCGCAAGCTTTCCCGTTTCCTTGTTGTACTTCCACTTCGCATCGAGGCCGATGAGGAAGTAGCCCGCTTTCGCGTCGAGGACGATGAGGGCGTGAAAATCGGGCTCTTCGGAGTCCTTCTGCTTCGCGCGCGTCTTGAGGAAGTTGCAGCGGCCGTCCAGCATGAAGACCGGGCCGGGAAAGAGGAGCAGCAGGAGGAATTTGCCGTTGAAGAGATACCCGTTGTCACTGTTCGTGGCGATGAGCGCTCCCGCGCCGAGAGCAAGCGCGCCCGGCTCCGGGGCCCATTTGTGCAGGAGATCCGTCACGCCGATCTGCGGCTTGTGGAACCAGCTCTTGCTATGGTCGATGGAGTACCACATCCACTCGTCCGGCTTGTCGGGTGCGTAATTGACGGCGAAGAGGCCGGCGATGCCATAGAGGGACATTCCCGTGCTCCAGAGAGGAATGCCTTTGCCGAATTCTCCTTCGAGATAGATGGCGAAGTATTTGAAGCGCTTCCCGGCCGCATCGAGATCGGAGCCGAAGACGACTTTCCCGTCGACGGCGAGCTTGTTGAGCTTCGGGAGGTTGAGGGTGAGGCTGCCGGTGAAGGCGTGCAGGTTGCTGCCGCCCGGCGGCTCCTCGTAGCTGACCTCGCCCTTGAAGTCGAGCGTGCCGGGGATGTGGTACTCGACGCCGACGCCCTTCATGCTGATGCGCGGCGCGTCTCCCTCTTTCCACGTGATGCGCAGGCCATCCACACTGGCGCCGGCGGGAATGCCCTTGACGAGGTCGAGTCCCCCGCTGAAAGCGAGGTATTTCTCGCCCGCCTCCGTCCGCCCGAGCCCGAACTTCGTGATCTCGAGCTTGAAGAGAAAGAGGTTGAGCGTCTGCGCCTTCGGGAGGTTGATCCACCCCCCCTTGATCGTCGCCTCCCCTTTGGAGTTGATGGAGAGCTCCTGGACATCGAAGGTGGGCCATTTGAGACCGCTGGCGGCACCGGCGAGGGGGGTGATCTTGCCGGCGAGTTTGGCGGTAAAGACGCCGTCGGCGAAGTCGAAGGCGATGCTGTCGAGGGCCATCGTCACGACGCCGGGCTTGGTGACGGTCTTGAGGCCGTCCGGCGAGTCGAGGCCGACGTGGATTTTGCCGCTGGCGTCGAAGGAGATGTCGACGTCGACGACCTCGTCGAAGAAAGGAAGCTTGATCGCGCCCTTCAGTGAGGCGCTGGTCGGCACGTTCTGCTGAAAGGTGAAATCGAGGGATTGGAGCCCGAACTCGAGACCGAAGATCGTGCCAGCACCGCTTCCGGAGAATGCCCCGGAGCCCGTGTCGTACGTGGACGTCCAGGATGCCTCGATCCGGCCATTGAAGCCCGAAGAGCCGATGAGGAGATCCGTGAACGTGAAGGAGTCGGGTGCGTGGTTGACGCCGATCCCTCCTGACAAGTGCAAGATTGCAGATTGGATCGCGACGCCTTTGAAACCGACCCCAGCACCGGGGGGCGGGGTCTGCTGGTCGGAGAGATAGAGGTGGACATCGCTCATCTCGAGGACGATGCCCGTGTCGCCGATCGCGACCGGCGTGACTGAAAGCGTCGGCGCGCCGGACGGGCCCCAATCCAAACTGACATTCAGACTGGCGTCGACGGTGACCGCGACTCCGACCAACTCAATCGTCACCGGTGCGGGATTGCCGAGCGAATCGAGGAGCGGCACCCAATCCGCTCCGACCTTCTTCATCGCCCTCAGAAATGGTGAGCTGATACGAAGACTCGCATCGAGACCGGCGAGACGGACCTCGACGTTGGGGCTGACCTTCACCTCGAATGGAATCTGTGTAAAGCCATTCGCGCTCAGGAGCGCTACGTGCACGGCGTCCAACGCGGGAAGCGGAAACTCGAGCTCTCTGAGCCAGGCGAGGGTTCCGGTGAACGCGAGCCGCGGCTCGTCGTGCAGAACATGGAAGTCAATGACGCCGATCTCGTCGAGCAGCGCGGCCTGATCGCCAAAGGCACCCACTGCCCAGCAGGGCAGGGTTCGTCGCAACGGCGCAAAGGCGAAGGTACTCATTGGAAATCTGCGCCGAACTTGGTTTTGATTGTCTGCATCAGACCGGAGGCGACTCTCTCGAAACCGGTAGTCGTCAGGTGAATCTCGTCCATCCAATCCCCCGACTTTCTATTGAGTTGCCTCGCATCGTAGTAATCGAACCAGGGCCCATAGGTGTTTTTCAAATCCTCGAGCACGTTCCAGCGAAAATAGTCGATCAGGTACTTGATCGCCACGGACTGAGCGAGTGGATGGGCGATTCTGGCCTGGCGCAGCCGGTTGTGGAACCACGGCCCGCGCTGTTTGAAGTAATCGGTCGGGCCGTCCGTAAAGATCGCGTAGCAATACGTGTGACACAGTACGAGGAGTTTGGTCGTGTCCTGCGTCTGCGCCACGTGGTCCAGGAATCGGACCATGTTGGCACGGATGTCGTCGAATCGCTCCTTGAAGCGCTCTTTGACGAAAATCTTATCGAGAACCTGGTTGGCTAGACTATTGGTGAGCGCCATGTTCGGAAAATCGACACTCGGATCCGTGGCGGGGTCGGGGAACGCCAATGCCTTATCGGCGGCTTTCGCCAGTGATTTACCGAGGTCGTTGTAGTCCGTCGGGGACAGGCCCAACAGGGTGGTGAGCTCGGGCTCGAGGTCGACCTGTGTCTGTTGATCGGATTTCTCCTTGCCGTCCAGATACAACGACCACAGGTGATTCTTCAAAAGAATCGGGAATGACCGCTTCAGCCAATAACCTGCGTTGCCCTGAAGTCTTTCGGCCCGGTCCGTTGCTGTCGAACTGCTCTCCTTGACGGCCTCATAAGGGTCGAAATAGCGGAAGTCATAGTAATGATCCTGGGCGACAGCAGGATCCGGGACGATGTACTTTCGGTACGTCGCCACATCGTCATCTTTCTTCTTATGAGCCGAGATCCCCGGCTCTCCGATGTCATTTCCGCCAGAGCTCAAGACGATGAGCTCGAATTGATAAGAGTTGAGACATCGCTTCGTATAGTGAAACTGAGTGTGCTCATCGGCATCGCCGCCAGGCCCGGGATCGAGGCTGAACATCTGGTCTGACGTGTCGCCGAAATGCTGGAAAGCTACACTCTGACACCGACGCTTTGGTGTTGAATCGCCGGGCTTGAAAGTCTCCTGCAGCTTCGCCTTGAGACTGGCGTACAGATCCTGATCGATCTTATCGTTGGGTGGGTAGTGAAACCACGAATCGCCTTCGAACATGACGTTGAAGTTCGCGTCGCGATACGACAACTCGAATTCGCTCAGCGTCTTCACGAGCGTGTTGTCGTCTGTTACGTACGCGGCTATACCGATCGACGAATTGCCCAGAATGCTCTCTTTGTCGTAAATCTGCAGAAAACGAAAGAAATCGGCGTATTTGGGGTAGATGCGACTTCTCAGCTCATAAGACCGATTGAATGTGCCGCTCGATGCCGCTTCGAGCATCGACGCGGCGTCGGTATCGATATCCTCTTCAAACGCGATGTTTGCCAGAGTCTTGTCTTTGACGTGACAAACAAAGATGACGGCCGATGCCGGAGCGATAGAAACGGTGGTAACGGGGAGCTTGCCGTTCTGGTCGGTCACTGCCGTGAAGGCCAGCACGCGCGCTTCGCCCGGATTCTGCAGATATGCGGTGACGCCCACGCCGATATTTTTGACGCTGTCGTAGAGAGGAGCGGACGGATAGGATGTTTGATAAACGCGGAAACCAACGTTGAACTGCACATTTCGCGGTGCATTCAGCAGCGTCTGGAGTGGATGGCCCTTCCAGCGTTCGCCGTCAGACATGTCCACCTCCCACGGCGACGATGAGCGACGATGGCGGAACGAATACCGCGTTGCCCGCCGCATCGACTTCGTACGAATGAAGCACGAACTCGGCATTCGTGTCGCTTCCCGACAGCGCTGTCACCGCCTCTCCGAGCGGGGTGCCCCCATTGACGAAGACCGATCCGCTCCCAGCGAGGATCCGCGCCAGGTGCAGTTGCTTCAGCGTCGCCTGATCCGGCTCCGTGCCCTGCCCGCCGCCGTCCTTCCACGACTGGACGAGTGCGCGCTTCGGCATTTTCCCGACTTCACCTTCCAATGCCTTGCTCACGGCGTTCTTGTCGAGGCCGCGATAGAGAATTGCGACCGGGCGTCCCAGCTCAGGCGCCAGGCCTTTGTTCAACTGCCCGAAGTCGGCGCCCCAAATCGTGAGCACGATCGCACCGAGATCGCCTGATGACGATGACGCGGGCAGCACTTGTCCTCCGGGCAGCGTGAACGGAGTCGAGTCGCTGTAGAAACTCACGAAACCGCCGGTCATGGCGAAGACGGTCGAGAAGGGCACGGCCGCGGGCGGATCGCCCGCCATTTGTATGACTGGCATGTTTGACGGATATGTGGCCGTGATGCGCAGACCATCCGGTGCCGTCTCTGGTGCCGCCGCGATGGTGACGGGCAGCCCCGCATACCAGGTCTCCGCATCGCCGGGCGGCGCCGCCGCAATGATCGGCAGGTAGAAGTTTGTCTTGTAACAACCTGGATGGCTCGATGGCACAATGACTCCTATCGTCATGACGGCGGCGGTGCGATCTCCATGACATACGAGGTGATGGACCAGACGCCGGCCGGGGATCGCACGCGCATGAGGTATTGGTCGACTCGCGAGGGGTCGACGTCCGAGTCCAGCCAGCGAAACTGGCCCGAATTGTCTCCGGTGAACGCAGCGGCCTCGCCCCGTATCTGTTCCGTCCAAGCTGGTTCATTGAGCGAGCGGCGGCTGATGACGAAGAGAGGTGATGCCACCTCGGATTCCCAGCCGAGGAGGACAACCGACTGATGACCTTGAGGAATGATTCCGTCCGCCGGCCACTCGATCAGCGCACCATCTGACACCCGGCGCAGGAGCCACGTCTGGACCGTCCATTCCGCTCTGGGCACCGTCGTGTCTACCGCCACGCCGACATGTGCGGCAGTCGGCTCCGATTCATTGCCTGACAGGTCTACGGCCGTGAGCCGATAGAAGTAGCGACGGCGGCCAATCAGATTTCCGTCGTCGGCGAATTCCGCAGACGCCGCGTTCGGCGCAATGCTCGATTGAAGCAACGTCCCGACTTTCTGCATCAGTCGAACGTCACGCGACTTGACTTCGTCGTCGGTGGCATAGATGCGGTACTCCGCAAGGTCCGGCTCGCGGTTCAGGGCGAACTGAATGGTGACCTCCCGCTCCCCACCCACGACCTTCGTAATCACCGGCGTCCGAGGCGGAACGACTCTCGGCAGATAGACCGGCGGTGTCGAGTTGCCCAGCGGCCCGCGATTGTGCGCGGAGTCGACGAAGGCGACCTTGTAGAGGTAACGGTTCCGGGAAAGGCCGTCGAGCGTATCAAGCCACGCATTGAGATTCGCACTGGGACCGGGAAACGTGGCCGGGTCGTCGTCGGGACCGAGGCGGTCGTCCTGCGCTGGGTCGGCGAGGCTCAGCGCGTCGATTGTGATCTGCGCGAACGCCTCCCCGTTGCCGGGAAGGTTCGCGAGCACCGAGACGGCGTCGTCGCTCAGCGCGGCGTAGTGCGGCTCGGCATCGGCGAACGTTGCCGCCGCCGTCCACAGCGCCTGCGCGGCGGCGAGCTCGTTTGCCGTCTGCGTCTTCCGCGCGCCGGGCCAGGCTGCCGGGAAGGCGGGGTCGGCCGTGGTCAGCGCCAACGGCGGGCGCTGACCCTCCCAATCGGTGAGGAACAGCGTCTGGTCCATGGCCCGGAAGATGACGGCCCTGTAATGCGGACGCATGGCGGCGGGCGGCTTCGTCCAGCGCACCGTGAAGCGCGACTTGCCGGCGTACCCGGCGCGCGTCGCCGTCAGTCTCGACGTGGCCCAGCTCACTTCGGCCGGCGGGTCGGGGATCTCGCGCTGCACGCGGAAGATCGTCGCCGGCGATGCGAGCACGCCCTCGTTGCCGGGGCGTGCGGGTGTGCGGTTCGGGCGCCGGTCGGGGCGCTCCGTTCGCTTGTCGGCCGCGCTGACGCCGAGCGTGGCGTAGACGACCGGTTCAGCGAGCGACGGCGCCAGCCAGGTGCCGACCTTGGGGTCGTCATCCGACGCCGACGCCGGGAGAAAGATCTCGTACACGCGCGACGGCGTGCCGACGCGCCATTCGTAGAGCGCGCCGTCGGTGAGCAGGGCGAGCTTCCCGTTGAGAACGAGGCGGCGGGTGACGGCGTCGACGGCGGCGATGTCGAAGAAGTGATCGAGGATCTCCGGTGTCGACGCGGCACCGACGCGCAGGTAGATCCGGTCGATGTTCGGGCGCACGCGGCTGAGATCGGGCTGGCGCGGCAGATCGATGGCACGCGCGGCCGCGTTCCATCGCCCGGCCGTTCCCCACAACAGCCGCTCCGCCGGGCCGATCGACCAGCGATAGGTCCCCGAGGCCAGCCAGCTCGGCGCCGGCATCACCGGACGGACCGCGCCGGCCGTCGCATCGACCGAATCGATCTCCAGTACCGCGTACAGCGGCGGCACGTCCGACGCCAGGGCGATCACGTCGATGCCAGGACGGACGTCAATCAGGACGGAGCCGGACGGCAGATCGTGGATCGTGACGGCCGACTGATTCCACGCAGCCGACTGCCCCTGAAGGGGATTGTTCTGATCTTCGTACGTGACGATGCTCGGGTCTTCGAGCCCGTCGACGCCGTAGGTGACGGAGGCGTTCGGCGGCGACGTCTGTTGCACGGCGGCGAGCCAGCGCTCCCACAGGAGCGGATCGAAGAGATCGCGATGCAACGGATGCCCGACCGGCAGGACGATGGTTGCGTCGCGATCGGCCGCCGGTGCTTCATTGTGAAGTGGGCCGCCGTTCCGCACCCGCAGGTGCAAGGCGCTGCTGCCGCTGCTGGCCTCGATCGGATAGGCGCGGTCGTCGACCTGCAGCAGCGCTTGGACGTAAGCGTCGTTCGGCGCGTTGTCGGCCGCGCCGAAGACGACGTCGCTGCGCGTCGGATCGCTCGTTGCCGGCGAAACGGAGACGATGTGGTGAAAGCGCGCGTTCAGCGGCGTCGACTGCGCGTAGATACGGAACTCGGCGAGGTCGGGGGCACGCAGTGCATGCGACCACGGCCATCGCCAGCGCAGGCGAAGTCCGAGCGTGTTGGGACCGATGTTCTGGCGCCACTGCAGATAGGCAGCGTCGCGAATCCGCGCCGGATCCTTGACCGTCTCCGGCTCGAGCACCCAGGCCAGGACGTCGGTGGGCGGCGGGGGCGGTGTGGTGTCTTCGAGGTGAACGGCGTAGGAGTGGAGCTGTGCGCCGGAGGCGGCGACCCAAGGAATCGGCGGCGACAAGGCGCTGAAACGTCCCCACAGATCGATGGCGCTGAGGCGGTACGAGTACCAGCCGATATCCAGGCCGTCGTTGCCGGGATCGAGGTAGTGGATCGATGCGGGATCGGGCCAGCCCTGCGGCCGAGGAGCGAGCGACGCGGCAGGGCGGCCGCTCGGGGCGAAGCGGTCGATCGGCTGCGTGTACGCCGCGGGAGCCGGCGGCGATGCGGCCGGCGTCTGCGTGCCGTGACTGAGCCGCCACACATCGAGGAGCAGCGGCTGCTGCGCCGCCGGGAGCGACGGCCAGCTCGTGAGATCGGTGATGGAGAGGCCCGCCTCGCTGTCGGCCAGATCGGAGCGATCGAGGGTTTGCCGGGGACGCCCCGCCGGCAGCGCGAACACGCGCAGCGCAGCCGGTGGCGGCAGGGCGCCCGACCCGGTGTGCGTGATGGAAGCGGCCAATTGCGCGCCGTCGACGCCGTCACCGGCGAAATCGGGGGATCCGTTGAGCCAGCGCAGCGCCGTCTGGCCATCGCCGTGGAAACGACCGTCGTGGTCGGCGATGACGATGTAGTCGTACGTCGCCTTCGCCTCCGCGGAGCGGTCGTTCCAGTAGAGGCCAAGGATCTGGGCGTACGCCGGAGAGAGCGAGGCCAGCTCGAGGAGATCGAGCGGCGGGATGCTCAAGGCCGGCTCCGATTCGATGCGATTGTTCGGACTGCGCGAGACGATGCGATAGACGGTGGTCGCGCTCGTTCCAGCGTACGGCGCGTGGAGCGTCAGCTGCTGATTGGCGGGATTGATGGAGTTGATGCGGTAGAGATCGCGGTTGGTGCCGACCTCGAGGAGCAATCCCTCGAGGTCACGGCTCCAGGCCGTCCCCTGTCCCTGCACCACGGCGCTGCCATTGGTGAGAATCACTTTCCGGGCCGGGTCGGACTCGAGCGCGGGCGGCATCGTCGCGGCGCGCATGCCGAGCGGTTCGCTCAGCAGCGCTCCCAGCTGGTCGTGCAGTTGCCCGAAGAAGTCCTCGGCGGAGAAGGCGTAGGCGACGTTTGAAAGCTGCGTCCCGCCTGTGTAAGGACGGCTGAGGATCATGCGATCGGGCGCGGTCACGGCCATGATCGCGAAGGCGGTGTCGGTCGATGCCGGATAGAGGACTCGTCCCACGAGCGATTCGTCCCAGGCCGTTCCGCTTCCCTTCGCCAACGCGGAACCGGGAAGGAGAGTGAGCGTGCCGCTGCCCGGCGTGGCCGGCTGTGCCGACAGTGCATCATTGACCGTGCCGTAACGAATGCGCTGCGCCGCCTGCGTGCGGTTGGCGGCGAGCGATTCACTCCCCGTCGCGGCGGGATAGCGCGGGTGCGTGATCGGCAACCGCAGCGGATAGGGGAAGTTCTGCACCATCGTCCACGGCCCCGGCTCGCGGACGGGAGGGGAGCCGGATGGACGTCGCCGTATGAGGGGAATGTCGTCACTCTCGACGGGAAGGATCGGAATCGCGGCCGGCCAGAAGCAGAGGTCCACCAGCGCCGCGCCACTATCGCCGGAGTCGATCGCGACCGCAGTGATCTCGTTCGCTGTCACATCAGCGGTGGCGATGCTGCCGAAGGCGCCGTGTACGACGACCGGCGTGCTGGTCTTGTCACCATGAATCGCGGAAAAGAAGATCGTGGCCTCGGTTTCCCGGCTCTTGGCTACGATCTGGTGGAGCAGCGCTCCGGCGCCGGAGGCGTCGATGACGATGCGGGTGGTGCCATTACTGATGTCGCTCGCGAAGCCACCTGCTGGACCGCCAAAAGCTATCGAGGAAATGACCGAGTTGTCCTCGCGATGAAACGTCATCGCCACCGTCAAGCCGCCGGTTTGCGACATGGCCACGACCCCGTCGAATGCCGGCCGCGGCAGCGTGATGACCAGTTGCAGGTTGCACTCGAGGCCGACTCCTAGAAAGGTGGACAGGACACGAATCGACGGTAACCCGGCACCGGGACGAAACTCCTGGAACCGGAATCCCTGCGCATCGAGCGGATTCGGAACGTCGCCTGGAGGCCATGTGCGGAAGTTGATCTGGTCCACCGTTTCGGACGGTGTCGACGGCAGGATTCCGATCTTTGCCACGACGCGCGAGGCCGCCATCCCGAGGGGAAGGTCGAAACGCAACGCCCCGTTCGTGAGACTGAGCTCCGAACAGGCACGCGGCTCGAAGTCGTCGGTGGCGACGATTTCCGCCGTTGAAAACTGACCGAACGGTGTATCGAGCGTCTGCCTGCCCGATCCTCCGATCGGGAGATTGGCGAAGTACCGCGAGAGGCAGTGCTCCCCCGGCTCGCCGTATCCGCGGCGAAAGAGGTGGTAGCCATGCAGCGGGAACGCTCTCTTCGCGCCGAACGCCCAGCGGAGATGAATACCGTCCTCGATCACTGGCTGCAACGGCGACGGACGCGGGTCGCCGAGGATGCTCAATCCATCCAGAGCCAGATAATCTCGATCCTGGAGCGCCATCAGCTCCTCCGGATGAACTCAGTTGAAGTGAATGCTGAAAGTTCGCGTTGTTAGGTCGAATCGACATACGTAGCCTTCTTCGGCAACGTAATCATCCATACCTATGGAGTGACGCGAAGCAGGATTCCCCTACCTTCTCGAGCTAACTTTCCCGGGAACGTCTTGGTCGTGGGCTCGACGTTTGGGGCCATTCGGCTCCCGGTTTTCCAGCTGTTGATCCCTCAGTGCTCGTCTGCCGGTTTCCCCTTCCGCGCGCGCTGGGCTTCGTCCAGCTCCTTCTCCAGCCGGTCGAGCAGCGCGGGATCGACTCCGGGCTCGTGGCGCGTCGCGCCGCCTCCGCCCGGTGACGGCCCCTCGGCGGCGGCGGGCGCGGGCGGGGGAGGCGCGCTTCCGACTGCTTGAAGGAAACGGTCCGAGACGGCCAGGAGTTGCATCGCGACTTCGCGCAGTTGGACGGCGGCGTGTTGCACTTCCTCGACGTCGAGGTCCGCGGGGACGATCTCGAGCCGCATGCCGTCGAGTTGCGAGATCGCCTTCTGGATCGTCGCCAGGGTCACATTTCCGCCGCGCTCGAGCAGCTGCAGCTGGCTGCGCGGGAAACCGCCCCCCTCCGCTACTTCACGCTGGGTCTTCCGTTGACTCTCTCGAAGGTCGCGGAACCGTCGACTGATCACCTGCAAAGAATAGCACGATTCAGCGTTGTGGACTGCTGACGCAGTCTGAATTTGGACCAATATTGCAGCCCATCAGCCGATGGAGGCGTTCGCATCAGTCAAATGATTGGGGTCAATCAGCATACGGAGCATACGCATCCCGCCAATGGTCGCTGGTCCATGACGAGGTGATCGCGTCTCCATCTCCTGAATGATCGCGGATCGGGCCGAAATGGTCGCCCCACCACAGCTCAATGGTGGGCCGACCATTTTTAAATGGAACCTCGACCATTTTCGGGCGGTTCCACCCCCATTTTGGCTCCGTGCGACGACTTTTTCGCTCACGTGTGCGCGTCATCGAGTCCTGATCGAACGTGCGTGATCGCGAGCAGTAACACCCATATATTTCTTGAGGTTCCCGCATTTACTCCCGAAGCATCGACCACTTCGCTGCGCACTCCGATCCATTTGCGTGCGAACGGGAGAGCACTTTTTTATGGAAGCCCTACCATTTCGACGGGATCGCCCGACCATTGCGATCGGTACTGGATCCGTCAGGCGCACGGCGGTGTGCGGTGTTTACAGGAATGTAACAGAAAGAAATGGTAGGGCAACCATTTTTCGGTCGCGCTCGCTATTGACTGTTATAGCAAGCTTCGCCATATTGCTCCCATCCTCACCGTGACTGCGGAGTGGGCCGCGAGACGGTGAGGAAAGCATCTCTGCGCAGGGGTGATCGAGAGAACCAAAGGATCGAGAGAAAAAAAGAAAGGAAGGTAAACCAATGTCCAATGTCACAGAAACCCCCATTTCCCATGAAACGGCCGCGCAGGGCGTCCTGGCGACGATTCGCACGGTCATGGAGTCCATTCGCGGTTACGGCTTTGCCGGCCTGAAGCACCGCCGCCGGATCGGCATCGCCGCCGCGCTATCCGACCGGTTCCTGAACGCGGTCGCCGCGGCGCTCGATGCCTCGGAGCGGTTGAGCAAGGCCGCCGAGGTCACGGGCGCACAGCTTCGCGACGCCATCAACTTCACCAATGCCTACCGTCCGTTCGCGGACAACGTAGAGCTGATGTCGCGCGGAGCGCGCCAGGCCGTGGAGAACGCTCGCGCCGAAGCCGGCGCGCAGGCGCTCAAGGCCTACAAGATTGGCCGCGGCATGAACAGCCCCGGCGACCGGGAACTGCTCGTGCCGCACCTGGCCAACATCAAGGAAGCGCTCGGACGCGGCCGGCCCAAGACTCAAGCCGCGCAGCCGACGACGGCACCCCCGACGCCGACGCCGACGCCGGCGGTCTCCCCGACGGCACCTCCGAAGGAAGGAGGCGGCCGTGCGTAAGCGCGCCAAAGCCCTGCTCCTCGCCGCCGCCGCATCCATCGCCGGTTGCTCGGGCTATTTCATCGCCGAGTACAACCCGGTGGTCGACCACGGCGCGACGGAGCTGCAGCAGAAGGTCGATCGATTCCTGACCGGTCTCGAACAGACCGTCGGCACTCCGGCGGGCGAGTACGACCAGAACGTCGCCTTCTACGAGGAGGTGCGCGGCGACATCCGGACGTTGCGCGATGCCGCTTCGCAGGAGCGAGGAAACGGTCTCACCGTCGAGTCGCTCGATCTCATCGGGCAGAACGTCGAGAAACTCGAGGCGATGCACGCCAAAGGGATCTCGCGTGACGAGCTCGGCGTCGTCCGCACGCTGTTCGACACGCAGTTCCGGATGCTCGTGCAGCTCGAGACCGCGAAGAAGCGAAAGGAGAGCTGAGATGAACATCGATGTCAGTTCCCTGACCAACACCATGATTCACGGCGTCCGCCATGCCATCGGCGAGCGCTGGTCCACCATTCGCGCCGTCGCGGAGCCGGAGCTGCGCAAGCTCGCCCAGACGATCGAGGACGTGCGCCAGCTGCACGCAGACGGCGTGATCGACGCCGACCGCGCCTTCCAGTTCGTCGAGATGCAGCGCAACACCGCCATGAGCGTGGTGCGCACCGTCGAAGGCCTCGGCGTCCTCATCGCGCATGAAGCCGTCGATGCCGCGGCGCATGCCGCCGGCACCGTCGTCAACCGTCTCGTCGGATTCAAGCTGATCTGAAGAAAGGAGAAACGTATGTCTACGAAAAAACAGGAAGTCCCGAAGAAGTCCACCGGTCAACCCATCTCGCAGGAACCTGCGAAGAGCTCGTCCACCGGCCGCACCAAAGAGGTCCCCACCGCTTCGCCGGCGAAAACGGCGTCGCGTCCGGTCAAGGCGCAGTTCAAGGCAGGCAAGGACCTGTGAGTTTTCCGAGGGAGGGGCGGCGCGCCGCCCCTCCCGAGGGAGAGACGATCATGACCATTCCCATCCAACTCGCAATTCAGGGCGGCGGCGCGAAGATCACCTATCTCCTCGCTGCCCTGGAATCGGTGCAGTCGCTCGAGCGCGAGGGCCTGCTGCGCGTGACGCGCATCGCCGGCACCTCGGCGGGTGCGATCGCCGGAGCGCTTTACGCCGCCGGCGTCGACATGCGCCGCGCGCGCGACGCCTTCGAATCCGATCGTGACGCGTTGCTGCGCGCCTTCCCCGCGGCAGGTGTGGCGCGCTGGGCCTGGAAGCTCGTCACGCGCCGGCCGTTCTGGAACGCCGCTCCGCTGCGGCGCTGGCTGACGAAGCTTCTCGGCGAACGGGAGACGATCGGCGATCTCGACATCCCCCTGATCGTCGTCGCTTCCGATCTGACGAACATGCGGCCGTGCGTCTACGACGCGCCGGGCGAGCCGCTCGTCAGCTGCATCATGGATTCGGCGGGGATCCCGTTCTTCTTCCGCACCGCGCCCTCGCCCGCGCACGGCAACAGTCGCGTCGTCGTCGACGGCGGCATCTGTGAGAACCTCCCGGCCGAGGAGCTGACGAATGCCCCCGCGGATGGCGAGATCGTCGGCATCACCTTCAGCGCCTCGCGCCCGCGCGCGCCGCTGAACAGCTTCGCGGCCTTCACCGGCGCGTTGCTCGAAACGGCGATGAACGCCTCGGTGATGCGCGCGCGGTCGGAGCTCGGCGCCAACAACTTCGTCATCCATACCGAGGCAGGGTCGTTCGACTTCCGCCGCGCGTTCGACGCGGGCCTCGGCGCCGAATACCGCGAGACGCGGCTGCTCGCCGAAAAGTTCTTCCGCGACTACGTCGAGCGCGCCAACCGTCCCGCCGGCACGACCGCGTTTCCGCAGCGCCGCCTCAGCGACGTCACCGGCGTGCTGCGGACGATGTACGAGCGCCAGCACGAGCCGGTGCGGTTCGAAGTGCTGTCCGTGCGGATGATCGTCACCGGCGCATCGCAGGCCCGGGCCGGGAGGCGGGGGCCGGACGACATCCGCCACGAGATCGTCTTTCGCGCCAGCGAACAGCCGATCCACTGCTATCGCATCAAGTTGACGCCGGCCGCCGCGCCGGAGCTGCAGAAGAGCCAATGCGAGGTCTTCGACCGTCACGTTTCCGCGGTCGAATTCGACCTCGTGCCGATCCCCGATGACTCCGGCGAGGCCCGCGAATACCTGCTGTTCTTTCGCGATCCGATCGTCGCGGGAGACCGGCGCTCGCCGGTGACGCTTCGCGTGCGTGACGCGGTGGCCGGCGTCTTATGCCTGGTCTCGAAGGGCCAGGACGAACTGCTCACGTGCGCCACGCGCGCCGACCGTCCGGTGCCCCGCGTCGAGATCGTGGTGCACCTGCCGGAAGAGCTGTCGGATACGTCGATCGCCGCGGCGTCCGGCCCCGCGGGCGCGCCGATGTCGCCGCCGGAGCTGATGGCGTACGCCGCGCCGGCGAAGTTTTTCACCCTCGGCTGGAAAGGGGAGAACGTCCCGCCGAACACGCTGTTCGGCTGCAACCTGGTGAGGAGGTGATCGTCATGATGCGAATTCGACTGGAGGTGTAGCGCCGGTTGTCATGCTCTGTCCTTTCTGTTGGTTGGCAAGGCCCGATGGTCCGATCCCGCCGGGCCGCAGCTGTTGCGGAGCACAGATGAAGAACCTCGGCCCCTACGCCTGGCTCGAACGAGAAGCAGGCCCGCGCCTTCTCAAAGAAGCGCTGCGCCACTTCGGCGTCGTCGAAGCGGCGGGCAACCACGACAACCCGACGATCCTCGCCTGGGCGCGCGAGCTGGGTCTACGCGATTACCGGCACGACGCGACCGCATGGTGCGGCCTCTTCCTGGCCCTCTGCGCCCAACGCGCAGGCTACCCGCCGCCCGCCACCCCGCTCTGGGCCCTGTCATGGAAGACGTGGGGAACCGCCGCGCCGGAGCCGATGCTCGGCGACGTGCTCGTGTTCCGGCGCAACGTCCTCGATCCGGCGACACACAAGTCCGCCCTTTACGGCCACGTCGGCTTGTACGTGGGCGAAGACCTCCGCGCCTTCCACGTCTACGGCGGCAATCAAAGCGACCAGGTCTGCATCCAACGGATCGCGCGCGACCGGCTGGTGGCGGGGCGGCGGTGCGCGTGGAGGGTGGGGCAGCCGCGGAACGTACGCAAAGTACTGTTGTCCTCCTTCGGCACTCTATCCACCGCGGAGGCATAGAAGGGGGCCACAATGGAACAGAAGCTCGATGTACAGGCCGTTCTGGAGACGGTGGCGGTTGTGCAAAGGTTGATCCCCCGAATCGACAACTACCTCCGCGCACACGGCAAAAGCGAAGGTCGTTCGATGCCCCCCGGCGGCATTCCGGCGGATAATCCTGATTACGCCGTGATCTCCGGCCTGCAATCACTTGCCACCGGCCGGGGCCCTGGTGATGGTGATGGCCAGGATGGAAATGGCGCACATGCACGAGCGAGCTTTGGAGCTCTGTCACGCCGCCGAGAAATTCGCCTGCGATCCGGCGAACGCTCACCTGATTCGTGGGGGGCGAAAGGCGCAGTGCGTGCGGGCGGTGGGGGAGGGGATTTCGGGGAGGGGGGAGGGAGGGAGAAGGAATCGCTCTAGGGTAGCGGGTTAATGACGAGTTGGCCGGAGCGAAACGGCACTTATATCGCAGAATCGCGGGCGAAGGAACGACGCAGGCTCCTGTTACATCAGCTCCGCCGGCCAACATGACTGCGTGACATGAATCGCCGTTCGCCGTTAACGGAGTAAGTTCTCGCACAGACCGCTCGTTACGCCAGTCGGCGCGTTCCGTAAGCCTCGCTGCGCCTCTCCGGCTGTGACGAGCAGATAGGAACGTTAACAGTCTGGGCTACAATTTCGCGTATGAGCGACGTTACATCCCTAGATGACGAGCTGATGACTATTGAGGCTGCCGCCGATGCCGTCCTAGCGAATTATCGTGACGTACCACCAGTGCCTCCGATTGTGTATCACTACACTTCACTTGCCGCCGCATTGAAAATCATCGAAACCGGGAAACTGTGGGGTTCGAATCTACGCTACTCGAACGATCCGTCCGAAGCAGAATACGGTAAGCATCTACTCGATGATGTTCTCAATCAAGATCGTCACCTCAGCCTTCAAGGCCTGAGGAAGGGCATAGCTGAACTTGATACGTACGCCGTTTCACTCTCTGCCGATGGAGACCTACTGCCACAGTGGCGAGCATACTGCCGTAACGGCCGCGGCGTCGCCGTCGGCGTCGAGTTCGACACTCTTCGGCAAAGACAGAGCATGATCCTATGCGCGTTGTATATGATGAAGGCGAGCAGCGAGAGTTTATCCAAGACATGCTTCACGTGTTTCGCACCGCACTACTTGCTGCCCGGTTCGATGAAATACGCCTTGATGCTTTGGTAAGAAAACTAGCGAGTTACCTTGCGATAATTCGCTCTGCGTTGAAGAGCGCTGCATATGAGAGCGAAAAAGAGTATCGATTGCTTGATCTTCTGCCAAATAAACTGGAGGAACCTAACGAAGGCCTACTGTTTCGTGTCTCCGGCGGTGCCCTTGTACCTTATCTGGTCGCGGACCTCACGCAGTCCAGCGCGCAGTCGGCCGCGGAACCTATCCGCCACATAAAAATAGGTCCGTGCCTTGACTACAATTTGGTCATGGCGAGTTTCACGCTGTACAGCAGTCAAACTGCACGCAACCTTAACGTAACTCGCTCCAACGTGAGCATGCGATGCGAGTGATAGTCGCCCGCGCCTAACTTGAAGCTGTCGCGGCCCGGCTTCGGTCCGGGGCTGAAGCCCCCTCGTTCAGCGTCAACGTGACGGCGTCACGCCGTTGCAGTTCGCGACTCGGTTCTGCGAACGTTATCCGCGGCAACGGCCGTGCCGCTAGGCATCAGCTGGCGATGCTGGGAATGCTTTGCGGAACGGGACTGGACGATCGTGAGCCGTGTTCTGACGGAGGACTGGGAGGGCGTCGCCAGCGCAAACGCGCCGGAGCTGGCGTCGACGATCCTCGGCTTTCACGCGCTCTCGGATAGGTGGATTCAGATCACGCACAGCTTCCCCGTTGATCGATCGACCATTTTGGCGCGGTACACTGTTTCCCGGAATCGTCCAGCCATGTCCGTTCACTTTCCGTCCGAACCGGGTCATGCCGAACAGGAATTTGCGGCTACCTACGAGGAGCATTACGACCTGCTCGTTGGGATCGCCGTGGAGCGGTTCGGGATTTCGCACGCGGATGCGGAGACGCTCGTGCACGAGATCTTTTTCGACTTTCTCGTGCATGTGGATCGAATTCGCGATCGGCGGGCCTGGCTGATCGGCGCGGTCTACAACGCGAGCAAAGATCATCTGCGGCGCGCGCAGCGGGTCGAGCCGCTGCCGGAACACGGTCCGGATACGGTCGATCCCCGGTATGCGCGGGTCGCCGAGCAGTGGCCGGCGGAACTGGCGGCGCGCGAAGCCTTCGCACGTATCACGCCCCGGTGCCAGCTCGCGCTCCGGCTGCGTTACATCGAAGGTCATACCATCCCGTCGATCGCGAAGATACTGGACACCACGAAGCAATATGCGGCAAAGCTGGTCAGCCGCTGCCTCGAGCTGGCGCATCGCCGCTACGGTGGAAGGAAAGAGTCGTGATCGGCGGCGCGCGAACGTTCGGGCACTTCGCACGACAGCTCGAAGCGGAACGCATCGAGGCGGCTCCGATCGTGATCACGATCCTGGCCGATCCCGAGCGCTATCTCGATGAGCCGCTGGCTCCGGCATGGCGGACCATCGGCATGGTAAACAGCCTCTCTGATGCGGCCCGTACGCAACTGGTCCGGTCGCCGCGCCGCAGTCTGTATCTCGCGCAGCTGGCCGCGGCGATCGCCGATGGGCTGCCGGAAGCGTACCCGCGAGTGTTGCGCCTGCAATCGGCGGCGGATGCCTGGAAAGCGATCTCGAATGCTCACCGATTCGCGAGTCGCTATGACGCGGCGCTGTCCGCGCTGGATATCGCCGACGTACGCATCGCAAACGAGCCGGCGCTCGCATACGACCGCGCGATTCTCGCGGTCGCACGCGCAATCACGCTGAGCGAAATGAACCGGCTGGGCGAGGCGCTGCAGGTGGCAGATGGTGCGCGTGAGATCTTCGCGGAGTACCAGGATGCGCGACAAATCGCGCAATGCGATCTCGTGACCGGCATGACGCTGCATACCCTCGGCAGGGTCGTCGAGGCGCGGCAAGCCTACATGCGTGTGATTCCGTCCGCTCGCGCCGCCGGCGATCTCCACACCGTGGCCGCCGCTTACAACAATCTCGGACGTGCCGCGGCCGATGCCGGGGATCTGAATGCTTCGGTGGATGCGCTGCAACAGGCGAGAGCGATCTTCCGCGAGCTCGACATGCCGACTGAGACGTCTCGCGCGACCTGGAGTATCGGCGTGGCCGAACTGACGGCCTCCCGTTTCGGCTCGGCAATCAGCATTCTCACGGAAGCTCGCCGTCAATTTCTGAAGCTCGGCATGCCGGAGGAGGCGGGACTCACGGGCGTGGATCTCATCGAAGCTCTTCTGGCGACAAACGCACGAGCTGCCGCGCGCGATCTGGCGGGCACGATCGTCGACGAGTTCCGCCGCGCCGGATTGAACGAGCGCGCGCTTCAGGCTCTGTCGTATCTGCGCGAGACGGCGGACGTCGCGACACCCGCTGTTGCACACCACGTCGGCGCGTACCTCCGGCGGCTGAAAGAGGAGCCGGCGCTTTTCTTCATCGAGCCCGGCCCGCAGCGATAGCGGCTCCGCCGAGGCTGCTCCAATATTTTTAGGGCGAGGGTCCTACTTCGCCTTTCCCAACCACTACTCCGCGGGGATTCCTCACATCACTGCGTTCGGTGGCCGGTACGGCCCCGCTGGAGAGTTCGATGCGTCTGCACAAAATCGCAGCAGTTATTCTCGTGATTTCTCTGACCACGCCGGCCTTCGCCGCGCGCAATGGCGACACTCCTAACCTGTACGAACGAATCGCCCGGATCCTCCAGCGAGTGGTGCTTCGTGTCATCGCCCCAAACGGCAACGGCCTGATTCCACCGATTCCCTGATCCGAACGGCGTTTCACGCCCGGTCGATCATTCGGCGCTTTCGTCGTCGTTCTTCGTCTGCAAATGCCACAACCCGTGCTGCCGAATGAGCTCGTGCGCGCGCCTTGGGGGTAGGTAAATCGTTTCCTGCGTCACTCCTAAGTGATGGCACAGCAGGAAGAGCGGCGATCGTTCTGGAGGCGGGTCGTCGACACGATGACTCGGCGGGAGCGGCACGAGATCGTGGTGACGAGTCCTCCGGCGACGGAGGAGGATGTTCGCCGCGTCGAGGAGCTGGACAGGAAGTACGGGTGGGAGCGCTTCCGCGAGAAGCCCTGAAAGCGTGGTGGTATCGTATGGGCGATGCCCGAGAATGACGCCACGGGCCTTCGTTCGTTCGTCGACTGGATGGTGGCCGGACGGGAGCAGGCCGAGCCTCTTCTTCGTGAGTTTCTGACGATTCCGCCGGCGTCCTGGGACGATTGGCTTGCCGCGAATCGGGATGCGCGGAGCGTGCAGTTCTTCGAGGGGGTGCTGGACGCCGCGGAGCATGACCCGCCGCGGTCCGTCGCGCTGACGCGTTTCGTGCTGAGGCACGCCGGCTCGATCGACACGCCGCCGGGGACGGAGATCGCTCTCCTCTTGTTGCGCGGCGATATGTGGAGAGTGCACGCGGGCGCGCTTCGGAACGCAGGCGATGCGGAGGAAGCACTGCGCGCGTACGAGATGGCGTCGGCGATCTTTCAGACCGAGCCTCTTGCACGGGACGAACTGCAGGAGGTCGAGAACGATGCGGCGATGCTTCGGAGGTCTGCCGGAATCGCGGCGGGGCTGTTGGCGGAAACAGCGTACGCGGAGTGGCCGGCGCTCGCGGGGCGGACGGAATTGCAGCATCCGGGCGCCCTTGCGGAGCTGAGCCGGGAAGCCGTAGCACGCGTGCATCGGGCACCGCTGGAGTCGCTCGCCATCGCGGGTCTCGCGGTGAAGATCGCCGATGCGCTACCGGTGGACATGGTTCCGGCGGCCGTGCAGGCGCAGCTTCGCGGGCGCGCGTGGAAGGACCTCGGCATCGCGTTGCGCCACGTCGCCCGTTACGACGAGTCGCTCGTTGCGTACGGTCGTGCCGAGGAGGTCCTCGAAGCGTATGCCGGGCTCGCTCCCGATCGCGCGGCCGTGCAGTTCGCGCGCGCGGCGACTTTGCAGGAAGCGAACCGGTTCGACGACGCGAGAGCCGATCTCGCACGATGCAAACCACTGTTCGAGAAATATGGTGACCGGCGAAGACTCCTGCTTTGCGGAATCCAGGAAGGTGCTCTCCTTCACCGCATGGGTAATTATCGTGCAGCAATCGGCGCGTCTGTGCCGCTTCTCGAGGCCGCCCGCGCCCTGGGCGATCTCGATGCGCTGGCGAGCATTCACAACAACATCGGTCACTCGGCGATCGAACTGCGGGATTACTCTCTTGCGGAGGAACACCTCGAGGAAGCGGTCGCGCTTTTCACCAGGCTGGACGCGCCTCTTCACATTGCCCGGTCCGAGCTGGCGCGGGGGCGGATGCTGGTGCGAAAAGGGGATGTCGAACGCGGCATCGCGCAACTGCACGCCGTACGCGATCAATTTCTGCGCGGGCAACTCGTCGAAGAGGCCGGTCTGGCCGGTCTCGATATCGTCGAGGCGCATCTCGCGCGTGGCGCGGCCATCGAAGCGGAGGCGCTGGCGCGGGAGATCATCCGCGAGTTCACCGCCGCCCGGCTCAATGCGCGCGCCATCACCGCGCTGCGCTACCTGAGCGAGGCCATCGCCGCCCGGAAGGCATCGACGGTCACGGTCGACAACGTGCGGGAGTTCATTCGCACACTGCGCACGCGGCCGGAGATGGAGTTCGCGGAGACGGCTTGAGGGTGGATGGCGGATGGCGGATGGCAACAGCGAAGCCGCCTTTTCGCCATCCGCCATCCGCCATCTGCCATCCGCCATCTGCCATCCGCCATCTGCCATCCGCCATCTGCCATCCGCCATCTGCCATCCGCCATCTGCCATCCAATGCCCGGAATCCTTACAGCGCGAGCTCCTCGACGACACCGATCCAAAGTAAATACATGGTGTCGTCGTCGAGGGCATACAGCAGGCGAAGGGGTGGGAATGGTCCGATCCGGGTGGTCTGCATCATCCGGATCCGGTAGCCGCGAATGGGTGTTCCCCATTCCGGACGATTCACCGCGCGTTTGAGGATGGCTTCGCCTGCACGAGTCGTCTCCTCCGAACGATCGAGCTTGGACATAGAGTCGTAGTAGCCAGCGACGGCCTCAATCCGTCTGCGCAAAGGAATCGCTCTCTCGGGCGCGGACCCGAGGGTATGGTATCAATGTCATCCTCCGTGGAGGTACCCTTTTGCCCTGTACCCCTCTCCCACCTGGGAGGCTTGGAGGCCCGGAGGCTTGGAGGCTACCCTGTTCCCCCACATGCGCAAATCCCTCGTCGTATGCGCGCTCGTGTTTGCCGCCACGAACGCCCACGCCGCCATTCCCGCCGCCCAACGCGACGCGCTCGTCGCGCTCTATCAATCGACGAACGGCCAGAACTGGGTCGCGAAACTGAACTGGCTCGGGGCGCCGGGGACGGAGTGCACGTGGTACGGCGTATCGTGCGATGACGGCGAGCAGAACGTCGCCGGGATCGAGCTGACGTTCAACAATCTCACCGGCACGCTGCCGGCGGCGATCGGGAGTCTCAAAGGACTGCGCACGCTCAATCTTTCCGACAATCATCTGAGCGGCGCGATTCCGGCGGAGATCGGACAGCTGTCGGAGTTGCAGTCGCTTTATCTTGGCGGCAACGAGCTGACCGGCCGCATCCCCGACGCGGTCGGCAATCTGAAGAAAGTCGAGTATGTCGGGCTCAACGAGAACAAGCTCGATGGTCCGCTGCCATCGACGATCGGCGGGATGTCCGCGCTCATCGACATCGACCTCGGCGGCAACCTGATCACCGGCGCGATTCCGTTATCGATCGGCAATCTCGCGAATGCGACGCGCATCGCCATCGCCGGCAATCGGCTCAGCGGAGCCGTCCCGAAAGACTTCGCGTCGCTGCACAAGCTCGAGATCCTCAGCCTCGCCGACAATCAGCTCACCGGCTCGATCCCACCGGAGCTCGGAAACATCGACTCGCTCACCGTGCTGCAGCTGCACTACAACAAGCTGACCGGCGGCATCCCGCCACAGCTCGGAAAGCTGCGGCATCTCCGGCAGCTGGAGCTGGGCAACAACGTCCTCGGCGGCACGATCCCGCGCGAGCTCGGCGATCTCTCGTCGCTCACGATTCTCGATCTCACGACCGCGCAGCTCACCGGCACGATTCCTTCGCACATCTATGACCTCGCGAATCTCGAGCAGCTGCGCCTCGCCGACAATCAACTCGAAGGCACGCTCGACGATCTACCGAAGCTGACGAAGCTCGCGGTGCTCGATCTCTTCGCGAATCGCATCACCGGCGGCATCCCCACGGCGATGCGCAATCTGACGAGCCTCGTGAGCATCGGTCTCAACGGCAACGCGCTCGCGGGACCGCTGCCGGGCGGCATCGGCGACTTGAAAAATCTCACGTCGCTCGACATCGGCTCGAATCGCCTCAACGGCTCGCTGCCGTCGGGCATGTCCGCGCTCGAGAACCTGCAGTACCTCGACCTCGGCAACAACGAGCTCACCGGAAGCCTGTTCGATTTCTCGCGCCTCTCGAAGCTCCAGTACATCAGCGTCACGCACAACTTTCTCAGCGGTTCGATCCCGACGAGCATCGGCGGCATGACGAGCCTCGTCGACGCGCTCTTCGGCGACAACAACTTCACGGGCCCGCTGCCGCGCGAGATCGGCAACTGGAAGAAGGCGTGGTACGTCGACTTTTCCGACAACTTCCTCGACGGCTCGATCCCGCCGGAGCTGGCGTCGCTCCCGGAGATGTACGCGCTGTTTCTCTCCAGCAATCGCCTCAGCGGCACGATCCCGCGCGAGCTCGCACAGCTGCCGAGCCTGCAGGCGCTCTACCTCCACTCCAACGCGCTGCGCGGCCCGATCCCGCCGGAGATTCGCAACCTCACGACGCTGGTCGATACGCAACTGCAGCTCGGCTACAACGCTCTCTTCACGAGCGACGCGAGCGTGCGCGCGTTCGTGAATCAGAAAATGGGGGAGGACTTTGCGGCGACGCAGACCGTGACGCCGACGAACGTGCGCGTTACGCAGATGACGGACCGCAGCGCGACGCTGGCGTGGACGCCGATCGCGTACTCCTACGATGGCGGCGGATATCAGGTCGCGGCGTCGACGACGTTCGGCGGGGCACCGGTCGTCATCGCGACGACGAGCTCGAAAGGCGACGACACGATCACCGTCCGCGGGCTGAACGCGACGACGCCGTATTTCTTCACCGTCTCCACGGTCACGCATCCGCACGATCAGCAGAAGAATCTCGTGATCAGCGACGCATCGGCCGCGGTGCAGGGACTGACGACGCAGCGCGTGAGCGCGCCGGCGGACGTCGTCGCGACGTCGCTGCCGTCGGGAATGGTGCGCGTCGACGACAAGCCGGTCGTGGAAGACAGCTTCACGCTCACGAACTTCGGCGACGCGACGACGTCGCTCACGCTGGAGCGCTCGGGCGACTTTTTCACCGTCGAGCCGCAGCAGTTCCAGCTCGCCGGCGGCGCGAGCCGCACCGTGCTGGTGAAGTCGCGCTCGCAGTCCGCCGGCTCGTACTGGGGCAACGTGTACGTGCACGGCGACGGCGCGGAGATTCCGCTCGACATCGCGCTGCTCGTCGCGTCGCGGCCGGCGGGAACGGCGATCGCGCAGCCGCTCACGACGCGCGTCGAGATCTTCGGCGAGCGCGGGCTGGAGTCGGTCGGCAGCGTGCAGTTCCGCAACAGCGGCACGGCCACGCTCACCGGCATCGTCGTCTCCGATCAGCCGTGGATCGTACCGAGCCCGCAGCCGATCTCGATCGAGGCGGGCTCGGTCGGCACCGTGAATTTCCGCGTGATCCGTTCGCGGCGTCCGGCCGAAGACGCCGAAGGCGCGCTCGTCGCGGAGCTCAGCCTCATCTACGTCGATGGAAGCGCGGTGAGTGCACAGAGTCTCCACGAGCTCGACACGTCGACCGGCGTGTCGGTCAGCAAAGTGAGCGTCGTCGACGTCACGAAGCCGCCGATCACCTCCGGATCAATTCCGCCGCTCGGTACGGGCGAGATCCCGTTGTTCATTCTCGGCGTGGCCAATCGCGACAATGTCCGATCCGACATCGGCATCCTCAACTCCTCGAGCGGCAGCGCCATCAACGATCTCAAGCTCTACTTCACGAGCGGCAGCGCGACGAGCATCGCCTCGCTCTTGCCCCTCGGCCTGTCGCAAGCGACCAACTTGGTTAACGTCGTTAACGTTTTCGGCGCGACGAACGCGTCGGGCACGCTGCAGATCCGCAGCAGCAAGCTGCCGAGCATCGCCGCCGACGCGAAAGTCACGGCGATCCTGCCGGGCGGCGGCACGATGAGCGGCTCGATTCCGGTGTTCCGCGGCGATCGCGCGACGTCGGTCGATCAGAAGATCTATCTCACCGGCCTGACCCGTCCGGGCGATCTCGTCGTGCAGGAGACGAGCAACGCGCTGTCGCGCGTGTCGGTGCAGTTCCTCGACGCGAACGGCAACGCCGTCGGGACCACGAACGAATACGACATCCCCGCGCGCGGCCTCCTCGAGTTGCGCGACGCCGTTCCGTCGGGCGCGACCACCGCGATCCTCACGAATCTGCGCAGCGGCTCGACCATCCTCGGATATGCGCGCGCGAACGACGCCAGCGGCGACACGTGGAGCATCGTCGACTGGAGCGCGGCCAATCGCTTCAACCGCACCGACGCCGTGCGCGTGCCGTTCGTCGACGGACGCTCGGCGACGACGGGAGGAAAACGCCGCGCCGCAAATCACGCGACGTCGAAGCCGTCGCCGCGCACCGATCTCGTGTTGTTCAATCCCGCGACGTCGGAAGCGAAAGTGAAACTGCAGCTCATCGACACGTCCGGATCGACGAGCGAGAAGGAAGTCACGGTCGCCGCGCGGAAGACGATCGTCGTATCGAGCGCGGGCGGAAGTGCGTCGACGACGACCGCGCATCTCGTCATCGAGCCGTTGAAGGGAGAAGTCGCCGTCACCGCGCGCAGCTTCGTCGCCGCGAACGGCGGCACGGCCGGCGCGGCGATTCCGGTCATCGCCGCGACCGCCGGTCTCCGCGTCGGACAGTCGCAGAAATTCTCGGGACTCGAGGACTCGACCAGCACGACCGTCAACGCCGCGACGCCGGCCACGTATCGCACCAGCTACGGCTTCTCGGAAACAAGCGGCGCGTCGGTGCGCGTCCGCGCGACGATCCTCATCGACGAGGCACACGCGCTCGTCACCGCGGTCACGTCGCGCACCTTCGACCTCGCGCCGCGCCAGCAGGTCGTGCTGCCCGAGCTCCTGCGCTCGTTCGCCGGCGACGCCCGCGACTCGCTGTACGGCGACCTCCACGACGTCACGCTGGAGATCGAAGTCCTCAGCGGCAGCGGCTCGATCGTGCCGTTCGTGATCGCCACGGACAACGCCACGAACGATTCTGTTTTCAGAACGCAATGAAGGTGCTGGGTGCTGAGTGCTGAGTGCTGGGTGCTGCGTAACCACGACCCGGTACTCAGCACCCAGCACCCAGCACCCATCCGGCACTCAGCACCCAGCACCCAGCACCCAGCACTCATCCCGCACCCGGCACCCATCACCGCCACCAACTAAACTTTCCCCGCGCTTCTTCGTCTTACACTCCAACGACTCGTTTATGCGCATCCGGACTCAACTGATCCTGGCGACGTTCCTCCTCGCGGTCGTGCCGCTCGCGGCGATCGTGACGTATTCGTACCGCTCGTCGCGGCGCGCGCTCGAAGCCGCCGATCGCCGCGAGACGGAGCGGCTCACGCAGCAGATGGATCACCGTCTCGCGTCGATCCGCGCCGATCTCGATCAGAGCATCACCCTCGTCTCTGCGCTGCCGGTCTCCGACGCGGGAACGGGCGAGATCGACACGAGCATCGCCGCGGCGATGGGAGACGTCACGAGTCTCGTCGAGTCGCTCGAGTTCAAGCCGGTCCCGGTTCCGGAGCGGCGCGAGCAGACGGAGAAGCGGGAGCAACCCGAGAGACCGGAGCCACCCGAACCGCCCGAGCCCGAACGCGAACCCAAAGTCGTCATCGTCGGCGAGCACGCGGCACCGCCTGCGCCGTTCATCCCTGGCGGGCCGATGATGATCGATCTGCCGCGGGCGCCGATGATGCCGCGTTACGGACTCTCGGAACAGCAGCGCGAGCTGCTCGGCGAGATCGGGCGGCTCGGCGGACAGCTCGGCGATCCGAATCTCTCGCGGGACCAGCGCGAAGATCTCCGCAAGGAGCTCGCCGCGATGCAGAAACAACTCAACGCCATCGTCGTCGCCGACGCGCGGCGTTACCGGCAAGTCATCCGCCACGCGCAGCATCCGCAGGAAACCGCCGCGCCGCAGCCGGCGCCCGCGGCTGCGCCGGTGCCCGCCGTGGCTGCGGTCGCCGCGGTCGCGGCTGCGCCGAGAGTCGAAGTGCGCGGACTCACGACGCAGGAAGTCGAGAAGATCAAGCTCGCCGAGAAGAAAGCGGCGTTGATCCTCGGAAGGAAATTCAAGGCGCCGGTGCGCAAGCAGGGCGAAGTCGTCGGCCAGCTGACGCCGAGCATCAATTACGACCGCGTGATCAAGCGCGTCCTCGGCGGCGCCGAAGACCGCGACGAGATCCCGTTCGCGATCGACTCCGAGGGAACGGTGTACACGCGCAACCCCGACGAGCGCGCGATGCTCGATCGCATCGGCGTCGTGCAGCGCGTGCGCGCCGGACAGAGCACGCGCGGCATTCCGGGCTGGGTCGTGTCGACGAGCACGGACAAGCAGAGCGGCCTGCGCATCGGCGTCGCGCGTCCGGTCGGCGAGACCCTGGAGATCCTTCGCCGCACGGCCGCGCGCAACTTCGGCCTCGGCCTCGGACTCATCGCGTTCGCGCTCATCGGCATCGTGCCGCTGTCGAATCATCTGACCCGCGACGTGAAGCTGGTGACCGAGGGCGCGGAGCGCATCGCGCAGGGCGATCTCATGACGCGCCTGCCGGTGAAGACGAAGAACGAGCTCGGACAGCTCGCGCGCGCGTTCAATCGCATGGCCGAGGATTTGAGTCTGCAGCAGCAGAAGATCATCGAACAGGAAGTGCAGCAGCGCGTGATGACGGTCGAGTACGACCGGAAGTCGGTCGAGCTCGAAGACGCGCGGCGCTTCCAGCTGTCGATGCTGCCGAAGCACGTGCCGCTGCACGACCACTACGACATCGCGGTGTACACGCGCACGGCGACGGAAGTCGGCGGCGACTACTACGACTTTCACGTCGGCGAGGCGGAGTCGCTCTCCGTCACGATCGGCGACGCCACCGGACACGGCGCGAAAGCCGGCACGATGGTGACGGTGATCAAGACGCTCTTCGCGGGATACGACGGCAGCAGCTCGCCGTCGGCGTTTCTGCGCGACGCCGCGGAGAAGATCAAGCGGATGGAGCTCGGACGGATGTCAATGGCCCTCTCGCTCGCGCGCCTCGACGGACACAAGCTCACGATCGCCTCGGCCGGAATGCCGCCCGTGCTCGTGCATCGTGTGGCGACGAGCGAGGTCGAAGAGGTCGTCTTCTCGGCGACGCCGCTCGGCACGCTGGGAACGGACTATCGCGAGACGTCGATCGAAGTCGCGCCCGGCGACACGCTGCTCTTCCTCACCGACGGCTTCCCGGAATTGATGAACGACAGCGGCCAGCAGTTCGGCTATGCCGCCGCGTACGACGCGTTCGCGTCCGCCGCGCGCGGGGCCAGCGCGAACGAAGTGATCGCGTCGCTGGCGAGCGTCGTCGAACGGTGGCACGGCAATGCGGCGCCGAACGACGACGTGACGTTCGTCGTCGCGCGAGTGTCGTAGACTCGCGCGATGCAACGTCCTGCCGAATCCGACTACGCTCCCGCATTCGCCGGCTACGTCTCTCTCGTCGCCGAGGAGGACGTGCTGTCGGTTCTCGAACAGCAGTCGTCCGAGACGCAGAAACTGATCTCGTCGCTCGACGAACAGCGCGCGGCGCATCGCTACGCCGAGGGAAAGTGGAGCGTGAAGGAAGTGATCGGGCACGTGACCGATGCGGAGCGCGTGTTCGGCTACCGCGCGCCATGCATCGCGCGCGGCGAGACGAATTCGCTGCCCGGCTTCGACGAGAACGCGTACATGAAGTACGCAAACTTCGACTCCTGGCGCCTCGGCGATCTCGCCGAAGCGTACGCGCTCGTCCGCCGCTCGAACATCGTCCTGTTCCGCAACCTCGACGAGGAAGCGTGGAATCGGCGCGGGATCGCGAACAACAATCCGATCACTGTGCGCGCGCTCGCGTTCGTGCTTGCCGGACACGAGCGGCATCATCTGAAAGTGCTGCGCGAGCGGTATCTGGTGGGGTAGGTTGCGCGGTTGCAAATCCGGGCCCGCGCCCGTGCCCCTCTTCGTCTGCGCGGAAACGCTCCGATGCGAATCAGAACCTGTGGAGCGGCGGCCGCCCTCGGCCGCCGAAAGGGGGACGAGCGTGTGCGGTGGGATGGCGTGTGCGGCGCTTGAACGAACTGGAACGCGCACCGGTCCGGAATGCAGAAGGCAGAATGCAGAATGCAGAATTTAGAAGCACTTCCGCCCGTGGGCCTCGGGCGGGTTTCTCACTTCTGAATTCTGCTGCGAAACAGCATCCGGGCGAAAAGATACACGTCGAACGGGCGGGCGCGAAGTCGGTCCGCCAGCAGAGATGCGTGCGGGGCGAGCGCGACGCGAATGTTCAGCG
>Ga0066652_100000058_pt1 | contig 76352 bp, 64 predicted proteins | sample GraSoiAngelo_101_FD_71413 | JGI IMG/M metagenome (GOLD analysis project Ga0066652, IMG submission 71413) | Grasslands soil microbial communities from the Angelo Coastal Reserve, California, USA - 14_0903_02_30cm | ecosystem: Environmental > Terrestrial > Soil > Grasslands | place: USA... | reverse complement strand
ATCATCGAAATTATTAAGAACAAATGTCTGCAGCACATTTATTACAAGATATAGCCGGGCCGTGGCACCCAGCACCCTCGATATAATAAAAAATAAAGCGCCTGTTTTATAAGAAACTTTTCCAAAGCGGTTTAATAAATAATTATAGATGGATGTTACCTGCATTTTATAATACAGTGGGAGTAGTATGAAAGCTATTAAACAATAACCGATGAAATTGCCGATGACCACCTGGAAGTATCCGAAGTTATTACTGCCAACTGTTCCCGGCACACTTACAAAAGTTACACCGCTGAGCGAGGTGCCGATCATGCCAAATGCAACCAGCATCCAGTTAGAATTGCGGTTGCCAATAAAAAAAGAATCGTTATTGGAGTTCCTGGAAGTATACCAGGCAACACCTAACAATAAAACAAAATATCCTATGACAAATGAAAATAATAAGCCTGCCGACATGATGATGTTTAAGGGTTTAAGACGTTTAATAGTTTTAAAGGTTTCACAAGTTAAGGTTAACCTTTCAACCCTTCAACCTGCCTGCCGGCAGGCAGGCCGTTAAACCTTTTAACCTTTAACAGTGTGGATTACTGGATTTTGAAGATAGGCAATTTTAATATCCCTTTGCCGCAAATCTATGCAAGCAGTTCCTATACATTCGTTGGCGGTTTTTTGCGGCTCCAAATATGGAGCAACGCCGTTGTTCACCGAGCATGCTATTGAACTGGGAAAAATAATGGTAACACATAACGTCACATTGGTGTATGGCGGGGGCAATGTAGGTATTATGGGTACAATCGCTGACACCGTTATGAACCTGGGTGGTAAAGCAATCGGTGTCATTCCGCAGGTCCTGGTGGAATGGGAAAGACAGCACAATTCACTGAGCGAATTATTCATTGCAGATGATATGCACAGCCGCAAGAAAAAAATGTATGAACTGTGTGATGCCGCCATCATTCTGCCCGGTGGTTTTGGCACATTGGATGAAATGTTCGAGATGATAACATGGAACCAGCTTTCTATCCACGATAAGCAAATATTCGTGCTTAATTCAAAAGGTTTTTATGATCACCTGATCGCCCATATCCAGCAAATGGAAAAAGAAAAGTTTTTATACGAAGCGGCACAAAAAAGGCTCACATTCATCAATGAGCCTTCCTTAATGATCAATTATTTTTGAGCAGTTATCTTTTCTGGAACAAAGCTATATTAAAACCTGCCCGGATGATAGGCGTGGCAGTTGCGTGTTGCTGCGTGCTATTGTTGGGATTGGTAGTAACATATACATATGGCGAATTGATATCCTTCAGAACATCGAACAACACGCAGATGTAATAAAAAGAATTAGAACCTTCCACCCTGCCCTGTGCGAAACCGGCTCCCAACAAAAGCGAATTGGCGCTGGTATTGATCTTCCCGCTCATATACATTGTGCTCCCGGGCGCAGCATAGTATTTAAAGGATGTAAAATTGTGTTCGAGTTGTGCCTGTGCGAATAAAAAACTTACGGGATATAAGCGGGTAAATATTCCCGGTCCATACACGGTTTGCTTGATCTTATCATCATACTGGTAATAATAACGCTGACTGGCATACATAAAATTAAATGCGATACCGGCATCCACCCATTTCGCTAATTTATAACCAAAGATTGGATTGGCGCCCAGTACTGTCTGGCCATTAAAAAATGAAATGGTGACACTGCCACCCGTAAATAAATTCTGTTTTTTAAATCCTTTTTGGGTTTCTTCCTCATCCTGTGCCCAGGCCGACGATGCCACCAGGCAGAAACAACAGATCACTGCGACTACTTTTTTCATATTTACCAGATTAATCGTATTAACACCAATCAACGTCACTACCGAACCATTTAGTTTGCCGTCGTAAAAAAATTGCAGACTCGTGAATCCGGGCTCTCAATCCCGGTGCAAAAATCGGAATAAATCGGAAATACCGATAGTTAATAACCTGATTTAAAGGAAGGACAAATGCCGTCGTGCCGGTTGCCGTTGAATTTCTGGAAAACTCCCTGGCGGATCAATGAGAACTCGAATGCTCCCCTGGTATTATTATAATCTTTAAGCGTCGATATTGTGGCATCATATGTAAAAGTGAATGCATAGGCGCTAAGACCAATACCGATCATCGGTATCACCGCATCCCCATTTCTCAAGTACAATCCACCGATCAGTATCTTTTCGCCATCCCCTGATAAATTATAATGGGCATTGGCACCGATCAGCCACTCGTGCGATTTAGCCTGGAGGGAAAAATAGGTGTTAGGATTAATGATCCATTGTTCATTCAATTTAAAACTGCCATTCAGAAACGCGGTATGCCGCATCGGTATCCTGTTATCGACCCCTTGTTGGGCGTTAAAAAAAGATTCACGAGGGCGGTTGATATGAAAAGTTGAAATACCGGCATTCACATATGCGTTCTCATTCGGGAAATAAGCATAATTCAAACCGGCCTGGATATCGAGATAGCTGATATTGTTGTTATCAAGCAGAACGCTTGTCGGCAAATGATTGTCAAAAAAATGCCCGTCGAATTGATCAGGAAATTTGAGATTGCTGACATTGATCTGCTTATTCGCATAGCCGATATTAAATCCAAGACTTAAAAGACTTCCCAGGTTTAGCATCTGGTGATAAGCTACCGAACCATAGATCTTAGTAGAGGTAAGGTTACCGCTTCCCGCGACATCATGCAGGATAAGCGCCCCGGCACCAAGCCAGCCATTCTCGTTCTGCACGATCTGCATATCACCAAAAGCGCTCATGGTTTTGTAAGGCACAGACATGATCGAAGACCACTGGTTCCTGTAATTAATGCCTACCCTGTAGTCACCATCGGGGATAAACCCTGTATTGGCCGGGTTCGTGGCCAGAGGCGAATTCATAAACTGGGAAAAATGAAGATCCTGCCCCGAAACACGTGCCACCACGCATAGGGCAAAGGATGCAAGCAATGCTATCAGTTTAACTTTTTTCTTCATCACGATTAGCAATTTACCGTATTAAAGTAATATCTCCTTTTTTAGTGGCTTTGGTTCCATCAAAAAATTCAACGTCGAGTGTATATGCATATACATCCATCGGCTGAACTGTTCCATTAACTTTTCCATTCCATCCCTCGTTACGATTGCCCGTTTCAAACACTTTCTGCCCCCAACGGTTCCAAATGATAAACCGCATTTTTGCTATGCCAAATCCGCGTACATAAACGGTGCTGTTTACGTTGTTGCTGTTTGGGGTAAAGGCATTGGGAACATCTAATGCCGGGATCACGATCGTTCTCACCTGCTGGCAGGTATCGTCTGGACAACCTGCTGCATTGTATGCAACAAGGCATGCATTGAAAGTCCCGGTAGCATTGTATTGATGCTGCACAGGCGCAGTGGACGTTGTAAGCAGCGAATCACCGTCCCCAAACAACCATTTAAATCTTACTGAATTGGTTGAAGAAAGATTGGTGAATGTCACCGGTGTGTTTTCGACCGGAGTTACCGGTGTATAGCTGAAATTAGCCACAGGCTTATCATACACGATAATCGTAAAACTTGTAGTATCTATCTTATTACATGTATTTGGATCAGACGCTATCATTACAATATTATATGTGCCGGGAACATTATAAACATGCGATGGGTTGATATCTGTTGAAGTGTTGTTGCCTCCAGATCCCGGGTCTCCAAAATCCCATTGGAATGTCAGACCTCCCACGGATGTGTTGTTGAATTCGGCGAAATAGGGAGCGCAACCTATCGGTGGAGTTTCAAATTTTGCATCCACGTTTTCTGCAACCCTTACCTGTATAGTTATTGAATCGGGATAATTGCAATAGGCTGTGTCATTCAGGATCAATTTGGCATTGTAAGTACCCGGCCCTGGATAAACATGATCAACATCGTTTAGACCAGCCACCACGCGGGGACTATTGTCGCCAAAATCCCATATAAAGGAAGTATTTGTATACGGTCTTGCCGTGCTCGGCGTAAGGTTATGGAACCGATAATTGAACTGCTCACAGGGATCGAGCTTTTGATAGTTGCCCGCCAATCTTGCTATGAGGTCACCGACACGAATATGGACATACGATGTATCGCGGACATTACAGCTGGTAGGATCTATCGCTACCAGCATCACAAGGTAAGTTCCGGTATTTTGGAATGTATGCGTTCTTGTATATCCAGTATCGGCTGCCATCGGTCCGAAATCGCCGGTACCGTCTCCAAAATTCCAGACATATTGAATGGCATTGCGGACCTGGTCTGTAAATACGACATCGAGGGGAACACAACCTGCAGTATCTCTCGGTACCCCATTTATTGCCGATTGAACATTGGCCCTGACGCCAGCAAGATCAAATTTGATCTTCACCATCGCCAGGTTACAGTAAGCCTGGCTAGGATCGTGATTGGGATAAGCCGCCCCTGCCGTCGTTGGAAACGTAGCTCCTCCTCCGCAGTTTGCACAAATGGCCTGGTAGATCGCCCCATCCTTGTCGAACCGGCTGGTACCACCATCTACGTGATCAGGATATGGTCCCCCGTCCTGTCCAAAGAAACTTGCATATAAAGGCCCTGGGCCTGCTGCGTTTTTACGTAGGACAAAGAAATAAAAATCACCGTTATCGGGTGAAGTGGATTTAATAGCATTTGCAGTTGTCGTCATTCCCGAAGTTCCCGCGCTGGCATATCCTGTAGAAACTGCTCCTCCCCATCCGGAAACATAAACGTTTTCACAACGGTCTACCAGGAAAGCTGTGGGAGATATATTGGGGATGGGAGAGTTTGTTCCGAAAATAGTGCTGTAAACATAAGCTGACAGATCAGGCTGAAGCTTACCAATGAATTGTTTACTGCCGGGCTCATTATAAGGTGCATTGATTATTGGCCAGTTCCCGGTGGTTTGACCCATGACATATGGAAAGCCGTTCTTGTCAAACTGTATTCCATAGACCTGGTCATAAGCTGCAGTTCCTACATATGTTGATCGAATGACTGCGGAGCCGTCATTGCTGATCACGGCAATAAAGCCATCTATACCTCCACGAGGGGTCGGCCCTATTGTTCCTGTTTTATTGCCCGGGAAATTTGCGGTGCTCTCCGTTCCGCCGGCTACATATATATTTCCGGCAGGATCAAGAGACAGAACAAATGCTGCATCGTTGGCGTTCCCTCCCAGGAAACTCGCGAATAATAGGGATGATAGGTCTGGTGTAAATTTTAGCACTACCCCATCCTGGGAACCTCCGCCAGCTGCACTGTTTCCAAACTGGGTTTGAAACGCGCCGGCGGTAACAGGAAAATTACTCGATTGCGTAGAAGAAGCAACATATACATTGCCACCACCATCAATGATCACTTCACTGCGGCTTCCATCGCCATAATTATGATCGAGTGAACTGGCTGCATTATTTTGAATGGAAATATTTACGCCATCATTGCCGGAACCGCCAATTCGTTTTGATCCTATCAATGCCGTTCCGGTAGAATTTAGTTTCGAGACCACAATATCATAACCGCTACCTGCCAATGAATTGTTTCCAACTACAGGATAGTCTTGAGAACTGGTCCTTCCAGCCACGATCAACTCGCCCTGTGGATCTACCACAAGGCTGTGTGGTTGGTCATTGCCAGTACCGCCAATATAAGTCGCATAGACCCTTGCTGACAGGCTGGGAGTGGAAAGCTTGATGATGCCGATATCCATTGGACCGGGGTGATCGGAGGTTCCATTGCCCCATACTGTCTGGAAAGCTCCGGGGGAGATCGGAAATCCATTTGCTTCACGCACGATACCGCCACCATACATGGCTCCATCGGGACCATAAGTAGCGGTGAAGCCCCAGTTGTCGGCCGTGCTTCCCGAGAAAGAACAGTAAACGGCAATTGGGTCGATTACCAGGATCGTATTCGGATCATAATCCTTTACATCGAACCTGACTACATTATCTTTTAAAACGTAATTGCAACGAAGCTCCCTTCTTTCTTTAACTCCGGGTTGATAAGTAGAGGGATTGGTTTCTTTAAGGTCACCAACAGAAGTGCTTATAATAAGTTCTTTGTTCTTCACCTGTAATTTGTCCGTTCCTTCGTAACGCAAGGCGATCCTGCTGATATCCGCGCCTGGCCTGGCGATGATATCATATTTCAGTGTGCCGTTGTAGGTATAATATCGAACATCAACATTAGGATAGACGTTTTTGACTGTTATAGCCTGGTAAATATGACACTCGCTGGCCCATTTGGAAGGATCGTTCCCAATAAAGTAATTGTTATAAGTAGAGATCGCTTTATCGGGTATCACCTGCAGGTCAGTGCTGGCGCCGACAAAATCCACATTGAACGCGTGGGAATGAATGGTTACCTCGTCGCTTACCGGTTGAGGTTTGTCGGAGGAGGCGTGATTGTGGTTAAGTAAATTAAATGCTTCGAGATCATGTTGATCGTGGCGTAAAACGGTGAATCCACCGGAACGGATAAATACCGCTCCACCAGTCACATCACCTTTAAATTTTACGCGGCTGTCCCACTGGCCCTTATTCTCAATAAATTCAATATTGCTATAGTTCTGTTGTGCTTGTGAAACAAAGGCCGGGATTAACAAAACCAGGGTAATAAACTGCTTCAGGGTTAATATTCTTTTCATCAAATTACTAAAATAATCCGGTAACCGGTTCGAAAACATATGTTAAGATATCTTGCTCCAGATGATAGGGCTTTTCTGTTCCTGCAGGAATTCTTTAAGCTGCAAATTTTCTGCCGAAACAAGGTCAGGATCTTTTTCCAACACTGCCAGGGCCATTGACCTGGCTATATCTAATAAACTTCTGTCATGGACTATATCTGCCAGTTTGAAGTTTAATATTCCGCTTTGGCGTGTTCCTTCAATATCTCCGGGACCACGCAATTCCAGGTCTTTTTCCGCAATTTCAAAACCGTTCGTGGTACTGCACATAATCCTGATGCGTTCGCGGGCCTCATTACCTAATTTGGAACCTGATAACAATACACAATAGCTCTTATCTGCTCCTCTTCCTACTCTTCCCCGTAACTGGTGAAGTTGTGAAAGGCCAAATTTTTCAGCGCTTTCGATCACCATCACCGTGGCGTTGGGCACATTCACTCCCACCTCTATAACGGTAGTAGACACCATAACTTGCGTATCTCCGTCAATAAACCTCCGCATATTTGTTTCTTTCTGAGCTCCCGGCTGCCGGCCATGTACCATACTGATCCAGTATTTTGGCTCGGGGAAATAACCTTTCACGGTTTCATAACCCCGCATCAGGTTCTCATAATCTAACTTGTCGCTTTCTTCGATCAGAGGAAAGATGATATAGGCCTGCCTGCCTTTATCTATCTCGGCCTTTACAAACGACATTACGCGGCTTCTCTGGGATTCAAAACGATGTACAGTAGTAACAGGTTGTCTTCCAGGCGGCAGCTCGTCAATTACGCTGTAATCGAGATCGCCATAAGCAGTCATGGCCAGGGTTCTTGGTATGGGTGTCGCCGTCATCACCAGCACGTGGGGCGGCACTTCGGCTTTCTGCCACAGGCGGGCACGCTGGGCTACCCCAAACCTGTGTTGTTCGTCAATGATAACGATTCCGAGCCTCCGGAATTGTACTGCTTCTTCAATTACAGCATGAGTTCCTATGAGAATTTTCAAATCTCCTTCCATCAGTTCATGCAGGAGTTTTTTCCTGGCCGCTCCTTTTGTGGAGCCGGTCAATAATTTGACAGGTATATCCAGTTTGTCTAATAGCTCCGTTATTGTTTCATAGTGCTGCCGCGCGAGGATTTCCGTTGGCGCCATCAGGCAAGCCTGGTACCCATTGTCAAGGGCGAGTAACATTGAGAGCAATGCCACGATCGTTTTTCCGCTGCCCACGTCTCCCTGTAATAGCCGGTTCATTTGCCTTCCTCTTGCAGTGTCGGATCGTATTTCCTTTACCACTCTTTTCTGGGCGTTGGTGAGCTCAAATGGCAAATGGTTTTTATAAAAAGTATTAAACAGCTCTCCAACCTTATCGAATATTACACCTTTTGAAAAGCGATGGCGGGTGGACCGCACCAGGCTCATACGAAGCTGCGCCAAAAACAGCTCATCAAATTTCAACCGTTTTACAGCTTCTTCATACTCTTTTATTCCGGGAGGAAAATGTATATGACTATAGGCGGTGAACCGGTTTACTAATTTCAACTGTTTTATTATGGCAGGCGGCAGATTTTCGGGCAGATCTTTTTCACGTAATTGGGCGATAAGCGCCTGGGTCAATTTAGCGATCTGCCTTCCTCCCAGGCTTCTTGCCTTCAATTTTTCAGTAGTAGGGTAAACAGGTTCGAGAAAGTTTTTGCCGTCCTGTTTCTCTGTTGTGAGCACTTCCATTTCCGGGTGGACGATCTGTGGCCTGTTTTGAAAAAAGCTCACCCTGCCATACACGAGGTAGGATTGTCCTTCCTGAAGTGTCTTCTGCACCCAGTTAATTCCCTGGAACCAGGTCAGTTCCAGGAAACCGGTTTTATCCTTCAGTTGAGCGGTTAAACGCCGGGCTGTTTTACCACCGGTTATTTCGACATTCAATAATACTCCCGCTACCTGGATATACTCGGTCTGGAAGTTGATATCGGCAATAGTGTTTACGCTGGTTTTATCTACATGCCGGTAAGGAAAATGTTCAAGAAGATCGCGAAACGTGAAAATATTCATTTCTTTTTTCAGCAGGTCTGCGCGTTGCGGCCCTACACCTTTCAGGTATTCGATCGGGCTGGATAATATGCCTGGTGGAGAAGAGATAGTTTTTACTTTTTACAAATTTAGGAAGGCATGTTTTGTGGCAGATAGTAAAGCTGACCGGGAAGAAAACCCCGATCAACATAGTAAAAAACTGGAGGTGGCCGGAGGATGCATAACAGAAATTCAGTATTTAACATACGACAGCAGCGTGAAAATTACGTCTTTTTAAATCGTAAAATTCCGATCACCCGTTTAGATTTTACTTCTTTACCTGAAAAACAAACTATGCTCCTTGCCTCACGGCGAAATTCATTCTACTTTTAATGCCAGAGAATCAACCATCTTACGAAAAACCAAGGGTACTAATGAAAAGCCACTTCCATCTGTTGCAGATTGATCTGCATCTCCAGGATTATAAGTTTGCCTTACTTTGTTTCGTTACCGCTTTTGTTGTAACAATGTTATCAATTCCGCTTATCATAAAGCTGTCGAGAAAATACGACTTATATGATATGCCGAACGAACGGAAAGAACATGTCCTGCCTGTCCCAACCATGGGAGGAATTGCAGTTGTTGCCGGCATGTTAGCAGCATTAGGGCTGTGGCTCCCGTTTCATTATGACACCCCTCAGGTCTGTTTCTTTTTTTCTGTGGCCGTTTTACTGAGCCTTGGAATCATGGATGACCTCAGAGATCTTTCGGCACGATATAAATTTTTCATCCAGGCAGCTCTTGCCACGCTGATGGCCATTTCAGGTATCCGTATTACTTCGTTTGAAGGTCTATTTGGTATTTACGAATTGCCGCTTGCGGCCCAGTATACTTTTACATTGCTTACTATCGCCGGAGTTACGAATGCATTTAATTTAATTGACGGCATTGATGGCCTGGCAGGAGGCATCGGTTTTATGAGCCTTACCACCCTGGGTATATTTCTTACTATGAATGGCGACATCATTTCCGCATTGATTGCTTTTTCACTGGCTGGGGCGGTAGTAGCTTTTCTTTATTTCAATTTTAATCCAGCCAAGATCTTCCTGGGAGATACAGGTTCACTTGTGCTGGGCTTTAGTATAGCGGTTCTTTGTATCCGCCTGATGCAGGTAAATACACTGACGTCGCTGCCTCATTCACCTTTATTTGTACTTAGCCTTGTGTTCATTCCCGTATTCGATACCATCCGTGTTTTTGCCAAAAGAATATGGAAGGGGAAATCGCCGTTCCAGGCGGATAAAACGCATATTCATCACCTGCTGACAAATGCGGGATTCAGCCACGTGTTCGCTACGCGGCTTATTTGCGGCCTGCATGGATTTATCCTGCTGGAGGTATACTGGTTGAAAGAACTGAGAATAGAGCTCATCCTGCTTATCCTGATAGCGTTTATGATTGTTGTGACCACCGTGCTCAAGAATATCCGTGTGTTCGTAAAAAAGACTTCAACCGGTTTTTCGCAATCGTTTATCGAGAACTAATTTTTCCGCCACATTATGATGATAGCAAAGGGAGCCTGACAGGCTCCTTTTTTGTCATATAACACATTATATGACATCGGATTAAAAAGTTTTTTATAGCAAAATAACGAGACCGTCTTTCCTTAAAGCTTCGCTATCAGGACACTGTTTTTTCCTCGTAGATTTCCTAATGCCCTGTGGATTGTATACTAGTAATTCCTGTATTATCCTTGTGAAGAATTACCCAACACCCCTGAAAACTACGAATATGAAAAATCTGTATCCTGGCATTAATTCGAGTAGATTTTCCTTCACAGGAGAGAATCTAAAGCTGAATGCTCATCTTTCCAATAGCTTTTCCTTAAAGAAATTTTACTATATAGTTCTGGTCATTGCTGCCGGCTTTTTCGCCGCGCCTTCTTCTGCACAGGTCGGCATTAATACGTTTACTTCTCTTAATACCCCCGCTGCTTCGAGCATTTCTAATGCAGGAACAGGCTGTGGGGTATCAGCGCAATCTGAATATATTCCTTCAAACAATAACAGGTTCAACTACAATTTTGGAAGTAACAGCGGATCTGGTTCCGGTGTAAGAGCGGTAAACGGGTATATGGCCGGTGGCGCCGCTTATTCAGTGATCGCCAACGTCGTTACTGGTGTTGTGATGAGAAGGGTAAATAACCCGGGAACAGGCGGTACAAAGGACATCCTGTTTTTTTCAGGTAGCAGGAATCCGGGGCTTAATACAACAGGACAAACAAACTCCACGTTGACCCTGAACCTGAATGCAGGATATGTTGCAAGCATGGACGTTGCGTTTTCTCAAAACAACCTGCTGATCGGTACTGACAATATTTTCTCCAACCAGGGAAATGCAAACGACAACAACAACAATATAGAAAGAGTGGATGTGATGATAGGAGCTGGTTATACAATTATCGACGCTCAAAAATATGGTTTCCCTATCCTTGAAAGAGGAGTATATGGAGCACATGACGCTTTTAAAATCGCGGTGATACTGGCAATAGATGCATCGGGCAATCCAACAGCCTATTCAAATGTAGTATCTGTGACCTCTATAAATTATAATAATACAAGTTCCGCCAACCCGGTAGCCGATGGTACTTACAATTACTTTTTATTCAGGAGAACCGGAAGCAGTAGTCTGAAAGTCAACCAACATATTACCGACCAGGGAATTGGTGGTGTTGCTTTTCGATTCGCTGATTTTGGTATCGCTAATGGCACTAAGATCTACGGTTATTCGATCATGGCCAATGATTTCAATAGCACATCGGGCGCCGATGTCGTGAATTACAATAATTCCGCACGTTATCCTACCAACACTTCTGAGTCTGTCGGTGGTCTTGATATATTAGCAGTTCTCGGTATCGCGATGCAAACAATGATCTTACCTGTCGAAATCTCTTCTTTCACGGCTGCTAAAAAAGAAAACCGCGCCGGTTTGGAATGGACAACTGTCAGCGAAATGAACAACCGCGGTTTCAGGATAGAACGCAGCACCGATGGTAAAAACTGGATGGAAATCGGTTTTGCTCCGTCAAAGGCGCCGCAGGAAACAAACACAGAAAAAATTAATTATTCTTTCAATGACAATACGCCTGTAAAGGGCATAAACTACTACAGGCTCGTTCAGCTCGATTTTGATGGTAAGGAAAAAGTCACCGAAGTTAGAACTGTTTCTTTTGGTAAAGACGATTCAAATTCGATAAAAGTATTTCCCAACCCAGTTGCTGGCGATCTACACATAGAAGGACTTAGTTCCGGCATGAACATAAAACTTGTTGATGCAAGAGGCGCTGTTCTTAGCCGGTTTACCGCCCGTACATCGACAACTGAAGTAATCGCTACTGATAAATTAAACAAGGGTGTTTATTTTGTGCAGGTAGGGGCAGTTGATGGGACAGCGAAGACACTTAGGTTTGTAAAAATGTAACCGCATTCAACATTCACAGGTCCACGCAAGCGTTCAATTCGTTATTGCGTTTCTTTTTTTGGAGAGGTTTTCTTATCTCTTCGATTTTTATACAGTTGAAGTGCCTGGTAAGCTCTATAGTATTTGTAAATGTTGCTCACGTATTGAACCGGTTCCGTCCCGATATGATGTGCAGCTAAGATCTCTACACTATTAAACCATTCATTTGCATTCATACCCTTTTCACTGGCTTCTCTTCTTAATTTTCTGAGATTACCTGGTCCGGCGTTATAGGCGGCCAGGGCAAAGAGATGCCTGTTCAACGAATCCATTTGCTCCCCCGCAAAATAATTGTCAATTAAATACCTCATGTATTTTGCGCCGGCATGAACATTATTGTCAACACTTCTTCTTATTTCGGGAATACTGATAGGCGGGCTGGAGGCTGTAGATGGCAACACTTGCATTAAACCAACCGCGCCCGCATGGCTCACGGTCTCCTGCTTAAGTTGAGACTCCTGGAATGCCTGGGCTGACAATAACAACCAGTCAAGGGAATAAGTAACCCCGTATTTTTTGAACAAGGTTCTAAAATTATTTAAATCCGATAACGCTTCAACGCTTTGGGCGTTTCGCAACCTTCCTTTATTTTTCAGCCATTTGTCATAGATCATATTCCCGATCATCGATCCCTTTCTTATCGTCGGAATAAATTTATTGACAGCGGCTTTCAATTTTGGTGAATTTTTCCTGAACGCCCATCCATATGACACGTTATTGTCAACCGCAATTCCAGCGTATACTTTTAGTTTACTATATACGCTACTCCAAAGCTTACCAAGGTCCTCGGAAATTATCGTGAAAGGGATCAATCCCTCATTTACCATTTCGAGAATATCTTCCGCTTCAAGATAAGGACCTATGAATTCAATATACAAAGGTTTGAGCCCGGTTCTTCGAAGCGAATCGTTAAGCCTGATTAATGATTCCTGATAGCTGCTGTTTTCACGAACATATATATGCCGGCCAGAGAGATCGGCAATTGATCTAATAGTTGGCGCTGAAGGCCCGCCTACCAGGATATCTTTTATACCGGTTACAGTTGGCAACGAAAAGTCGATTAGCTTCTCCCGCCCTGGTGTTATCGTATATCCCGATGCGATCATATCTGCGTAACCAGCTGTCAATAATGGCAGGATGTGTTCACGACTGACGGGTATAAAAATGACACGTACCCTGGAAGGATTGAACTTCAGCTGCCTGTTTAGTTCCTTTTCAAAAAGATTTAGTAGCTCGTAAGCAAGACCATATCTTTTCATTCCTTCAACGTAGTAGTACGTTTTTGAGTAAGGGACAAGGACCCGGATATATCTTCGGGCAATCATACTATCCAGATCGCCGAACGCAATATTTGCCAATCCCAGTATTTCGTCTTCTGAAGCCCAGTGCAGGTAGGAAATGCTATCGCCTTTGATATTAATTGCGTATGACTCGGCGGAGTCTGTATTTACCACTAAATCGGGGTTATTAACGTCGGTTTTTCCCGAATCTGGGACAGTGTCACATGCAAAATGATAAACAATTACCAACAAAATCAGAAAATAGATGAAGTTCTTCATGTTTCCACCTCCTCGAATCGTTCGTCAACATTTATGTAGAGACCTGATCAGGTTATACCACCCATATTTGCCTCGCATCAAAGCATGGCCTTAAGTAAGATATACGTTTTTGAGTACAGCTTGATATGTACATGTTTGCTACTTGCCAAAAAAGAGCTTTTTAAAGCAAGTGTAAAATATTGATTTCGTAAATCAACTTTCTCAATCGATCATTTGCATTTGAACAGCCATCTTGACGAGGGAAGCCGTATTTTTTACTTCGAATTTGGCAAGCAGGTTTTTCCGGTGTGTATCAACTGTGGTATTCGCTACAAAAAGTTTTTTTGCTATTTCATTATTAGTCATTCCCTCTGCTATAAGTTCCAGCACTTCCTTTTCCCTGCGTGTAAGCACCGGCATTTCAGCAGAAATATTTTTCCGCAATACCTGTGAAGTTTCGTGACTCAGGTATGTTTTTCCTTTCATCACTGTTGCTACGGCTTCTTTTAGTTCTTCCTGTGTGGCGTTTTTTAATACATAACCCGAAGCGCCATTGTCCATCATTTTTTGGATAAAACTTTGCTGGTTAAACGTGCTGAGTCCAATTATGAAAACAAGAGGGTATTTTTCTTTCACTTCCTTACACAGGTTGATCCCGCTTTTATCCGGCAGATTGATATCCATCAAGATCACATCCGGTTGCTGGTTTTTTAAAAAAGCCAGGCAGGATGCGGCATTCATAGCATGACCGACCCACTCAATGTCCTTTTCGTTTTGTAATAATGAACGGAGCCCCTCTATCACCATATAGTGATCATCTACTATGAAAACCTTTGTCGTCATTTAAACAGGAAGTTCTATTAAAACAGACGTTCCTTTTTCTTTTTGTGAATTTACATCAAATTTCCCTTTCAAAAATTCCACCCTGCTCTGAATATTACTCCAGCCAATGCCCCTTGATTGCTTCAATACGGAAGTATCGAAACCCTTTCCATCATCTTCTACCGTCACTGATAGTATATTATCTGTTCTACTTACCTGTACAATCACATTTCGTGCTGAAGCATGTTTCATTGTATTATTTAAGAGTTCCTGAACTATTCGGTAAAGAGTGATAGCGGTTGTCTGGTCGATCACTGCACCATCCAATCCGATTGATTGATAATTTACTTTTAATGCACCACCCTGGTTGATGTCATTGCAGAAATCTTTCAATGCGGTATCCAATCCAAACTTTACCAGTGTCTCCGGCATCATATTATGCGCTACGCGGCGCATTTCTTTGATAGAACTATCCAGCATATCCATGCTGCGTTCAAAGGCCTGGTGATTCTCAGGCGTCATTACAAGATTTCCTTTCATAGTCTGAAATGAGTATTTAATACCAGATAACATACCTCCCAAACCATCATGCAGGTCTTTTGCCAGGCGGGTTCGCTCCTGCTCTTCTCCTTTTACCACAGCTTCTGCAGCCGTTAACTGCTTTTCGATTTCCAGTTCGGTGATACGTCGCTGGTGAATTGTTTGTTTTTGGCGGTAATTACGGTAAGAAAGCAATGAGATAATAAGTAGGATGATTCCCGAACCGATAAGAACATAATTCAATGTTCTTCTTTTTTGCAACTGTGTCTTCTGAAGTATTATCTGTTTATCTTTTTTTTCTGACTCATATTTTTTCCCCATCTCTGTCGTTGTTTTCAAGACCTGGTCATTCAATAGCGTCTCCCGGATAGAATCACTTTTTTGTTTTGCCCAAAGCGAGGTCTTAAAATCCCGTTCCCCTGCAGCAATGTAGGACAATATGGTATAGATATTTTTCAATTCATCTTTTAGTGAATCTTTCACAGCCATATTCAACGCTTCATAAATATTTTTCTTTGCGGCAATGCCATCCCCATTAAAGTAATTTGCATAAGCAATATTATATAATGAGCTAACCAGCCCCTGGTTACTTTGTAATTCTTTGGACAAAAGCAGGGATCTTTCAGAAACCTCAAGCATTTTTTTAAAGTCATTCCTGTCGGCATAAGCGTCGGCCATATAGCCATAAATTGCAGCCTCTGCATATTTATCATTAAGCTTTATGGATTCATTCATTGCTGTAGCATAATAAAACAAGGCACTATCGGTATTTTTCAGCATCGCATAGCTCTGTCCCAGCGTAGCATAGATCCTGTTGGGGTATGCATTGCTGCCGGTTTGCCGGTGAAGTTCAAGTGACAAGAGAGAAAAGTCAACCGCCTTATGGAATTGGCCAAGATTATAATAGGCGTTAGCGGTATTCTGGTACATTGCGCTGAGCTTTTCCTTCTCACCGCTTTTTTCCAAGAGTCCCAGGGCCTGCAAAGAATATTCAAGTTGTTTTTCAAATTGCCCAAGGTATTGATAAACAATTCCGGTATTGGCAAGCATATTAATGATCAGGTTCGAATCCTTTAACTCCCTGGCTTCAGCCAAAGCATCATTACTTTGCTGCATGGCAAGATCGTAATTGCCTTTTGTAAAAGACACAATGGCGCTTTGTGAATAATACTGGTATAATCCCCGCTTAAATTCCAATGAACTGGATAATCGTCTTGATTCTGCCAAATAATAGATGGAAGAATCCTGGTTACTGGTTTCATACATGTCTGCGATCTTCAGCAATAACATTACCTTACCTGTATCTTCTTTGGCACCTGAAAGCTGCCTCAACAAACTATCTCTTATTTCAACCTGTGATTTCGCATTTACTGTTGGAATGAGCAGCAGCAGTATGTACACTATTCTTCTCATACAGTAAAATAACCTTTTCCCCTCATTATGCAAATAAACGGCAGTGCAAACCCTTTCCTCTCCCCTTTTTCCATGATTTCTCCTGTTATTGAAAATCCTGCTTTTCGGGGAGAGGTAATATGTTTAAGAAAAACATACTTGTGCATTAAACTGACTGATCATGAGATTGCAATTTTTAATCGCTGGTTTATCGTTTCTGACGATAACACGTGCTCAAAACGTGGGCATTGGTACCGGCGCACCAATTGCCCGGCTGCATGTAGCAGATAGTAATGTTTTATTTGCCGGGCCTGTCACCATACCAGGCACAACTACTTATAATCCTCCTGTCTCCGGCGCAGGAAGCCGTATGATGTGGTATCCACAAAAAGCCGCTTTCAGGGTTGGCGCTGTTGATGATACCCAATGGAATAAAGATAGCATCGGGCGATTATCTTTTTCATCCGGTTTTAATACAAAAGCAAGTGGATATGCTTCTACAAGTATGGGATACAATACGACCGCTAGTGGACCTTATTCCACTAGTATAGGATACATTACAAAAGCAATTGGAGAAGCTTCTACAGGTATGGGAGCTAACACGAACGCCATTGGACTCTGTTCAACCAGCATGGGAGCTGGCACAACCGCCAGTGGCAACTATTCAACAAGCATGGGAGATGGGAGTAAAGCAAAAGCATATGCTTCGTTTACTGCAGGTTCGTACAATGACGATACTGATAGTCCGGGCATAAATGGAGCACCCGGGGATAGAATCTTTCAAGTCGGAAACGGTACTTTTTCTTCAAAAACCAATGCAGTAACAGTGTTACGAAACGGGAATATGGGGATAGGAACAACGAACCCTGTAAAGCCACTTTCATTCCCGGCAGTATTAGGTGAAAAGATTCTACTCTACCCGGGAGGAGCAGGAGAAGTCGGGATCGGCGTGTATGGAAATGAACTAAGGCTACATTCAGATAACCCCGGTGCCAAAGTAAGTTTTGGTACACAAACCAATGCCGGGGTATTCACCGAAGTCGGAAAATTTGAAATCAATGGCAGTTATGCTCTAAGTGTATTTGGAAATATCTGGGCCAACGGAACAACCTATGCAAGCGATGAACGCTTTAAACAGAATATTACGGCAATTAAATCTCCCTTACAAAAACTTTTAAAACTAAATGGCGTGGAGTATGAAATGAAAACAAACGAGTTTGCAAACAATCATTTTATTCCGGGCAGGCAAATCGGTTTGCTGGCGCAAAATGTAGAAAAAATAGTCCCTGAAGCTGTAAATGAAATAGATGGTTACAAAGGAGTGGATTACGCGAGGTTGGTCCCGCTGCTAATAGAATCCATAAAAGAACAAAATAAGAAGATGGAGGAACAACAAAACCAAATTGACGAGCTTAAGAAAAAGCTTGAACAACTCTTAAAAAAATAGTGAATGAAAAAAATATTCGCCTTTATTATCTGCTTATCATCGGGCATTGCGTGCATTGCGCAAAACGTAGGAATTGGAACCACTGCCCCTGGGTTCCCGCTTAATTTTGCCAATACAACCGGCGACAAAATTTCATTGTATGGCAATACCGGGAACCACTTCGGGTTTGGAATACAAAGCAGCTTATTACAAATACATACCGATGCAGCGATATCCAATATTGCCTTCGGCTATGGTGCCAGCAATAATTTTACGGAAAGGATGCGGATACTTAATAGCCTGGGATACGATGGTATGATTCTAAACGGAAGACTGGTATTAAAAAATGGAAGTTCCGATTTAGTTGGCGGCGGAGCAGGTGTATGGCTTTATAAACCTGATAATTCAGCCCTTCTTGGTTTTATGGGCGCACAAAATGGTCAGAACATTGGGTTTTATGGCGGGCCTGCCGGTTGGGGTTTTACTTATGATGCCGTTACTAGTCGTGTAGGCATTGGTAATAATAATCCTAATGCACCATTAGCATTTCCGCCCTCATTGGGGAAAAAGATAACACTCTATCCCGGCGCAACGGGTGATGTTGGCTTTGGCGTGGCAGGGAACCGGTTACAGATCTACTCAGATAATCCCAATGCTGATGTTGCCATCGGGTATGATGCAGCAGGAACTTTTAATGAAAGGTTTGCCGTAAAACCAACCGGCGCAATAGCAGTAAATGGGAACACCGGTACGAGTGGCCAATTATTACAGAGTAATGGCAACGGTTCAGCCGCCACATGGGTCAACAAGCCATATGTGCTTTCCTACGCATATTCATTATCAACATCTACCTATTTAACAGGAGCCGGTGTTTTGAGCGCCCCCATCCAGGGACTCGACAACCAAACATTTACCCTGCAGCAGCCAAGTTCAATTGTTTTTATGGCAAATCTAAATTCTACCGGAGATGTTTATACTGCATCATATGGCTACCTGAGTATAAAAATTCTTAATAATCTTAATCAGGTAGTAGCTTCCGGTTCGACGTGGGGACAGGCATTAGCAGATTTCAGACACATCACTATTACTGCTTTTCTTTCTGCCAATATACCCGCAGGCTTTTACCGGACACAGGTTTTATTAGTCCGGAATACTGATTCGGATGGCAATTTTACAATTGGAGGAGCTGCGGCCGTTTTACAGATTTTTCCTAATTAATTTTTTACATGCACTTTATCCTAATACTTCTTTAACAAAATAAAATGAAAAATTATCTTCTCGTACTGATACTCATGCTGTCAATAACAGCAGCATTTGCACAATCAGGTAAGAAACCTTTGGGGGATGTTGGAAAGCTGTGCATGCATGAATCCATTGTCAGTAACTTCAATTTTGATTACACACAGACACAAAAAACACAGAGCGTAGTCATTTTTTCCCGGCAAGAATAAAATCTTTCCGTGAGAAAAATTGAAAAGTGTTTGTACTAATGCTAAAAGACGGGAACACGGATGACAGAGATGTGATAGATGGTCACAGATAAAGATTATAGACACCAATCAATAATGTGATTCAATTAAACAAGGCATAAATTATCAATTCTTCCTTTTTTGTTTGGGCGGAGCATTTCATTTTCCTGTTCTAATCGTGCCAGCAATTCGGCTACCGCCTGTTCCGCCTGTTCTTTACCCGATTTTTCAGAAAGTTGCCACCAAAGAGTAAGAATCTCAATGACATAATGTGCACCGGGACTTTTTTGAACCAATCCTTCCAATTCGATCAGTTCATCCTGCGAGGCTTCCCCTGCAAGTCTTTTTGCCATTAATGTCCAGATGCGGCTTTCTGGGTTAGAGTTAACCGTGTCCATCAGGCTTTTCCCATTCAAAAACATGCCATTTAGAAACGGTTTGCGCGACAATCTCTTAGAATCAGGGAGAGAAAAAAACTGTCCGTTTCCGGTACAGTCAGCGAACGATTTTAAGACATGGTCATTGTTGGGAACGAAACTTTATCCTGGACTGATAAAGGGAAATTTATCCCGTTCCCAAACCTGTCCTGGACCATATCGGAATTCGTCACTCTGTCCGTAATGACTTCACCGGGTTCGCTATGGCTGCTTTTATTGCCTGGAAACTTATCGTCACAAGGGCTATAATCAGGGCGGCCAATCCACCAGCAGCAAATACCCACCAGCTAATGTTGATGCGAAAAGCATAGTCCTGCAGCCACTGGTGCATATAATACCATGCTATGGGTGTAGAAACAACAAAGGCGATCGCAATGAGCATGATAAATTCCTTTGAAAACAAATAAATAATACTGCCCGCAGTTGCTCCCAATACTTTACGGATACCAACTTCTTTAACTCTCTGCGCCGCCATGAATGAAGCCAGGCCATACAAGCCAAGGCAGCTTAGGAATATCGCAATGACTGCAAAAATTTTATACAACTGAGCTAACTGGTTTTCCTGTTTGTAAAAACTTGCAATTTTCTCATCGAGAAATCTATACTCATAAACATAGTTTGGAAATCTTTGCTCCCATATTTTTTTAATGGATTGCATTGTAGAAGCAATGTTTGAAGTTGCAAGTTTTATCGAAGCCTGGCGGTACATGGTAGCATTTGTGGCAATAAGCAATGGCGCCAACGTCTGTCGTAAAGACCTGTCATTAAAATCTTTCAATACACCAACAACGGGACATTTTATCAAACCACCCATTATGCTGATTTCCTTGTTCAAAATATCTTCCGGATTTTTTAGCCCTAAACTTTTCACAAATGATTCATTCACTAAAAATTCCTGGGTAATACCAGACGACTTCAAATTCTTTCCGGCTACTAATTGTAATTTATAAGTCGGCAAATAGTCATTGTCCGCAAATTTGGTGATAGCCTGGAAATCTTCATCCTTTAATGCATGATCAAATTTGAACGTGGTAAACATATTATTATCATCTTCCATCGGGGAGTTAGAACTAAAGCTTACAGCCAGCGCACCATTTGACAATAGCTGTTGCTTTAAATAGTCTGTCAGCTTGCCGCCGGTACTGTCCGGGCGATAAGGGACATTTACGATTGCCTCTTTATCGAAGCCCAGCGGTTGATTCATAAAATAATTCATTTGCTGTACAATGATGAGTGTTCCGATGATCAGCGCCTGTGCAATGATGAATTGAAAAATTACCAACCCCCTTCTTAATGAAATTCCCTTTGTCGTCTTTGCTGTTAATTTGCTCTTTAACGCATGAATGGGATTGAAACGAGATAAAACAATGGAAGGATAAAAACCAGCAAGTACGGTCACGCCGATTGTAACCGCCAAAAGAAAAAAGATAGTGGCTGGGTTGATCAGGATCGTGAATGAGAGAGAAAGTTCCAAAAGCCGGTTCAGAGAAGATAATGCCAGCAGGGTAATCAGCACTGCAAGTAGTACTGCACTTGTAACAATCAAAAATGTTTCAATGATGAATTGAGCCCTCAGTTGGGATTTATTACTCCCTAATACTTTTCTCACACCAATCTCCTTTGCCCGGTTCACAGCCTGTGCTGTGGACAGGTTGATAAAGTTGACACAGGCAATTAACAGGATGAATGCAGCAATCAGCCACAATACATTGATCAGTTCACGACTGATAATTTTGTTGCTGTAATTTCCGGCTGCTGCATCGTAATGCACATCACTTATTGGTTGTATAATATAGCTGTCCTTATTGTCAGCAGATTGCACCTTTCGTGCATATGCGCTTAGTTGTTGATTAAAATTGCCAATCGAAATATTTGGCGGCAACAAAACATAGCAACAAAAATCAGGAGCTGATTGATCCCACCCGGGTTGTTGAAATCCGTATTCTTTGTCCCCGGTAAAATCTGTTCCGTAAGCAACCACCAATTTTAGCTGAAAGTCGGTATTTGCCGGTATTGTTGCTAGAACGCCTGAGACCTTCAGCGCTGTTGCCGGAAACTGGAACAATCCTGCACCCATGCTATAATATCCTGCTATTTTAATAGTTTTTCCCATCGCCGTTCTCCAGTCGCCAAAAAAAGTTTCTGCAGTCTCCTTTGTCAACAACACATTGTTCGGATCTTTTAATGATTCATATGAACCTGCGAGTAGAGGAAAATCAAACATGTTAAAGAATGAAGGCGATGTATAAAATACGCCGCTTTGTTCTTTAAAATTTTTTACAGGTGTTCCGTTACCATCAAGTACCTGCAGCTCATCATTGTGGCTTGCATAAACAGGAGCTACCTGTTCAAGTTGGGGAAAAGCCGTTTTTAGTCCTGTGGGCATTGGAAAAGGAACATTTTTTCCATACGTGGTAGTTGCTGCATCCGCATGATGAGATACGGTCAATAAACGATAGACACGATCTTTCCTGGTGTGAAAACTATCGAAACTTGTTTGATATTGTATAATGATAAAGATCATCATACACACCGAAATACCCACCGCCAGGCCGGCAATGTTGATAATGGTATAGTTTCCGTTGCGGATCAAGCTTCTGAATGCGGTTTTCATGAAGTGGCCCGCCGGGAAATAGTTTCTAATCATGCTTATCTCCTTTATATAATTGAAAAACTATGATTTTTTAACAAAGGAAGCAACAAAAGTTGCTTCCAGGATTAACCGCGTTATCTATCTAAACCTTTCACCACCAAAGGCAAAGCAATCGCATTATTTCTACACCCCGAAATACAATAGACGAGCAGCAACAAAGTGTATACGGAGTCACAGTTTTACTCTATAAACTGTTGTCCTTGCAAGCAGGGTTTCATCAGGTTGTCCTTTCCAGTAAACATTAAGAAGTTTATTACCACCATTGCCAGTTTATTACCGACGGACAGACATTTATCATCTTTAAACGGCTATTGTTTGGCTTTTGATTAATAAAAAATCTCTAATTGGTTGAAAACACTCCCCTGTCTATGACCTCCAACCCAACATCTATTACATTTTATGGTGAGCAAATGATTTGTTTGCTTCGTATCCTCTGATCTAAAAAATATGAAACCTCGATACTCATTTTTAGCAGTAGCGCTGATTGTTACAGGATTTTTAGCGTACAGTTTTTTTTCTAAAGATCGAAATGAAACTTCCCTAAAACGGCGGCAACAAGATGGGCTTGCCTGGCCAGCGGTCGGTCAGGCTGCGATCGGTAGTGTAGAAGATGGGCTTCTTTCGCGTTCATCAGAAAGCGAAAAGGTGCGTCCGATAGCCAGCATGGCAAAAGTCATCACTGCATTGGCTATTATGGAAAAACAGCCATTCAAACCAGGCCAGGAAGGTCAAACATACCCGATAGTTAAAAATGATATTGCGGGCCTCAATGCTTATATCTCGGAAGGCGGTTCGGTTCTCCCGATATTCGTAGACATGAAATTGACTCAGTATCAAGCTATGCAAAGAATGTTGATTGCTTCAGATAACATTACGGCTGATATATTGGTTGAAAAGATATTCGGTTCAACCGACGCGTATGTGTCGTATGCACGGACCATGCTGAAACGTATGGGTCTCATTCGAACACTTGTTGCCGATGCAAGCGGTTTCAACCCCGCTACGGTCAGTACACCGTCGGAACTTGTTGCGATCGGCATCGCCGCGATCAAAAACCCGGTGATTGCCAGGATCGTTGCGCAGCAGCAGGCACGAGTACCAGTCGCAGGTATCATAAAAAATACAAACCAGTTGCTTGGCACCGACGGAGTCATTGGCATCAAGACAGGCACCACTCATAAAGCAGGTAGTTGCCTATTGTTTGCGGCACGTTACATTATTACCAAAAGCGGACAAAAAAAGACAATTGTCGGGGTTATTATGGGCGACGAAAACCATAGCAGCCTCTACAACGACAGTAGAGATCTGCTTGCGTCGGCGAAGCAGTATTTTGGTTTGCTTGCAGTCCGATCGGCAGGCAAATTTGTAGCACCTTCGCCGAAATAAGGGATGAGCCTGCCGCCTAAGCACTAAAGTAAGAACAATGAAGAAGCGTTTAATATCGGCATTTATTCTCATAGCCTATAGCTTAATCCTGATCAAAGTAATGGTGTTGAAGGACGTGCCACTTATCAGGATAGGCATACTAATGATCAATTTTGGAGGAACACATGAAGGCAAGGCCAATTTATTGCCGTTCAAGACCATTTTGCCGTATCTACTCGGTGACAAGGGATTGATGATTGCTGCCATTAATCTTGTCGGAAACATTGTTTTACTTGTCCCGATAGGGTTTCTTCTTCCTTTCGTCTATCGGAACATGACATGGAAAAAATCGCTCATTCTCGCAGTTGCCGCTGGTTTTGCCATCGAGGGAATGCAGGTGGTGTTACGCGTAGGCATATTTGATATTGATGACGTAATACTGAATGGGCTTGGCGTTATGATAGGCTATTGGGCGTTTATGATTCTCGCAAAGTGGGCGCGTTTGGGAAAATATAAAACGATAATTATTGCAGCAATTATAATTATTGGAGCTGCGGCTGCTACCTTGTACGTTGTTTATCCGAAGGGCCATCGGCCGGTCAATTCAAGAGTTGATGCCAGCAGTGTCCAGCCTGATCGTGTTGATAATGCAGATGTAGAAATTACCAAAAGCAAAGATCCCTGCGGTGGCACCGGTGGTACCGGCCAGATCGTGAGTACGGGGAAAAACACAATTACTATTAAACGGAGACACGGTACCAATCAAATTATTACCCTCACCGATCAAACTATGATCAGAACCTCAGCAGGTAGCGCATCCCAATCCGATTTGAAAATAGGAGACTGGGTAACGTTGGTTATCGATGACAGTGAGACTGCAACACTTGTTTTGATCTGCAACGCGTCGAGCCTGCATCCTGCAAAGTAAAAAATTGCCCGCATTTAGCATTTTACAATGATTGTCGTTTAAAGCGCTTCGCTTGTTCTTCGTCGGTGAAAATCGGCCACCTGACGGTTGTAATTTGCCACCCCCTTCACGTTACGTAATATTGTACCGGTTTATTTCATTAATGTGAGCCAGACAACACAAATTAATTTAGATAAGTGCAAGGACAGAGTTCATACAGCAAACTGAACAGTATAGCGATACATGCTATGGTTTGGGCAGTTCTCGGTTTGTATTTTTACCGTCAGCTCTTTTTTTCAGATGCTGATATCCCTTACCAATACTGGATAAAGCAAACCGTAACGCTAAGCTTGCTGGTAATAGTTTTTTATTTTAACTCATTCGTGCTTGTTCCCAGGTTCCTATTGAAGAATCATACAGTTTTTTATTTTGTAATAGTTATCGGTATTATAGCAGCAATTACAATAATTAACAGGTGGCTGGACAATGTGCTTTCCCCCTTTCAATTCACTGATGCTGAATTTTATAAGCGCAATCCCGCCCCAGGGCTATTGAGGCACCGGCCGCCACAGCGGGAAACCGGTTATCACTTTAAAATGGGAGACCTGTTTACTATCATCATCAGCGCATTGGTAATCGGCATCAGCACTATCATGACTACCGTACAAAAATTTCAAAAGGACAACCAGGAGCGCAAAGAATTGGAAAAAGATAAGATAACGACAGAGCTTTCACTGCTCAAAGCACAGATCAACCCCCATTTCTTTTTTAACACGCTGAATAATATTTATGCGCTCACCGAGGTAGATCCCAAAGTAGCTGGTGAAGCCATCCATCAGCTATCGAAAATGATGCGCTACCTGCTTTATGATACGCAGAGGGGTGATACACTGCTGAGCCAGGAGATTGCCTTCGTGAAAAATTATATCAGCCTGATGCAATTACGCCTGACCGACCTGGTAAAGGTAAATGTCGATATACCCGCCAACCTGCAGGATATGCCGCTAGCGCCGATGATCTTTCTGCCCTTTGTAGAAAATGCATTCAAACATGGTGTAAGCACAACGGAGCAGAGCTTTATAAATGTTATCATTTCCCAAAAAGACAAACTGCTCGATCTGACGGTAATTAATTCGATAAAAAAGGATAATAGCGTTAGCTTAGATATTAATAACGGCATTGGCCTGCTAAATACCCGTCGCCGGCTTGACCTACTTTATCCAGGAAAGTACAAACTGGATATCAGCGAGTCGAATGCCGCCAACAAGTATAGTGTTCACTTAGTACTAGACCTGTCATGACACTCAATTGCATAGCTGTTGATGACGAGCCGCTCGCCCTCGGCCTCGTTTGCAAGTTTATCGAACAAACCCCATTTTTTAAACTTGTGGGTCGATACACGAGCGCAGTAGAAGCACTCAAGGCAATACATTCGCAAAAGATCCACCTGGTATATCTTGATATTCAAATGCCCGACCTGAACGGCATTGAACTGGCACGGGTTATCGGTAAAGCCACCGAAACACCACGTATCATTTTTACCACGGCATTCGAACAGTTCAGTCTTGAAGGTTATAAAGTAGATGCACTGGATTACTTGCTAAAGCCCTTCAACTATGAGGAATTTTTGCGAACAGCAATCAAGGCACATTCCTATTATGAGCTCATCAACCGACCCGGACCTACTACGGTTGTGGTTGAATCGGAGCATGCTGATGACCAGTATTTATTTCTGAAAGTGGAATACCAGTTAGTACGGATAGCGCTGGACGATATTTTGTATATCGAAGGATTGAAAGATTACGTTAAAGTACACCTGAAAAATACCGAGAAGACTGTATTATCTCTCACCAGCCTGAAAGCCCTGGAAGGAAAACTCTCACCCCGGAAGTTTATGAGAGTACATCGTTCATTTATCGTTGCATTGGATAAGATCAGCTCGATGACTAAAAATTCCCTGCAGATCGGTAAAAAGAGTATTGCTGTCGGCGATCAATATAAGGATGCCTTTAAACAGTTTGTGGGGAAGTGGATGTAAAGATTGCGGCCCGGTATTGCCCGTACGAGTAAAGATACTTATAAGCGATTTGGCTCTTAACTTTAATATAAAAAGTAGCAAGTGGATCATTTACAAATTCCCCTGGAATAGCTCATAAAGCCTACCGTTTGATGAGGGAAATCAACTGTCAAAGTGTAAATTGTAAACATGCCTTTATTAAAAACAATATACCGCCCTTTCATTATTTTCGTTTTTGCAGGTCTTTGTCTCAGGTGTGCTTCTCAAGTCTCAAATATCAATACCGAAAGCGATAAGATTACATTGATTTCGAAAATTAGTATGCCTGGTATCAGGGGGAGAATAGATCATATCGCTTACGATCCCATCAATCATCTCGTTTATATTGCAGCTTTAGGCAATAACACGATCGAAGTTGTCAACATAAACACAATGAAAGTCGTAAACAGCATCACAGGATTAAACGAACCGCAAGGTATTTTATACATCCCTTCATCACATACACTCGTTGTAGCAAATGGCGGTAACGGAAACTGTGCCTTTTTTGATGCAGTTTCTTATAAACAAACCGGTACTGTGAGTCTGAAAAATGATGCGGACAATATCAGATACGATACAAGTTCACACTTTATTTATGTAGGATATGGCAGGGGCAGCATTGCTGTTATTGATCCCATCTCGAAAAGACAGGTAGCTGATATACGGTTAGACGATCATCCCGAATCGTTTCAAATTTCATCAAAACACAACCGACTGTACATCAATGTTCCTGAGGCAGGTCAAATTGAGGTCGCCGATCTTTCAACAAATAAAATAACAGCTAAATGGAAAAACAATAATGCTTCATCAAATTTCCCAATGGCGTTGGATGAAGATAACAATCGGCTGTTTGTTGCCTACCGAAATCCCGCTACTTTACGAATGATTAATTCGGAAACAGGTCTTGATATTTATTCTGCCAGCTGCTCCGGCGACGCAGATGACGTTTTTTATAAAGACAGCCTTGTTTTTGTTTCTACCGGAATTGGATATATTGACGTGTTTCGCACAACCCAAACGAGCTTAACCCAGGTGAATCACATCAAAACAAGCAAAGGTGCCCGAACATCGCTTTTATTAGCGGCAGAAAGGGAAATTCTGCTCGCTGTGCCAGCACGTGGCAATCAGCCCGCCGCTTTATGGGTTTACAGGATTAACTAGCTGCAAACAGCGATGAAATGCACCTTTTTAGTCTGGCAAAAACGGGTGTCCGGCAAGTCAGTGGTTATTTGCCTATACGGAAAGTATTTACCCTTATCCAGTAAGGCTTTCAGCGTTTCGAGGTACAAATAAGGTACAGAGTTATCTTTTAGGCTTACCATGATTGATTTACTAAAGATCACAGACATGAAAAGTCGCAGCGGCATGATACCAGATATTAAAAGCCGGTGTAGCCGGTACAGCAGGTTTTCCCAATGAGGCGTTAACAGGGAGTATTGGAAATGATCTCGATGAACCGAGCACTGTTGTGCGTGCGGTTCGTTGTTCAGCATTTGCGATGGTCACCACTATTTGTGAATTACTTTATATAAGGAACCCGGCTGTTAACCGGGCTCTCTGCGTTTTGACCTTAACGTGCTTTTTTCTTTGGATCCGCTTTCTTCTGTGCTGAGCTTTTCTTTTTTGTAGGCTTATTCTTCCTGGGTTCAGCGTTCTTTTTCGGCATACAATTAAATTTTAGGTTAGTGAATTATTTACTTATGGCTGCAGGGTATTCTCTCCCGTTTTTTCTTGTTTTCCCATAAGTAAACAAAGATATGCCTATAATGGTACTGTTTAAAACTTGGCTTACAACTTATAAAAATTTGAAAATTTCTGAGCGTGAAATTAACCAATTTGAGAGTGACGGCCCATCTCAAGATAATACCGATTTGAAGTCAATTTCATAAAAGATTTTGAGATCAAAGATTATCTTGTGCTATCCTTAAGTCAAATAGCCTAGAGTTTATAATAGGAAATATTGTGAGCAGCTATTTTCACATAAATAACCAACCTGATTGCTCTTGGAAAGCAGGAGATGAAGTTTATTTTGGTCACGAGTGCAATAATATGTGGCGTTCTTTTTTGGAAAAGGGAGCTAATATCAAGTTGAATGAAGACAAGCATCCTGCTGACAAAATCGTTAAAACCGCACACAATGCATATTTAAGAAATGAACCAGTTCCTGTACAAATGAAAGGTTACCATTTTAATCCCGTCTTTACACTTAAAGAGGCAACAGATTGTTTAGGAGAATCATTGAGGATCATCCGTGAATTAACCTTCGAAACTATCAGAAAAGAATTCTACCTCGAATTACCCAGCAGGCATAACTGTATCTGGTTAACCCCTGACAATAAACAATCCCTTCAATTCTGGAAGGACTTGGTACATGGCAGTAATAAAAGAATATTCAGGGTGGAAACGGAAGGAATCGTTCATAGGGCAGCAAATAAATGGCTGATCACGGGCACGATACCGCTGAATGAAATAAACTCACTGGCACATAATTATTGGAAAGGAATTGACGCAGGCGGTTTTGAGGATGAAATCTTGTTTACAGGTAAATTGAAAATTATCGAGGAAGTAACTGATATGATCATTAGTTAGTTGTTTTTCTTCCATTTTAAATGGTACATGTGGCCCATATTAATTTTCATTATGTATTCGTCTTCACCTATATAATCATTCAAGAGCCTTTCAGAGAATCCCCATCCTCCGGCTTCTTTCGCTTTTATTAAAACTGTAACAAGGGGATAAAATGTATGTTCATACTCACCAGGCTTATAAAATTTTTCTTCAAATTCTAGCATTTCTTTTTAAGATATGACCCCTCAGATAGCTTTGTTGTCAATTTCCGAATTTTGGGTATCAACGAATAGTGCCGTGAAACAAGTCAAAGATTAGATATGGCTAAACGAATTGCAGTAGAAACACTAACACTCGGCGAAGTATCCGAAATGTTCCAGGAATCGTTCGCTATTGCTGAACCAAAATTCAACAACTGGTTACAGTTTGAGAAGAAGAAATTAAGAAAGTTGAAGATCACCCGCCGCAAATGGGTAAAATCTTACGAAGAGTTCATCGGTGCAAAGATCGATTTCTATTGCGAGTTCAGGTCTGAACTGCCGGATGTAATTGTCAGTGTCGGCATGACGCACCGATCGCCAAAAGGGCTGATACTTGTTTGTTTCGATCCGTCTAATGGAGGCATTCCCGCTAACGGCAAACATAATATTGGTAAATGGGATAAATGGATACACGTATATACGAAGCACTATTGCGAACGCTTTGCTGAGAGGATAATGAAGGCTTCGTCACCAACTTTTCAGACCGGTGCAGAAGGGATCATGTATGATGACAGTTTTGGCCCGGTACGATTTACAGACACGGTAGCTGAAGGCATTCATGAGATTGAATTCCAGTTCCAGGATGGTATGGCTTTTGGTTACCGAGATACGATAAGCAAAATAACCTATTACAAAACGGTTTATTCCCATGATATGCTCAAAAAAGATCGGCTTCAGTACCATGAAGAATGGAAAGAGCCACTCAGCCAAATAGGGGAACTATTTAAATGGAAATAGTGGACGGTTCACAACCAGCCTACTTTTCTTTCAGGTCAAGCAGTCGCTGGTAACCCGCTTATTTGCCGATACAGAAAGTAACAAAGGTTGGTTATCAAATGATAGTACAACACAAGGTACAAAATAGGTACAATTCACATCGTTCTAGGTTCATTGATTCAATAAAAAACACTATACCGTTGCGTTTGTTTTTCGCTTTTTCTGTCTGAAAGTTTTTCAATGTTCTGGAAATTTTTTTGCACAAAACTCCAATTCACGAATAAGGGTTTAGAATCGGCGTAGTCGAAAACACGATTAATTTTTTTGACGCCCTGGTGAGCGCGACATATAGGTTCTTGGGACAATCAAAGGATTGGGCATTCAGTATGATCACATTGTCAAACTCAAGCCCTTTTGTTAATAAGGTGGTTCCGATACATCGGCGGTAATTCTTTCGGCCAACCTTCCTTACCACATTTCTTAACCCTTCCATACTTTCCAGCACGGTTCTCTGGTTTTCATCCGCTGTGCGAAGTGCATTGCACAGTGTATAAAATAGCTCCTTCCGGTAACAGCGGACATCTTTTAAATTGGATATGAGGTTGAAAACTTCTGCTATCGCTGTCTTTGTTCCTGTTGTAGTTGCCACGGATAGTTGTGCGCGGATCGCTGAGGTAATTATTTTATCCTCGGCGCTTTTCTTTGACTTCAAACCATCGTCGTTAAACCACTGGTGAATTACCGTCTTGCTAAATAACTGAAGTGAAACTGTGGCAATGGCTTTCTCAAGATCATCCGGTTTGCTGTTATCAAACAGTCGGGCAAAGCGGTAAAAATCCTTGTCGTCAATGGATTCGATCAAGGAAATCGGAGTCTTGTACGCGCTTACGATCTTTTTTCGCGGGTTGATACTGGTCGATTCGGGATGAATGATCAAAAGATTCTCCATTTTAAGATAGGTGGCAAATAGCTTTCCGTATTCGGTACCGGGGTTGTAGATATCTCCAGCAGAACTGATCGGAACATATCCCAACGAAGGATGCAACCGGAGATCGATCGGCTGCTTACGGATAATAGTATCTCTTATCTTGTTCAGCGTATCACCGAGATTTTCATTTTTATTCTTCCATCGCCATGGAATACCTAGGATCTCTTTATTATGAACAAAGGAAGCCATCTGGTCTTCGTTCTCCAAGTCAACCATGGGCTCCCCCTTAAAGTTGAATATGCCCTGCAACGGATCTCCTAACACATACGTAGGTAAAATCTTCGCAAGCGACATGATCATCACATGCTGAACAACTGAGCAATCTTGGTATTCATCAACAAAAACACCGGTGTAGGAACTGGCGATCACCTTCTTTAAAATAGTCAAGGAAAATAATTGGGCTGCTTTTTGTACGATGAAATGGTAATAGCGATCCGATTCGCTTGGATCGGGGATATCGTCTCCGCGGTAATATGCAAGGACATATTTTTGCGCATATCCCGTTATAGTTTCGACGTTAAAATTGTTCAGATCAGGATTGACTTTCTTTATTTTCTCCCGGATGGAAGCTATTCCAGCATGGGTATGCGTTAGGATCAATTGATTTCCTTCTGCATGTACTAAGCATTCGACAATGGTATGAGTCTTCCCGTGGCCGGCAGGAGCCATCACAAAACCATTCACCACGGATATGAAAGTTTGCGCATTCATTGTGCATCTATCCAGTTGTTGAGGGCTGTTAACTGCTTTTTGAGCGTACCATCTTTGAGCTGATCAAAATGATCGAAAATAACCTTGCCAAGTGCCTTTCCCTTTTCCTGGCTTTTGAACCATTTCTGTCTGACAGCTGCCCCTGCCACGGCCGTTCGCAATGCGGGAGCATCAACCGCCTGATAGAAATCGTCGGGACAAGCGGGAAACATGTGTTTGATTGCCGCAACAAAACTTTGGTTAACCTTATCGGTCGTGGAACCATTTTCCTCTACTTTGTACGCGACTGCAATACCGTAAAGGGACCGAATGGCCTCAAATGGAAGCGCTTTGATAATAGCTGTTTCAAGATTATCGCCCTGGTCCCAGTCAAAGATTGGAACGTTATCTGTTCTGAGCGCCGCTTTCCTTTTGGCAAAATCCTTTTTTTTGTCCTTGTTCTCTGCATCGGAGTCGCAAAAGAGGCAAACCGGAAATTTAGCGGCCTTAAAATGTTTGACATACTCAATCATCTCAGATCCGGACCCGTCCGCAACTCTGACTCCGAGATAAGCCATGTTCGCTTTTTCATTGGCCAGACGAAAGTCCTGCAATGCACGGCATATCCCTATTTCAGTAGCTCCCTCTGCGACGATAATCTTCTTCGCAAAGAATGCCTCCGGGTTTTTCCTGCACACACCTTGCATGCTTGACGGAAACCGATAAGGTGATTTCTCTTCTTTCCGGATAAGATAGAGCTTTTCACTGGTAACTTCCACCAGCACATCCCTGGAATGTGTTGTGATAAACACCTGTCCCTTGTTATGCTTTGTCAGGATATTAATAAGGTTCTGCACCCTGTCGGGCTCCAGCCCTTGTTCTATTTCGTCGATAAGAACCAGACCTCCCGTACCCGCGATCAAAGCCTGGATCGTCATGGAGATAAGTCTTTTTGACCCCTTTCCTTTGAGCCGGAAAGGGATCGACTCATCATGCAGGCTTAGTTTCCCGTCTTTAAAAAGGAAGTCTTTGAAATCAATCGTTGTTAGTGATTTTGAAATATCGATACCGAAACTTTGCGCGCTAGATTTTACCTTGCTGATGACACTATCAAATTTTGAGAACGAGCTCACATCAATTTTACCTTTTGCAGCCCGTAATATATCGATCAGCACATCTTCCTCTTCGTTGATTCTGAGTTCCTGTCTAAGCAATGAATAAAGTGGACTACCCTTTCCCCAGGAAAAATGACGGTCCATGAAATCAGATACAAGGAACGCATTGAATTTGGAACGATCAGCTGCACCAATAAACCTGTTCCCTGCTTCCCGGTTCGTGACGACATGCCATTTAGGTTCCAGGTCTTTTTCAACCGATAGCTGGATGGTGATTGCTATTCCATCAGCCATCTCCGGTTCATCATAAACACGATGCTGCGATGCATCATAGGCTTTTAGATGCATTCCGAATTTTGTCTCTGCCAGGAGTTCGCCCGGTACATCGATCAATGTCACTTCAATGAGAATGGGATTGCCGGTATCGCAGTTGTGAAAATCGTTATCAAAAAAGCTAACGTTCCAGTTCGCGGATAAGGCGAGTGCAAGTGCCTCCAAAACGGTGGATTTGCCGGAATCGCCCCGGCCGATCAGGCAGACCAGGTCGGTATTGAACTCCCCATGGAAATCTTTGATTCCACGGAAGTTCTTGATTGATATTGAGTGCACTCTGCTCATAGGCGGTCGATGGTTTTGGGCGGAAATCCATCACCTAATTTAGTAAATTGTAGCTGATCAGCGCGTTGAAAAATTCAGGCTTGAACTAAAGGGTGTTACGATGGAGGTCATCAGCAGTGAGCGGGCTTCTCTGGTGCGGGCCGGACCAGAGATGCCGATAGAAAAAAATTCTTGACTTTGATATCGGAAGGCAGGCTAAAAGAAGCGGAGTAATTACCAAATCTGTTTGCTTCCGGTAACTTTATCACTAAACAGGAAGAATGAACTCCAGGGATAGGCTACTTAATGAGCTCTGCAAGAATGGAAACCTGGAAGACCACCGGGTCCCACTTTCTTGCTTGCTTGATTTGATCATCGAATCAGGGGTGAAAGTATCTACCCGCTATGATAAGTCAAGCTCCAATTATGAGGCATATTTTGAATCGGACTTACGGATAAGGATAAGTCTATTAAATGTCGTTGATCCCCTCGATGTCATATGGAAGATAATGCATGAATTTGGTCATTATCTTTCAGGGAAAAGGGAACCGGAAGACAGTACAATGGATAGGGAAGAACAGGCATGGATTCATGCCGACAAAATTCTTCAGCAATTTCCTTATTTTCTCTCCTTCAAGGACAAGTATGAAGCCTGTAAACAAAACTGCCTTCATTCGTACCGCGAATATTTCAAGTTGAAAAATCAAGGTCATAATTAAAATATGTTTGTCCACAACAGATTTTTAATTGAACTGGATAACGCAATCAGACTATCAAAATCTGTCCTGCCGCAGGAAAAGCAGATTGCTGTGATTCTTTTTGATCACATGATAGAGATCGTCCTTTTCAATGCAGTCAGGGCTTCCTTTGAATGGTCAGGCGTTTTATCAATACAGGAAATTCTCGATGCCAAATCGAAGAAGAATATTCTGCACAAGTATGATTCGGTTATTGCATTTTTAAAGAAACACGGTTATATCAATGATAATGATCAGGCATTGCTCTCATTTACGCATGGAATCCGAAACGAAATCTATCACAGAGGCAGCTCAGAAATTGAAAAAACTATTCTGGCCCTGTCTATTTATTTTGATTTTGTAAAAAAGAACAAGGCAGCACTTACGAAGCGCAATGGTTTAATTGCAATTAGTAGGGAGCCTGGTCATCATCCCATTGAGTTTGGACAAGGATTACCGAAAGATCCCCTTGAGCAAATTACGGGTACGGAAGAATATGTAAGCAAAACGTTTGATTTTCTCATCAATAAGCTACCTGAACTCGGCAGGTTCCAAGATCTGGCCAATCAGTATTGTTCAAATCTTGTGACCGAAATTGAAAGCAATTTGGGCTATGTCGAACAAACCCGCAAGACATTGAGTTTTTATGATGCGATTGCATCATCGACCTTGGGAGACACAGCGCCCGTATTTCGTGAACTCTCCAGGAAAGGGAGTAAACCAAAATCAATTGACAGTATACTTTTGACTTCGGAATACTTTAGAAATTATGAGGAAATATTGGAGGATTATTCTTCTCCCCAAGAACGGATGAGCCGATCAAAAACAATACTAAAGCAATCAAGAGCCGGGAAAAGGGGTAAATATCCTTTTTGGGTAAAAATGCAAAGGATAAAAGAAAGAATCGTCAAATTAAGAAAGGACAGGATTGAAATAGCTATTCAAAATTTCGGAAGTATTACAAGTGAATTAAACGCTCTTCACCAAGACTCGACGTTTGCTTCATGGATTTTTGACGGATATGAAATGGAGCTCTTTGATCGGTATCGAGGAAAATAGACATCACTCAGGTTAAAACAATTGGAAATTTTTATTACCTTGAAATAGAATTTATCGAAAGCACACTGGCATTGCTGGATCAATATGATGTATTTAAGGAAGAGCTTCCTTTTGAACAACAATATAATCATATACTGCTTACGAATTTTTTACTGGGTCTGGTCGTGCTGCCAAAGGAGAAAATCTTTGATTATATTGCTGATGAGCCCGTGGACACGTTGAGGGAGTATGGCCTTGTTCATTTCTATATTAACCCCGGTTTAGAACCACAAAAGTGTTCTTCCGCCGCCTGTGAATGTAGTGGGGCATTTTGGCATAGAGTTCTTATCGGACACACCTGATTATTTGATTGATAAAATAAAATTTACAGATGTCGGCGGTGATATGGTCATTTCGATTTTTACTGTCGAAGAATTCCCAGTGTTTATCAAATTTTTTGCTCAAACACTACTTGAGATGTGGCACAGGTTGGTTAGAATAGGAATCATCTTGGAATAGCCCTGCTGAGGTTATTTCTCTCCAAATCTTTTCTTTCAGTTATTGTAACCACTCTCATATCGACCACTCGCCCATTAACTTCTCATTCGCTTCAGTCAAGGTAAACTGCGCCTTTTCAAATATTCAAGACGATCAAAGCAAGGAGATGTCCGAACTGAATTACAAGAGGTTATGACCGAGGGATTACTGTTTGTTCCCCTGCACAGACAAATATTTAGACCACCGATTATGTCCGTGCCTGGCAAAATTGTATTTTCATTCTACCTCAAATGGCAAGGCCAAAACAACTAATGAGATTCTTTATTGTGATCATTGCAGCTATAGGCGGGTTGCTACTTTATTTTTTGGGCAAAGATGAAAAGAAAAAGAAAAAAGAATTGGAGGAACGCCTTGTCAGAGAAGATGAAGCCCGGAAGCAACTACTAATATTTATAAGTGGCCATTTACCCAATATCAATATTGTTGTTTCAAGGTTTTTTTCTCATTTGAAGAGTCTTGCAAATTACGATGGGGGGTACTTCACCAACTATGAACTTAGTACTTGGAAAATATCAGCGTCTAAACTATATGAAACCATCACGGATAAGGACTATGACAACATTGGTCTCGATGCAAAAGACACTAACGCTATAAAACTATTTCAGGACTACTATAAAAATGGTCATATCCATAGAAACAAGTATAACAAAGAATTCATCATCCACGAACTAAAAATGTACAGTTCATTTTTTGACAATATTGAAAACAGGAAGTTGGATGTCCAGCAACGTACTGCCATTGTCACCGACGAGGATAATAACATAATCATTGCCGGAGCAGGCTCCGGTAAAACCACTACCATTGTTGGAAAAGTGGAATACGTCATAAACCGCTATAAAGTGCCCGCCGACCAGATACTGCTAATTTCCTTTACTAATAAATCAGCATCAACCCTTGCAAGCCGAATTAATATTCCAGGAGTTGAAGCGAAAACATTCCACAAATTTGGAAAAGATGTTATAGCCGCCGTTGAACAAAAACAGCCAACCTCATTTGAAAAAGATCAATACACGCAACTAATAACAGGCTTCTTTAAAGAACTATTACGTAATCCCGCATATCTAAATAAAGTAGCATCTCATTTTACAAACTTTCTTAAGCCTGTAAAATCACAAGATGAATTCAAGAATCAGGGAGAGTATTTTCAATATTTGAAAGACCAGAATTTCAGCACTTACAAAGCCAAATCAGTTCAATATAGAAACAGGATAACAGTTAAAAGAGAAGTTGTGAAAAGCATAGAAGAATGCAATATTGCCAACTTTCTACTGTTTAACAATGTTGAATACGAATATGAATATCCATACATATATGAAACAGCCACGCAGGCACACCGGCAATACAAACCCGACTTTACCATAAACCCGAAGAGTACCCCTATTTACCTGGAACATTTCGCCATTAATAAGAATGGTAAGGTTCCCCACTTTTTTGCCAGTAAGGAAAAAGGGCACACAATTGAACAAGCCACAAAAGAATATAATGAAGGAATAAAATGGAAAAGGGAACTTCACACCAAATACGCCACAACCCTAATTGAAACTTATAGCCATGAGATGTTTGACAATGTACTTTTTGACAACCTGACCAGAAAGCTAACGAGTGCTGGCGTGCAGGTAAAATCTAAAACACCTGAAGAAATCTGGAAAATCATTTCCGAATCTGCAAAAGATGAAGTTGACAGCTTTATAAACCTATTTCAGACCTTCATCACTCTGATGAAATCCAATAACTATTCTATAGAAGATGTAAGAAATAAAAACAAACAGACCAAAGACAAATTTCATCGACAGCGCAATTCTTTGTTCATTGAAATCATTAGGCCTATTTATGAAAAGTACCAAAAGTTCCTGGCTGATAGAAAAGAGATTGATTTCAGTGATATGATAAACAAAGCGACCAACTACATATCCACCGGCCAATACAAAAAGGAGCTCCGCTATGTTATCATTGACGAATTTCAAGACATTTCCATTGGCAGGTATCAACTTGTGAAGGCAATCAAGGAAACCAATCCTGCCTGCAAACTATTTTGCGTGGGAGATGACTGGCAATCCATTTACCGTTTTAGCGGAAGTGATATTGCTCTGTTTAAAGAATTTGAAAAATATTTTGGTTATACAGAAAAGGCAAAAATTGAAACTACGTACCGTTTCCACAATCCTTTAATAGATTTATCCAGCAATTTTATTCTAAAAAATCCAAATCAAAGCAAAAAACAACTGATGGGAACCAGCAATGAAAAATCTTCCACCTATAAAATTGTTTATTCGATTTCCGAAAACCAGGATGACACCTACGCTTTACAAAACATATTCAATGACCTCCTTGTTTCAAATAAGGCAAAGGGAAGAGAGATATTTATTTTAGGCCGCAACTCTTTTGATATTGATAGGCTAAAAAATGAGGAAGGCTTCTTTACAATTGATAAGGCTAAAGAAACGGTTAGCTATACCATTAGGACTAATGATGGTGAAACCCGACGTCTTACAGCACAGTTTATGACTGTTCATAAAGCCAAAGGGCTGGAGGCTGATATTATCGTCGTTATTAACTGCAACTCCGGGAAGCATGGCTTTCCCTCCGGTATGTCTGATGACTATGTTTTGAATCTCTTATTAAGTGAAGCCGACCAATTTGAAAATGGGGAAGAAAGAAGGTTATTCTATGTTGCTTTGACCAGGGCGAAGGAGCTAACATATTTCATTGCTGATAGCTCTTATAAATCAAAATTTATTATTGAACTGGAAGTGGAAAATGAAGATTCTGAGATCAAGAAATGTCCGAAATGCATTACAGCTGACCTTGCCTTGAGAAGTGGGGTAACAAACGGAAGGGAGTGGGCTTTTTATGGGTGCACTAATTTTATGTATGGATGCGATTATCAGGAGTGGGTATAGAAGAAACCATCAGCCTTAGCGGGACAAAATAATTAGTTAGATATTTTTCAACTTCCTGTATGCCTGCGCCGCGAGCAACGCTGTCACCAATTTTTGAAAAGGGATATCATTCATAAATCTGGCAAAGAGTTCTTCATTCTGATCAATTCGTTCCACAAACAGATTTTCAAGAACATTTTTAAATACCAGTTCAAATTTTTCCTCCGGATTTACTCCGGCGGCCTTCGCTAGATTTTCATCAAGTATAGCCGTTTCAACAATCTGGTCAAAGAAATACTGATCGGCCTGGTTGAAATCTGTTCCGAATCTTTCATTGATAATGTCGACCAATCTGGAAAGCGGTACAGGATCTTCGTGAAGCACTCCTGTTCCTACTTCAGTTGGCCCATCCAATTTGTAACCCAAACCTTCACGAAGATTAATGGAGCCTTCACTGATCTTTTGCAAGCGATAGTATTCTAACCGGACAGTATCATCAAAATTGTAATCAGGCGTCGCTTTTCTTCTTGGAAGTTTCGATGAAAGGTGCCGGAAGAAAACAAACAGTTTTTCAAGGTCGCTATCCTGGTATGGAATAACCTGACTCAGAAAAGCATACAGGTTTTTAAATGCATTAATCTTGCCTCTCCATAATTCCGCCTCCTCTTCATTTTCCTGCATAAGATTTGAAAACCGCGATACTGCCGGGTCTAATGCCGCATTCATGGCCTCATGATCGGCCGCACTTTGCTTCTGTTTAGGTTTAAAATAAATTTCACAAAAACGGTTAACATCTTCTTTCATATAGACGCCGGATAAATCAAGTCCTCCTTGTAAACGATACAAATGTGCAGGGTCAACCTCCTCGCCCATTTCTGCACCTTCATAATAAGTTTTAAAGGCAAGTCTGATCTCTTCCCGGTCGTTCACAAAATCGAGAATGAAAGTATCTTCCTTAAGTGGATGTGTACGGTTTAATCTTGAAAGAGTTTGCACAGCCTGAATACCTGCAAGTCGTTTATCAACATACATGGTATGGAGCAGTGGCTGATCAAATCCGGTTTGATATTTTTCTGCAACCAACAACACATGATACTCGGGAGTACCAAATTTCTCAGGCAATTCTTTTTCTTTAATGCCATTGTTCATCCCAACTTCCGTGTAGGCAACATTTTTAAACTCATCATCGTTCACAATCCCTGAAAAAGCTACCAGGGACTTAATCGGATAACCCTTACCCTTTATGTACTTGTCAAAACTCTGTTTGTATCTCACTGCTTCAAGTCTTGAACTTGTAACTACCATTGCTTTGGCGTGACCGCCGATTTTATGTCTTGTTACTCCATTAAAATGCTCAACCATCACTTCTGTTTTCTGCGAAATATTGTGTGGGTGAAGCCTAAGAAATCTGTTCAAAGCCTTTGCTGCTTTTTTTCTTTCTACCTGCGGATCATCTTCTGACGCCTTCAGCAGTTTATAAAATGTAATATAAGTGCTATAGTTTTTTAGCACATCCAGGATAAAACCTTCTTCAATGGCCTGCCGCATCGTGTATTTATGAAACGGTTCGCCATTGCTGCCAAATACAGCCATTGTTTTATGTTTCGGAGTAGCAGTGAAAGCAAAGAAACTAATATTGGATTGCTTTCCTCGCTTTGCCATATTCCGGTATAGCTCTTCCATATTGGCTAAACCATCTTCTGACGCTTTTCTCTTTGCCTCTTCAACCAATTTATCACCACCGAGCACCTCTTTCAAATCGGCAGCACTTTCTCCGCTTTGCGAACTGTGAGCTTCGTCAATAATCACTGCAAATTTTTTTGTCTGCAGCACTCCTGTTCCAGTATCTCCTCTTTCCTCGGCCAGCTTCATCAATTGCCTTGACACAAATGGAAATTTTTGAAGTGTGGTAATAACAATCGGCACAGAACTTTCCAAAGCGATTGCCAATTGCCGGCTGTCCTCATCAATTTTTTGAACAACTCCCCGCTTATGTTCAAACTGGTAAATAGTATCCTGCAACTGTTTGTCTAAAACCACCCTATCCGTAATGACGATTACAGAATCAAAAACCTTTTCATTACTAATATCGTGAAGCGATGCAAGGCGATGAGCCAGCCAGGCGATGGTATTGGTTTTACCACTACCTGCAGAATGTTCTATGAGATAATTATTGCCGGCTGCATCTTCGCCGGCTGCTTTTACCAGCGTACGCACAGCCTGCAACTGGTGATAACGAGGAAAAACCATCGTTTCTTTTCTAATCTTCCGGCCTTCATCGCTCAACTTTTCTTCTATCTGCAGATGAATAAAACGGGCAAGCAACTCGAAGAAATTGTCATTACGTAAAATCTCTTCCCATAGATATGCGGTCTTGTAGGTTCTTCCATTTGGATCCGGTGGATTGCCAGCACCTCCTTCAAAACCTTTATTTAACGGAAGAAAGTAACTGGCAGTGCCGGCCAATCTTGTAGTCATGTATACCTGTTCTGTATCTACTGCAAAGTGCACCAGGGTTCTTCGCTTGAATTCAAAAAGTATCTCTCTCGGATCTCTGTCATTCCTATATTGGCGTTTTGCGTTGTCAACATTTTGTCCCGTCATTGGATTCTTTAGCTCGACTGTAGCAATCGGAATACCATTGATGCTTAAAGTAACATCTAGTGAGTTATTGTTGCGTGTGGAATAACAAAGTTGCCTCGTAATGCCCAGAATGTTTTCAGAGTATTGCTTTTCTAATTCTGGGTTCATGGTATGTGATGCTTTGAAAAAAGCAATGAAGAAAGTGCGGCCATAGCATTTGAATCCATGTCTCAATGTTGCCAGAGAACCATTGCTATCCATCCATTTGCATAGATCATTCAGTACCTGTTCCTGAGTATTAGCACCAAGTAATGCTTCCAACTTAATCCACTCTTTTTCTTGGGTTGTCTTGATGAATTCAATAACTGTTTGAGGAAAGATAGCTTTTTCCTTATCGTAACTTTCTCTGGCAATATGATCATATCCGTTATTGCACAAATACTCCTCAATAACAGTCTCGAAAGCAGTTTCAAGTGTAGCGTAATTTTTCATGCCCGAAGACGGTTAAGTTTCTTTTGTAACCAAAATACAACTACCTGGCAATATGGTTGTAGATCATCATTATGAGAATCCCCATTCCAATCATTAATCATTTTTCTTATCGTTTCTATTTTCAGTTGACCCTTAAATTTACTTAATCCGGCTTGAAACGCAGTAAGCGCGGCTGCGCGATTATTTATTAATTTAGGAATATTTAGATTCAAACCGCTGTTCAACTCCTCGCTTAAGCTGTGATTTTCAGAGCCTATGGTTCCATCACTGCTATACCAAATCATATTCTGGATACTTCTTCTTCTGTCAGCTGGATTAAAACTTAATTCCCCATCACCTTTAAAGGTATCGCAGTGCTGAACTTTTTTAGGTTGCCTTTCATTTCCCATACAAGCCCCTAAAATATTATGGTACTTAAGTTGAAAATCAGGATACTCAGCTTGGCTCTTGAAGTGCTCAATCTTCATATACCCTGTGATAGGGGCAATGTATCCCAAACAATAGCAACAAATTCCACGTTGCTCTGTATGTGTAGATACTCGCAAATCGTCTTTATCAGCATAGTTATCATAGTTTGAATGCCTCTGCTTTCTATGCTGAGTAAGGCTATTTGGTTCGTTTCCTTTTATAATTCTTCTCATCTTTAATATTTCCTTCAAGAAAATGAATCAGGGTTGATGCTCTTATAATTTCAGCATCGTCTTTTCCTAAAATCTTAGAGATATTTGCCAGCTGCTTTTTCGCAGTGCTCAATTCTTCTCTATCTATGCTCTTATACATTTTAGAGAGTAGTGATTTCACTTTCCTATTACGAGGTAAAGTGTCCAGGACTTCTTCTAGTATTCGGCTGGAATCAACACCATATGAACTTATGGGCTTAAAAGTACCGTTATCGATAACAGTAATTCTTTCAGGTTCTACTTCACCAATTATCTGGGGTGAATGCGTAGTAGCTATAAATTGACAATTAGGAAATGTTTTTATTAGATTTTCCACGATGACTCTTTGCCACCTAGGATGACAATGCAAATCCAATTCATCAATCAAGACAATAGCGACACCTTGCCTTAAAGGATCATCCAACTCTGGATTGGCCTGAGAAAGTCTTCTTGCAAGATCTAAAACCATTGCTATAACTCCTCTTTCGCCATCTGATAATTGAAAAAGACTTAATGGAATCCCATTTTTTTCAATCATAAAATGAACACTCCGGTCCAATTCCCTAATATGGAGGTTGCTGAATGCCGGCAGAAATAATTCAATTGCCTCCCGCAAAACGGAAATGTGTTTTAACATTTTTGATTTTTCCTCTGCGAGTTTCTCCTGTACCTTGTACCATTGCGCAATTAGCCGGAGATTGACTTCCCGATTAAAGGATAATGATTCAGCGAAGGCCACAGTTTGTCCTCCGGCAATTGTCGAACTACTAGGCTTCTGGTCTACTAATAGTGACCGGCGAGTTGAAAAATAAATTCCGAGTGGTTGTGTTTTAGATTCTTTTGACTTCGGAAAAAATTCCTTAAGTGAAGGATTAATTTGCTCTATATCTGGTGTTTCGATGACTTGGTCTCTTGGCTTTCCTGTCTTCTTTGGAATAGACGATATTTTTTGTTTATGAAACAAATATTTGAATTCTTTTCCTTGTAAATCCAAATCGCATTCTACCTGCAACGAATCCATTCCGATGCTGATATCATTTATTTCAAAAGCCTGCTTAGGGCTACGAGAAGAAGTAATTTCGGGTAGAATTCTCGATAAACAAATCCTTATAGCGTCTAACACCGTTGTTTTGCCGACGCCGTTTATACCAACCAATAAGTTCATTCCTGGCAGAAATGTAAACTCAGCATGGGAAAAGGCTCTTAGTCCTGAAACGGTTAATTTTTTTATTCTCATTAGTCAGTTGGTATTTCTATTTGTCCGGTTACCGCAGCAGTAATTAGCGCCGACCTTCTTTCTTTCAATAAATTAATGCTATGATCGGTATGCTTTTGAAGTTCGCTTAATTTAATATTTGAAATTTCAACAGATGCAACTATTTCTTTTTGCTCTTCATAAGAAGGCAGAGGCATAATAAATGATTTCAGATTTTCAAAGTTCAACCCTTCTCTTCCACCCCCAACCTGGCTAATTGCAATTTGGCTTTGGCCGAAATCGGAAGCCAATAAAAGATATAAGTATTTTGTTATTACTTTCTTATTTGGCCTAAGTATGCAAACATGCTGATTAACATTAGCTTCTTCAAATTGTCCCTCAAAATAATAACACCTTCCGATAGAAGCTCCCGTAATATTAAGTAGAACATCCCCATTTTCAACTTTACTATTTGACATTGAATTATGAATCTCATTAGAAATATATGCCACATCATCCAGTTTTAAGCCATCGAAATGAATGTTCTGGCTGCGCAATAATGGTATTCCCACTTGTTGATAGACTTCTGCTCCTCCTTTTGGTGTTACGCCACTTCCAATTTTACTCGTCACATACTTTATTTTTTCTATTTTCCAATGCTCCGGTACTTCTCCTAACCATTCAATACCCGAACTCGTCATTTTGACTTCTGGATTCAGACCTTTTGTTACAGCTTGTGTAATCAGGGATTGACGTTTTTCAGACAGAATTGTTAAAAGATTTTCTTTGGATTTAATTAAACTATCAATACTAGATAATTCGCTATCAAGATAAGATGCGATTCGAGCCTCATATTCATGATTGAAAACTAAAATCCTTTGATTATAAGCTGTCTCCCTATTTAATCCCGGAACGGCAGCTTCACTCGAACCCTCATCAAGTTTTAGGGTCTGCAATGCATAATACAGCCAACGTAGCGTATGTTTTGTAGTCTGTTGATCAATAAAAAAGGTCGTGTCGGAAGCAAAGCAAGGCTCAGGACTCCAATTTATTTTTCCATATGATCCTTTGCGACCTACAATAATTGCAGGAGCTCCAGTATTTGAATAATTTATTAAAGCATACGGGCCATTTGAACCAAAAACTTTAATGTCGCCATCAAGTATTTCTTCTGTGGGTAATGAGTCTCCATAACTAAAGCGGGCAACATACTTAATCCTGGTAAGATTTCCTTTCATATCGTGACTTCCTTTAGCAACCTAAAAATTTCGTTTTCTATCTGCTTAAGCTCATTGTCAATCTCTTTTAAATCCCTGAGAGGAATATGATTAAAGAAATAACGATTAAAATTAATTTCATAGCCGACTTTATCCTTGGTTCTGTCCATCCAAGCGTCGGGAACATGAGGTAAAACTTCCATTTTAAAGTATTCATCAATATCCCGTTCCAGCGGTATGTTTTCAAAATCCCTTAATTCCGTATCTGCTTCAAATTCATCTTTATTCTTTCTTACTTCTTTTGCATCCGGATCTCTTTTCGTAAATACATCCCGGAAAAGTTTATGTTCACCAGCTTTCCATTTACTTTCATTGTCGTTTAGTATCTTTCTTATTTGTTTCTCTACTTTATTCCAATCCGTATAAGACTCTCGCCCCATTTCCTTATCTATTGACTGCACATCATCCAGCAAATGTGGGCAAGCTTCCAGGAAACGGGCTTTATCTTCCAATTTCATCTGATAACGCAGCCGCAGTGGTCGCTCGACTGTAACACGGGTAAAACCAAAATCGCTATTATTAAATGTTTTGGTTTGTTTTGTCTCCTGAAAGCGGCCGTACATTCTTACTATATCGCCAATCTGGTCGGGCTCCATAGGTTCCACATCTTTTCCTTCGCCAATCTTTCTCCGTTTATCCCCCAGGCTGCGTCGCATGGATACATGATATTCACGGGCATCTACTAATTGTATTTTGCCTCTACGACGCATTTCCTTGCGGTTGGTAACAATCCACACATAGGTTGTAATACCCGTGTTATAAAACATTTGCTCAGGCAACGCAACGATTGCTTCCAGCCAGTCATTTTCAATAATCCAGCGACGGATGTTGCTTTCACCTGAACCTGCGCCGCCACTGAACATCGGCGAGCCACTAAAAACAATCGCCAATCTTGAACCATACTTTTGGTTTTTTTCATCCACCCGTTCAAACTTGCTCATCATGTGTTGCAGAAAAAGAAGCGCCCCGTCATTTACCCTCGGAAGACCGGCTCCAAAACGACCAGAATATCCCAGCTTTTCATGCTCTCTTGTTATTTCATTTTGTTGCTTTTTCCAGTCAACACCAAAGGGAGGATTTGATATCAGGTAATCAAAAGTTTTACCTTCAAACTTATCTTCTGTCAGGCTGTCTCCATACTGAATATTCTCACCTGCGCCATTATGGGCAACTTCTTTTATCAACATATCTGACGCTGCAGTGGCAAATGCCCTTTTGTTATAATCTTGTCCATAGGCAAATAACTGAGCTTCGGAATGGTGTTTTTGAAGATATGATTGAGCCTCGGCCAACATTCCGCCGGTTCCGCAGGCAGGGTCCAACATTTTACGGATAGTTCCGGCTTTGGAAAGTAAATCATCATCATTAATGAATAATAGGTTTACCATGAGCTTAATAACTTCCCGAGGAGTAAAGTGATCACCGGCTGTTTCGTTGGCCAATTCATTAAACCTGCGGATGAGATTTTCAAAGATCAGACCCATTTCAATATTTCTAACATTCTTAGGGTGCAAATCAACTGTGCTGAAACGTGAAACGACGAGGTAAAGAATATTAGCCTCGTTCATTCTTTCTATTTCCTTTTCAAACTCAAAATAGTTGAAGATCCTACGGACGTTTTCTGAAAATCCATTGATATAACTTGCCAAGTCCTTTGAAATGGAATCGGGAGCGCCTTTTAGCTTTTCAAAAGTAAATTTTGAATGGTTGTGAAATTTTTGCATCGATACTTTATTCAGCCGGGCATCGAGTGCTTTTCCATCCAGCTTCCCTTTGTATTTTTCATACTCATTCAGCACTTTTTGTTTTGTAGGTTCCAATACACAATCAAAACGGCGAAGAACTGTCATGGGTAGCATTACCCTTTCATATTGCGGAGGACGGTAGGGGCCGCGAAGTAAATCAGCTATTTGCCAGATGAGATTACTGTGATCCTGATGGTTGGCCATGGTTAGTCTATTATAAGGCTCTCTGATTAAGCAATTTAAGCCGAAAATAGGAAATATAAGCATACATTTCATCCCGCCATTATCGTGAATTCCTTTTACTTGTAAACTGAAGTTTTGATTACATTAGTAAATCAAATGAGATAAATGAAAGAAATAATTCTTCTGAAAGGTTATCCAAATACTGGAAAAAGTCTGACACTTAAAAATGAACTGCCTCCCCTCATGGGAGAAGACGCTGGGAAACGCACTTTCCGGTATAAGGGTAAATTGATTTGGATAATCAGGCGGTCATTGCATGAAAGCTATGATTGGAAAGAGGTATTAAAGAAAATAAATAAGTCCAATCACGATATAATTGTACTGCCGGCATGGGCAGATGATTGGATTAACTATTCAAAATATATAAATCGAACTGTAGAATCGCTGATACGCACATACATTCCCTCCCGTACTATTGCCGGAACAGTATTTACAATATCAGAAACGAATGAGCCCCGGCAAAGAAGAGATCAGCGAAGGTGTGCAAGAGAAATTCTTGATTTAATTGAAACACTTGTAACCATATGAATAAATTCCGGACGGCTGCAATTCAAATGCTCTTAGAGGCAAAGCAACCTCTGCATTACAAGGAAATAACCCGGCTAGCTCTTGATAGAGGTATTTTAGAAACAGATGGGGCAACTCCTGATGCAAGCATGTATGCACAAATTATCACCGATATAAAACAAAAAGGCGAATCATCCGACTTTATTAAAATCGACAAAGCCACCTTTGCTTTAAACACTAGCAAAAAACCTATTGAAGCTAAAAAGCAAAAGGAAGTATTGGAAGAGGAAGAAGTTGAAGAGGAAAAAATTAAAATCGACAGTGGATTTATCGCAAAAGGCGGTGAGTACCTGGTTTGTTCTGAATTGCTTTTCCGTGAATATAACGCAAGTATCATGGGGGTTGATAAAGGAATTGATATCATCGCAACAAAAAACAACAAGCTCTATTCAATACAGGTAAAAACTGCCAATGCAAATGACTACAAGACATATAACTTTGATGTTCGTAAGGTGTCATTTGAACGAGAATATGCGGGAAATACATTTTACATATTTGTACTTAAAGACAAGAGCATAAACAAATTCTTGATCTTGCCTTTTAGTGAAATGGAAAAGAAGGTAAAACAAAAGGCAATACATGATGTAAAGAGTTACGAGAAGTATCGTGTTAAAATTGATATAAGAGACGATAAAATCTATTTAGGCAATAGGGAACACGAAATGAGCTATTATTTGAATAATTGGGATATTATCAAATAAATAATGTGAATCAATGCTGAAGGATGTCCTTACATATGATCTTGATGTAGTATTCTGTGGTACCGCTAAAGGGAAAAAATCAGCTGATTCAGGCTTCTATTATGCACATGCGGGAAATAAATTCTATAAAATACTATTTGATGCAGGATTCACACCGCACAGGTTAGTTCCAGAAACTTGCTATCAGATCAACCAACACAAAATTGGCCTTACCGACCTCGTTCATAAGCAATCCGGAAACGATAGACAGATAAACAAATCAAGCTATGAGGTTGATCTTTTTTCCAAAAAAATGATAGAATTCCAACCGAAGTTCATTGCGTTTACAAGTAAAACAGCTGCGTCTTTTGCCCTTGGATTTAATGGGAAGACCCGACATATCAATTATGGTCTAGCTGATAAGGTCATCGGCAAATCAAAAATATTCATACTTCCATCCACTTCTGGAGCTGCCGCAAGATTTTGGGCTCCGGAATATTGGCGTGACTTAAGAAAAATGATTTAAGTAACCTAATGCCTACTTTTCTTCCTTCTGTTTTGCATAACTACCTGTTCGACAATCCAGCTGGCCTTGTAGACCTAACAGATCCCTATTCCAAAATTTTAAATAGTTTGCGTAATCTATGCATTTGCTTCTTGACACGAACATTCTGATAAACCTTATCAGCGACCCCCGCCAGGAATACGTTATTAAGGTACTTCAGCAGCTAATTGATTCTGGACAAATCAAATTGCTTGTGCCGGACGTTTTGTTAAAGGAATGGACTAAGAAAAAGCTCCAGACCTTAGACTATATCACAAGACGATTTTCTTCATCAAAGGCCCATTCTCATAACCGGTCGCTGAACTTTGAAGACGATATTTCAATCATAAAAGAAAAGATACAGAAAGTTGATACCTTACTATCCACTGGTATTTCCATACCGCTCATCCGTTTAGTAAAAGTCATGGCAGTAGACCGTGGCCTTAATAATCAGGCGCCTTTTCATGGTGATAAGAAAAAAAGTACTAATGATGCCTTATTTTACTTCTCCGCAATTTATTACATAGAAAAAAAGAATTTCAAAGAGTTCGCATTCGCCACAAATGACACTGATTTTGTAAATCCGACGAATAGAAACGAGCTACACCCCGACCTGTTACCACCTTCCGCCAAGATTTACTTTTCTCCGGCAGTGGAAAAGTTGCTCCTTGATCTTCAAGATTCCGGTAGAATCAATTTTGAAAGAAAATTTGTGGAAACCGGCAATAAATATATCATCTATGTCGCTTCTCACGAAAAAAAAACAGTGTTGGATTATCTATATGAAGTTCTCACACTGTGTTATGAAAAGATGAGATTTATTCCTCCGGATATTTTTTGCAAAATACATCCATTCCGCACGCAGAATGTAAGGTACAACTATAGTTATTATTCTAACTATGTACTCTACACCAACAATGAAGAGCTCATAAATTTTCTGGCAAAAATTGATATTGATCGAAATAAGTTTAAGAAAGGATCAGGTTACAGAAACACGAAACTTAATATTTCAAAAATTTCAAAAATTCTGGACCTGCTTAATCGCCAACTTGTTTTTACAATTAGCAACATCGACGGTAATCACGAGGTCAAGATACGTCCTAAAATAATAATTGATTGCAATTGTGTACGTTGCCTTTACACTAAGCTCAAATTTATCGATAGCCTAAATAGTGAAGATACTTCGGACATTCTGAAAACTGCATTTGTGCAATTTCAGTTTGGATTCTATACAAAGTCACTCCAAAGCTACTATGAGTGCTATCTAAGAGCAAAAGAAAATGGTAATAAAGTATTGGCATATCAACTGCAATTTATCCTTAAATGGGTAAACAATCATGTAAACTTAAATACTGAGGATACCAAAACCGACGCATCACAACAAATTGACCGACTTGATAACGAAACGGAGTATTTCTCGTTTGCCAATTCACCGGCCTTGGACCGTGAAATCGCCAGCTTTTTTCATAGCGGAAATATCATCCGCGCGTTTGCGGGCGACATCAAAGAATCCCGGGACAAAATACGGGAACATTACACGTCGCAACTTCGAGCCAGTTACAGTAACAATAGTAATTGTTGGAATTTAATTTGTGGCTTTTCTATTTTCGAGGAGTTTACATTAGCCAATGGTATGGCTTATACGCAATATTCAGATTTTTCAAACATTTGCGATGACTATGTTGAGGGAATAATGTTAGGTCTTGCGTTAAATGAGTATCAGCCATCGCGATTACTATTTTTCAACGATTATATCTTGCGAACCCTATTGAATTATGGGAACCCGGATAAAATGATTGTATTGTATAAACGCTATGTGAAAAAAGAAATCCCCTACGTACAAGAAGACGGATCTTTTATGCAACGTGTCACTAATCTATTGAATAACGACAAGGATTTTATTAACTACCTGGAACAAACCAATGCCTGGCATGGCAGCCAGCATTTCTATAATCGTTACTGGAATCTACTTCTCCTGCTTTCCATAGTTGACATCGATACTTCTTTCATAATGAATTGCTTTGATAAAATAGTTCAATTCTTGGATGTGATACCCAAAAGGGAAACAACTCGGCTCAATCATCTTGCCACTTTCATACATTCTAAGGGGAAGCATATAGATCAGAAACAGATCAAGCAATTGTTTAACCAATGTCTTGAAAATCCATTACTACACAGCCAGGAAGTATTTGAAGCCTTTGCGGGCCTTTCTCGTAAATCCGGCCCTTCTTTTATTGATGACCGAAACGAGTTTGACAAATTTTGTCAATTGTTTTTGAACAAGACTGAAAGAACGGTCTGGTATAGTAACGATATTTTACTAACCATCCATTCCTCGTTGACAGAAGAATTCAAAACAGAACTTACAGTCCTAATACACAAAAAACTCCAAGATAAATTCGATCACGAAGTCTATTATTTGGCATCTTTATATGAGGTAATCGACTATCGGGCAAATTTCGACCAGTATCTCGCATTGTTTAAACATCCAGTGCAAGGCAGAAGACATCCATTTGGGCACCTAGATGGTGAACTTAGTTATCGGGAATTAAACAATCTTATGAACCTGGTTTTTAAGAATAAAATCAGCCTTCCTATCTCATTTATTGAGAACCTAAAAGGTATATCTGACTATTATGACTGGTTACTGGACATGGACAACTTCGACTATAGGAGGTTTAAGCCATTATGGATAATACAATATGCGACGCTACATTATTTAGAGAAGATTTTCGCGTATGATAGTGTCAGACAGAAAGTTCGGCACTATTTGAAAAAAAATCATCAGCCGACTCTGGCCGCTTATTACTCTCAATATGTTAAATAACAAATCAAATCATGGCGACAATATGCCGCCAGATTATAACCGTGATGAACTTTCCAGCATGAGTGTTTGTGAAAAAAGAGGCAGCTAAGATTGCTGACATCTGGTGAGTAAAGGCGGTCTTACACTGACATCTTTGAATGTCAACTAATTTGAATTTTATGGAACATAAAACATTTACCAGGAAAGAATTATATGATTTGGTTTGGACAGAACCCTTAATTAAGCTCGCGAGTATATACCACATTTCTGATAATGGCTTAAGAAAGATTTGCATAAGGATGAATATTCCCCTACCCAGAGCGGGTCATTGGCAAAAGCTCCTGTTCGGCAAGAGAATATTTAAACCAGCCTTAAACGAAAAATATTCCGGAGTTGACACTGTTACTCTTGATCTTCGGACGGAGTCAGAAATGCTATCAAGGAGCGAAATATCCCCGATAAAAAAGCTACAAAATGAAATAGAATATAATTTGAATCAATATTTGCAGGTTCCGGAAAAACTCACAAAACCGGATAAATTGGTCATTGCTGCCCGCGAAAGCATAGCAAAAAACAAGTGGCATCAATCAAATGGGGTAATATCATGTTGGAGAGGTGAACTGCATATAAGAGCTGCGAAATCAAATATCCCGAGAGTTTTGCGGTTTGTCGACACCCTAATAAAGCTATTGCGGGCTCGTGGCCACGAAGTCGGGGTCGATGACAATTCCACTTATGCTCTGGTCAAAAATCAAAAATTCGACATTAGCCTTCGTGAAAAAACTAAAAGGGTGCAGCGACAGGATCACCCAACGCTATATGATTATGAGCCTACGGGATTGCTGGTCTTCAAAACTGACCGGATCTTTCATACCAAAGAATGGATTGACGGCAAAAATAAATTGGAAGATCAACTTTCTTCAATCCTCGCCACCCTGGAAATAGCTAGCGACCAACTAAATGCTGAACAAATAATCAGAAATAAGGAGCGGGAAGAGCGCGAAAGGCAGGAAACGTTGCGAAAAGAACTCGAGAAGAGACAGGAACAAGAACTGGCTGTATTTAAACAAATCCTGCAAAAAGCTACCCGCTGGCACAAAGCGGTCAACCTCCGCAATTACATCAACGAGGTCGAGCAAAATGCGACTTCCTCGAACCAAGTTTCCCAGGAACTCAGCACATGGCTGGAATGGGCCCGAAAAAAAGCAGACTGGTACGACCCCTTTACCGATAGCCCGGACGAGTTATTTCAAAATATCGACAAGGAAACCCTAACAGTGCCCCAGAAGCATACCCATTCTCTTTGGTAAGCATCACATGCGTACCTGCAGATCATGTTCATGTGTTTAGCGGTGAGGAAAAATCTTTAAAACCTCGAGCTGTGGGAGAAAAAATCCTGAATATTTAGAGCCCCGCCAATTCTGAAACCACGTAAATACCAATTTTTATCGGTTTTGAGGGTTCCATAAGATCCAAAATCGTCTCATGAATTTCGTTCTTTTGTTTTTTCATTGTTTCTGCTTTTTTGTATAAACACGACCACCGTAAGAAATCCCACTACGACCGCGGCACCAATGAGCCAATTCCTCAAATTCCCATTCTTTGTCATCAATTTCACATTGAGTTCATGTAGCTCAGCCAACGAATGATCCACCTGATATGTCCTTATGGTTGTTAAGTCTATCATTTCTTTATTAATTTAATTTGCTCATTCTCTAGCGGAATTATGAGATACTGGTAAATGGCTATGTGCGTATTTTTGTTATGTTCGACATAATGTGTATGAACGCCAAATGAAAACCCTTTTCCCATTAAAAACTGTTTATGAAATATGGCTTCATTTTTTCCAGTAAGCAAGTCGTTTAAAATACGCACATTTACATGAAGAGGCTTGTTTATATAAGACACACTCTGCCGAAATTGATTTGCCTTCTGATTATAGAATTTAATTCGATTCTGAGGAGTAACAAATTTCTGATTAATACGTAACGCTTCAAACTTCTGGCCGGTAAGCAGATCCATTTTTACCATAATTTTTCTTGTAAAAGTAATGCGGGTTAACCGTCAAATCAACAGACCATATATAGACAGATTAAAAAATGCAAGTTGAAGTGAATTAATACGAATAAAATGCAACTACAAGTTATTAACATTCGCCTTCAATACGCATTAATACGTATTGAAGCGTTTACGCAAGTGGTTAATGTAAATGAAATACGCATTAATGCACATTAAAATCCTTCCAATTATATTTCATTAAAAAATCTGCAATATCCAAACCCTCCTTCTTGTCTTTATCTGAGGCATTAATTTCGAGATAGTCAAAAATAGAAATGTTCATTGAATTAGACAGCTGCTCCTTCTTTTCTTCCCACCGGTCATATGCATTTAAATCAGGAAACAAGACTACATTTCTATCTTCAAGAACCAAACATTTTTCGGTTGTAAGATTAGATATACTACCCGCCGCTAACCAGATATATTGGGGAAGATAAACACTTGAAATAATAGCTGTTTTCTCACTTTCCGTTATTGCAACCGGTCGTTCCAAATCATGTGACAATAAGTGTTCGCCAAATAAACATTGTTTCAATCGATAATCATTTATTTTTAAAACATGATGTGCCCAGGTTATATAGTTGAATGGTTCTTTAATTCTTTTACCTGATTCCTGGTTATACAACATTATTTTTCCAGTTCTTATATAGCCTTTCTTATCAATTTGCCAGAATACAGTTGCCCCACTCCAATGTCTCGAAGTTCCAATGTAATAAGTTTCAATTAATTCTTGCGTTATTTCATCTCCAAATAAGGTCAATAAATATTTAATAAAGTTATTGTCTGCATAGGATTTTAATGATTGTCTGAATAATTCAAATGGGATGAGTGATTCTGGTTTGTCTTTGGCGGCAGTTACCGCTCTTTGTTGTATCTGACGTGGGGGTTCGGCTAGAGTATTATTCTTGCTTAGTGGAGGTAAAAATAATTCGCCGCAGGCGTGACAATACCCTTTATCTTCATAACCAACATACGGTACAAATTTTCCGTCCTTATTACTTTTTCCGCAGGGGCACACCTTTACCCTTCTCCTGTTCTTATCTAATTCAAATTTGGGAAACTGGTTTTGCATTTTCTAAGAATATTACGTGACACTTGTGGCATTAATGGCATTTATTACTTCCTTTTGTGCCGCAAATGCCACAAATGCCAATCATTTATTCTTTTTTTCATATTCTCCCCTACCGGACTTGGAAAAGAACTCCTTATCCGTCAGAAACCTTTTGAATGTTCGCTCGGCTGTTCCGGCGGCTGTAGCAATCCGAACGCCTTCCTCGGTGGTAAATGTGTCTGGCAAGGTTTCATAGAGCCGACGTCTGTCGCCAGACAACCTGTCTAACGGATTGGCATTTGCAATTATTGAATGAACTTTTACGGCTGCTTTTTTGAAATACTCCACCAACTGTATTGATCCTTCCACCGCGCCAACTGAAATCGAATTACTTACCAGGTTTGTACATGCAGAGTCAAGGAGTTCGAGTATTAAAGCCAGCCGGACGACATACATATCCATTTTGCTATAAACGGCGCTAATGGTCTCGCTTTCCTCATTGCATTGATCGGTGTTATATTGTTGCCAGCGAAATAATACTTTTTTTGCCTCCTGGCTAAAATTTAGAATTTTGGGGGCAGCGGTAAACGTGTCATCTAAATTAAAGGTCATATTCAATAGCTTAGAGGTAATGTTCTGCCAACTGTCAATAATACTCTGATCAACCTCGCTTTCAGTCCAATAAGGTTTCTTTATATTATCTGGGCAGGCAAAGAGGATCCTATCCATAAATCCATTTAGCATTCTTCCATCCTTAGCAAGTTCAATCAACAATGCATTTTGAATAGTTCCTCCTACAGGAATATGAGGCTTGGAAATTAAAATTGGCTCGCCAGTCTTCCTGTCAATAGTTATCGGTTTGCTGTTCCATGCGCTCAACCAAAATTCCATTTCGCTGCCGCTGTTATATCGATTGAAGTTCTTAAACCATCCTGCCAACTCATCAACGTAAACTGCAATTCCTTTTTTGTTGAATTTATGAACTTCTGCAAGTGCTTCAGGGGTATAATCTGACAGAAGAACTTTTTGCCAGACTGGTTTCAATGGATCTTCAATTCCCTCTTGTTCTCTTTCCTTTTTTGATAAATTCATGACCCTATTGTACTCCTTAAGTTGCTGCTCATATTGATTGAAGGTTGTTTTATCCGCCTCAATGATGGGCAACAAAGCAAAATGTAACGGGTGGGTTTTATTGGTTCCAGGTCGCGCCACCATAGCAACGTATAAGACCGCACTTTCCTGAAACCCCTTTTTAACTTCGGCCCTGTGGGTGTTACCGATAGCGACCGAAGCGGCAAAAAGAACCGAAGCACTAATGAAATCAGCTGGAAAACCAAGGTCCTTTACCGTGGCAAAAATAATTTCTTGCACCAGCAACGGAAATACTTCAACAGGAAATCGATTTTGCTCTGTTGTTTTACAGTTGGTGTTTTTTGCCAAGCGACCAGCTTCGTCAATAATTCCTTGTTCAGTAACGCGACTTTCCTGGCCATTATGACCAGCATTCGTTACTTTTTCGGGTGTGAGATTAATGGGCGCCTCCATTACTTGTTGATTATGTAATTATCGGCGGCGTTTGAAATGTCCCGGCTGGTTTTCCCCCGGCGGCTCACCACGTATTCAATCAATTCTTGTTTTGAAAATAATAGTTTACGCTTACCACTGCGGAAATGTGGTAACTCACCTTTCTCGACCTTAGAATACAGGGTACTGAGTTTAATTTTTAAAAACAGTGCAGCCTGCTCAGCATCCAAAAACTCATCGTCGCTTCCCGGCGAACTCACTATACCGCCACCATTTCTTGGTGGACCAATAGTATTTCCTGCTCCATGTTGAATAGTTGATTCTTTCTCTGAAGACTTGACTGCATTTGTTGTATGGTCAAGCCCGTGTTGTTGCGTTTTTTGTGTGTTCATAGTAATTAATTTGATTATGATAGACACAAAGTTTCTAAATATGAAATCACTTTTACAATAGCCTTTCACGCTGGGGATAGCGTTGGGATAGAACTTTTATCTTCAAGTTCCCTAATCGTTTGTAAATATGAGATGACTTTTTACAATTGGCTTTTGCCTGGGGGTAGTGCTGGGGTAGAACTTTTATCCTCAGGTTCCTTAACCGTTCTCTTTTCTGGCAAGATATAGCCAGCCAAATTTTCCAATATCCGTTTTCCTTTCGACGGCTCGTTCTGAGTTTTTTTAAGAACGTTTAACACCGTCTCTGGATTTAGGTTAGTTAAAATTCCTTTTTTACTCCTTACACAAAAAACGCCTGTTATCCATTGCGACAGAATATCATTTGTTTTCACTTCTATTTTTTCATTATATCGAAGTCTTTTAAAAAATTCTGCCAAGGCGTTGACATTGCCATTAAAACATAAACCATTAACATTCTCTCCTTTCACAATTGCCTTGAATAATATGTCGTGTTGTTGCTCGGAAAAATAACGTTGTAAGTTTTCATATAAAATAGTTGAAAACTGTGCATTCATTGTAATTATTCTAACCTCTGGTGCTGTCTTTTTTTCCTCACCAGAATACGCCTTATCAATCATGAATTGCCTATTCCGTTCTACCCAATTCATTATTTTTTCCAGCCGAACATGTTCATTTGCGCTTACCATTCGCTCTACGTGGTCATAAACCACATATTCAATCAGCTCATTAAAGTGATCTTTGTCAGCAACGTCATTTCCCAAATAACGCACGCATTGATACGATAATAGGGCTTCTATTTTATAGACATCAATCAAAAGCAATTTCCACGCTAAGTACTCAGCATATATGTTTTCAGATGAAGGAAGAATGTACTTGCGATTTTTTCTATTTTCTGTCAAATCAATTCCCTTTTTTGCCATATCGTTGACAAAAGACTCTTCCTTCTCTTTGATCGAACGAAGCATCATAAAATATATGCTTGCTACTTCCATTTCCTCTTCTTCATTGTGCTGACGAAGTGTAGTATATTTTGCCTCCTCTTCTTCATTTTGCCGATGAAGTATCTTATGTCCTGCCTCATCTATGATGTGAAAAACATCGATATCATAAACATGTCTACTTGGCGGGAGTTTCCAGATTTTTCTTTTTAATTTTCCACGATCAAATTCCTCATCTGTACTCATAGGTTAATGTTAATTAGGTTAGCAGCATTAATTTTCTTTTCATTTAAAGTTTTAGCGTAAATCATAGTCGTTTTGATATGTTTATGTCCCAGCATTGTTTGCACAGTACTAATATCAGCGCCGTTATTCAACAAAACGGTAGCATATGTATGGCGAAAATTGTGCAACGTGATTCTTTTGTTTATCCCTGCTTTTAAAATCCATCTTTTTAACTTGCCGTTATTGCCATCAGAGTATTTTAGACCACGGAATACTTCTTCTTGGGGGCTGCCTGATTCGCCAAGTACCTGTACTGCCGTATTGCTTATCGGATGAAGAATTACCTGTTTTGTTTTTTGTTGAATAATATGCAAAAAATAACCTTGGTCATTAGTATGTTGGATGTCATTCCACCGCAACCCTTTCATATCCGACCAGCGTAATCCGGTTAACGCGGAAAATAATGAAGCAGTTTTCAATAATTCAAGTTCGCAGGCTGTATCTGATAATTTTTGTAACTCCTCTGTTGTTAAGAATTCTCTTTTTGTCTCTTTTTGATGAATTCCTTTTACATGCTTTAGCGGATCCTCTTTGATATACTTTGAATCGAAAGCGGTCGAAACTCCTGTACAGAATTTATTAAAATAACTTAACGCTGAATTCTGAGACAGTTTTAATCCTTTGCTTTTTTTCAGCATATCTGCGGTTAACAGATAATTCTTAAACCTGTTACAAAAATCTTCTGTTATATCACCCATCTTACATATGCCACCTGTAAATGCAGTCAGATAATTTAACGCACTAATCCAATTATTGAAGTTTCCCTTGCTTTGGATACGATATTGGGCGAGTTGTTTGAAATATTCGAGAAAATCTCTTTTCTCATTCACCGGATTAAACGTACCCTCTATCTCGTACAAAATCTCTTTTTCCCTTTTCAAAAGGACCTCTTTAGCAAAATGAAGGATTTCTTTATTACTTCTCTTTTCATCATCATCCTTTGGCTTCGCATAGAGGTACTTTTTAAGAAATTCCCGGCGCGTAAATGATCCATCCCCTTTATTGATCGGCGGATAGTAATCGAGATACAAACTTATTTTCCCATTGTTTAGTGTTTTTTTTCTTAAATGAACTCCCATAAAATTTATTTTAAAAGGTTATCAATTATTTTTCGTTGAATAATTATTCTGCCACCAAGATTTGAAGGCTTGATCAGTTTTTTCTTAATATACCTATGCAGGCTCATCCTGCTAATGCCAAGGAGGATGCACGTTTCTTTAATGCTCAGGTATTCCTTAGCCTGAATAATGTTTAGATCGATTCCCGAAGACTTTTGATACTCGTTCTCTTGTGCGGCTATGATCTTACTGTGGCGTTTATTGGCTTTATATGCTTTCCTGGCGCAGTGGAGCGAACAGAATTTAGTAACCGTTGTCTTTGCAATAAAGCCCTCATTGCAGTGCTGGCAAATTTTAGGTATTTGAATATTACTACTCATAACTGCATGTAACTTTTTGTAACTTATTGTACCAACTTGTATAAGAGGTTAGCCACAAAATAGAATTATTTGTACCTCGACCGCACGAGGTACACTAAAAGTACAATTATAATTAGATTATATAGGAAAAGATGAGAATAAAAATTATTAAAATAATAGTGTAAATTATTGATTTATAACATTTAGTGAGATTAAGTCCGATTGACTGAGATTTTGTCGTATGGGGGCTACTTTCCAATACAAAACTTACTAAAAATATAATCCAACGTATCATCATTCGTCACTTCACCCGTGATCTCTCCGAGGTAATAAAGACAGCGGCGGATATCTAATGCAAGAAGGTCGCCGGGAAGCTTGTTGTCCATTCCTGTTTTTATATCGGCAAGGGATTTCTCCACTTCTTTTAAAGCGTGATAATGTCTTGCGTTAGTGATGATCGTGTTTTCGGTTTGTACCTGGCCTCGAAGCACAGTATCGGCCATTCGTACTTTTAATAGTTCCGTATGCAATCCCAGTTTAGCTGAAATGAAAACGATCTTGTCCTCCTCGCCAAATTTGTGTTGGGCCTCCTGCTCACCCATTTGATCTATCTTATTGCCCACCAGCAAAAAATTGACATTTTGTTTTTGGATATCCGACCTCATACTTCTTACTTCATCCTTCTTATCATTCACATCAAATAAGAAGAGCACCAGGTCCGCGTTCTTCATTTTATCCAGGCTCCGGGACATGCCGGCGGTTTCGATTACATCACCTGAATGCTGGCGGATGCCGGCCGTATCGATGAGACGGAATAAAATCCCATCGATATTGATGACTTCTTCAATGGTGTCGCGGGTCGTGCCGGGGATCTCGCTAACGATCGCCCTGTCTTCGTTTAGTAAGACATTCAGCAAAGTTGATTTACCTGCATTGGGCTTGCCGATGATGGCTACGCTGACTCCATTCTTTATCACGTTACCCAACCCAAACGAAGTGATCAGTTGTGACACCGTCAACTGGATCTCGTTGATCAATTCATAAAACTGAGTACGGTCGGCAAACTCAACATCTTCCTGCGAGAAATCAAGTTCCAGTTCTATCAAAGCGGAAAAACGGATCAACCTTTCGCGGAGTTCCTTCAACCGTGCTGAAAAACCGCCACGGATGGTGTGTAGCGCTGTTTTGTGAGAGGCCGCGGTATTGCTGGCTATCAGGTCCGCGACGGCTTCGGCCTGCGCAAGGTCGAGCTTGCCATTCAAAAAAGCACGTTGTGTAAACTCACCGGGTTTCGCCAACCGGGCTCCTCTTTTGATACAGGCTTCAATGATACGCTGGTGAATAAAAGGAGATCCATGGCAACTGATCTCGATCACATCTTCTCCTGTGTATGACTTCGGTCCTTTAAATATTGAAACAACTGCTTCATCCAGTACGGTCGTCCTATCCTTTAAAAAGCCGACATGGAGGGTGTGCGAGAGTTGTTGCGATAGATCTTTTGAAGGAAATAAATCATCGGCAATGGTGATCGCTTTTTTACCGCTCAGCCGTATCACACCGATGGCTCCGATGCCCGGAGGTGTGGCCAGCGCCACGATCGTATCATCCCAGTCTGCGAGCTTGCTCATTACCGGTCAAAAATAGATTGATTGGCCAATTGAAAATAAAAAATCCCGCATGTGCGGGATTGAATATGTTACTGAGATTTTGATAATTATTCAGCCTGTACCTGGAAAGTAATCGGCTGCTTGCGATAGGCATTTACCTGGCGGCCATTTTGTACTGCCGGAACCCAGGCTGGTCCTTTCTTAATTACACGGATCGCTTCTGCTTCCATGCCATAACCGTGATTGGTCAGGGCCTTTACATCACTAATGCTACCGTCCTTGCTTACCACGAATTGCACATATACAGTATAGGTACCTTCGGGAGCTCCGTTATCAACCGGTGTGTTGGGGTTCAGATTCCTTTCGAGATATTTTTTCCAGGCGCCCTCACCGCCTTTGAAAGAAGCTTCAATCTCCACTTTTTCAAAGATCTTGTTCTCGTCTTCTTTCTTTTCTTCGATGATTTGCTTGCCCTCGTCTATGGCGACCGGGGTTACAATCCCTTCATCTTTTACACCTTCCTGGTTAGTCACGTCGATCTTGGTCTCTTTTAATTCCTTCTGTTCCGGAGGCGGTTCCTGCACCTGTTTGTCTTCTACGATCTTGGGAGGCGTGAACTTAGCCATTTCGATCTTTGGAGGATCTGGTGGCTTTGGCGGAGGCGGCGGTGGCGGCTCAGGCTTTTCTTCATCCTGTTTGATATCCTGGATTGTCACCTCCTTAATATTTATTTTGTCGCTGCTGGATTCTACCTTGCTGACAATAAACGAGGCCAGCAGGGCCAGCACAGCAACGGAGGCTGCGATAATAAGCGCCTTGATAACCCGCTTGTTATAGGTTTTCCGCAGCTCATAGGCCCCATATTCCTTATTCCGATCCTCGAAGATCAGGTCCAGGACATCGGCCGATAATATTTTGTTGGCTTCCATTAGTTTAATTATTTAAAATTAGATGCTTTCCGGCATTTATTCCATACCCGTCGGCCAGATTATTTTCCCCCTTCGGTCTTTTTGATCAGGCCGTCCTCGGTTTCAGAAATCTTGACCATTGCGAACCGCTTTACGGCGTTGATTGTCATTTCGTCCAGGATATCCACCGTGTTTTTATAAGTGGCTTCCGCGTCGGGCTTGATAACTACCACGAAGTCCCTGTCCAGGTCCGCAGTCTGCCAGTTTGGATCCGGTGGTACTCTGTTTTTAGCTTTTAGCTTTATATCTTCACATTTATCATCATGAACGTGATTCTTTATCACTTCTTTCTTTTTGTCCTGGATCACCTTGCGGATGTCTTTGAAATTAGATCTTTTAAAGTTTGATCCATCTGGAGCCAGCTCACCTTCGTAATAATAAACATTATTGTCTTTACTCAGCATGATGGTCAGCGCCCCTGATTGCTTGATCTTCGTTTCATCTTTCTTGTCGGTCTCCTTAGGCATGTTGAGGTCCATGGTCGTAGGACTCTTCATGGTAGCCGTAAAGATGAAAAATGTGATAAGCAAAAAACCGAGGTCCACCATTGGCGTCATATCCACGCGGGTAGAAAGCTTTTTGGCTTTTTTTACGCCTGGTCCTTTTTTATGACCACTATCACCACCACCACTGTCTATACTTGCCATGTTGATTTGTTTGTCAGTTAAAAAAACTTATTTAATACCCCTGCGCTCTTTGTAAAGATCTGTACCCTCGGGAGCTCCTTCCTGGGATGTTACCAGGTTGTACTTAAACTCTTCATTCTTTCTCAAAGCATTGATGATTGCTTCGAAAGTCGGGTATTTAGACTTGTTATCACCCTTTACAAGGTAGAGCAGTTTTTGTCCCGCGAAAGCCTTCTTTACAGAGGCAATCCACCATACCAGTTCGTTATTCAAAGTGTCCAACACAGGGATACCGGGTTGGGGCTGTTTCTCCTGCTGGTCATGGGGCAGATCCAGGAAGCCTCTTAGTTGGTTAAACGGAACGCCAATTATCGGGGCTTTTGTGAAACTTGTCATTTCTGCCGGGGTCAGGTTCAGTGTCCTGCTCTGGCTAATGTCCGAGATGACATCATTGAGTTTTCCTGTATTTCCCCCCTTCTTCTCGTTGATATTTATAAATACTTTATTGTCTTTATCTACGGTGATCAACATTGAATTCTCTTCTTTCAGGATATCCGAAGAAACAGAGTTTGGCGTTTCCACCGGAACGGGTTCTGGTGGTTTGAACTGTGTGGCCATGATAAAAAAGGACAGGATCAGGAATGCCACATCCACGAAGGGTGTCATATCCGTATCCGTACTTTTCTTGGCTACTTTTACATGTGGCATATCTTACTTCTGTTTAATTGATTAGATGAATAATCGGCCAAAATCCATACCGCTATTCATTAAATTATTTGTATTGTGAAGCAAAACTTTGAGTCAGGGTAAAACCTGATTCATCAATACCATATGTAATGGAATCGATCTTAGTCGTAAACACATTATACATGATCAATGCTACGGCTGAAGTACCGATACCTAATGCTGTGTTATACAAGGCTTCAGATATACCAACAGCCAGTGAGCTGGAGTCGCCCCCGCTGCCCGATGAACCCAGCGCGGAGAACGATCGGATCATACCCATTACCGTACCGAGAAGGGCGATCAATGTACCTACTGAAGTGATGGTAGAGAGGAATACGAGATTCTTCTGCAGCATAGGCACTTCCAGCGCAGTCGCTTCTTCCACCTCTTTTTGAATGGCAATAACCTTTTGTTCTGTGGACATACCGCCTTCAGTGATCATTTCTTTGTAACGGCGGAGACCTGCTTTCATCACATTGGCTACTGAACCGCGCTGCCTGTCGCATTCTGATAAAGCAGCGTCTACATTGCGGTTAGCCAGGTGATATTGCACTTTGCGAATAAAATCGGCGATAGAGCCGTTACCCAACGCTTTGCGGATGGTCAGGAACCTTTCAATCGAAAATACAACCACCATCAGAAACATACCAATCAGGATAGGAACGATGATACCTCCCTGGTAGATACGATGCAACTGGTCCTGTTCATTCTTTAATCCCTGTTTGTACTCGGGCCAGAACCAGCCTTCTCCCGTCCCTTTATAAGCACTTGGATCTCCCAGTATAAAACGCCAGATCAAATAGCCTGCGATGATACAAACAATGGGAGCAATCCACGAAATGGCATTACTGCTTTTTTTAGGTTGAACAGATGTAGCCTTAACTGTTGCAGTTGGTTTAGTCTCTGCCATGATTGAAATTTTTAGTGTTTTTAATTTTTAAATGTTTCTGACAAGTCAATAAAAGCGATGCAATTCTAAGGAAAAAAACATAGAAAAAAACCGCCTATTTAAGTTTTTTTGCGACAAGGGCTTCAAGTTAAGGATTTTTTCATATGCAGAAGCCGCTGGTAAGAAAATGATGATAAAAATGAAGGTGCGGAAATGTGGACACTTATTCGTACCGGAGCGCTTCAATCGGGTTTAATCGCCCTGCTTTCCACGCGGGATACAATCCTGCACACAAGCCTACAAGAAAACAGAGCAGGATCGCTCCGATCACCCAGTTCCATGGCACAACAAAACCGGTGCCGAATAACAGGGAAGCGACATTGCCAAATGGAACGCCAATCATAATTCCGAATAATGCGCCAAAAAGACTAATGATGATCGATTCAAGCAAAAATTGCCGGCGCACAAGTTTGCTTTTGCCGCCAATCGCCTTGATGAGTCCCACTTCTTTTGTTCTTTCCGACACAGACACCAGCATAATATTCATAAGCCCAATAGCGGCCCCGATCAACGTAATAAGCCCGATAACCGTCGCTGAGATCGTTAGAAATCCCAGGCTGTTCATTGCCTTTTCCGCGATGCTGTCACTCCGGTCAAGGATAAAATTATTCTCTTCGGTAACAGCCAGTTTGCGAATAGCGCGGAAAGAACCTTCCGCCTCCCCCATTGCCTGGTTCACTTCCCGCATATCCGGTGTCATAATTGCTACGACATATGATCTTTTGCCGGGAAAATTTTTTGCGACATTTTTATAACTCGTAATAATGATATTGTCGCGGCTGAACCCAAATGTAGATCCGCGGCTTGCCAGCACTCCCAGGACCCGGAACGGAATATTGTTAACTCTCACCGTTGAATTTACTGCCCTCTCAATTCCTTCCCTGAATAATTTCTTTGCCACATCGTAGCCCAGCAGGCAGATATTTGCTTCAGTCTCTACATCCATCCGGTTCATGTTGCGGCCTGCTGCCAGCGAAAAACCATTTAGCAACAGGTAATTTTCATCACCGCCCGACAACATAATGTTAGGACTCGTTTTTCGCTGCTCATATGCTACGATGCTGTTGCGACCACCAGAAATATAAATTCCCTTAATCGACGGGTACTGGTACATTCTTACGAACAGCTCGGCTTCATCCTTTGTGATCATCCTTCCGAGGCTCGATTTTTTTTCCTTACGCTTACCTTTTTTTGAAACCTTGATATCGCTGTTGTCGTTGCCTCCGAAATGAAAATTCCTTTCTTTGTACCGGACTGTAAATGCATTGGCCCCCATCGTAGAAAAGCTTTCCGAAAATTTCTGGTTCATCGCTTCAATCGCAGTAATGATCCCAATCAGGGCCATGATGCCAAAAGCAATGATAGAAATAGTAAGACCTGTGCGAAGCTTGTTGCTTCGAACCGTGCGATAAGCTAACGAAAACACATCAAGGAAGCTCATGGTAATAACCGGGTCTTCTCAAAATTAAAGAAAGAAAACAGCAAGTGTGTTACCTGGTCAGGCCACTTGAGTGGCCTGACCAGGTAACAAAGTCAGAAATAAAACCAGTTTAACAAAAGTTCAGGAAAAATTCCAAGTAAAATGATCAATACAGCCAACGCGACCAGCGTCCCTTTAAACACAGGACTTATCGGTATCACTCTTGCCGGCCCATCTTTAAAATACATGGCCTGGATAACCCGGAAATAATAATAGACGCTTACGGCCGCCATTAAGACAGCAAAGATGACCAGCCAGAAGTTCTTGCCTGTGGCAATAACGGATTCCAGCATCTTGAATTTCGCAATAAACCCTCCTGTGAGAGGAATACCGGCAAGCGACAATAAAAAGATAGCCGTTGTGGCAGCTAATAACGGTTCCTGCTTTGCCAGGCCATTGAATCCATCAAATGTGTAATCGTTCATTTTGATCAACACTGCGAATATTCCGATCGTCGCCAGGCTATAGGCTGCGGAATAAATGAGCAATCCTTCTTTCCCATCCATATTCATTGCATAGATCGCCATGAGCATAAAACCGGCCTGCGCAATACTGGAATAAGCCAACATTCGTTTTACACTCTGCTGGAATACCGCGGTGATATTTCCGATAAGCAGAGTAGCAGCCGTGATAAGTGCAATCCATATCTGCCATTGCTGCTGCAACCGCCCAAATGCTTCATAGAACAACCGGATGAATGCAACAAATACAGCCACTTTGACAATCGTAGCCATAAACGATGTGAACACCGTAGGTGCGCCATCATATACATCAGGTGTCCAGAAATGAAAAGGCGCGGCCGATACTTTAAAAGCCATGGAAAAGAGAAGCAGTATCATCCCCGCGATCATCAAGGTCCCGGGCTTCGCGGCCACATTTATCTGCGCCGTGTCAAACGAACCCGCGGAACCATAGATCAACGCTATACCCATCAGCATTAAACCTGTTGAAAACGCACCCAGTAGAAAATATTTCAAGGAAGCCTCATTGCTCCTGAGATTCTTTTTATCGCTTCCAGTAAGGATATAAAGCGGAATCGAAATGATCTCGATACCAAGGAAAAGTATCAGCAATGAAGTAAACGAAGTAGCAAGTACCACCCCGCAAAGAATGAAGAATATAAGGGCAAAATACTCCGCGTAATAACTGCCCGTTCTTTCAATGTCTCGTGCCGACAAAAGAAAATAGACGAACGTGGAAAAGAAAATGACGCTGTTGAACAAAAGCGCGAACCTGTCAAAATGCATCATGCTGCCGACATTGATACTGAAAAAAGTTATCCCGGACATTTCGAGCAGGTTGGCCACAAACAACAAGAACAGACCTGCTGTCGCCAGGTGACGCAGATTACTCTTCTGTTTTAGCAACAGACCGCTAAACATCATAATAACTCCTAAAACTGCCGACAATATTAACGCGTTCATATTTTTATTACCTCGTTAAATACCGGGCTATTTCCGGCCTGTTGATAATACCATTGGTTATGTCTGCTGAAATATCTTCGGTGATCCTTAAAAACGGTTGCGAATAAATCCCGATCCACACGATAAGTATTACAATTACGCCCAATGCCAATTTTTCACTGAGCCTGATATCGCCTGCCGCTGAAACGGCTGCCGATACATTGCCATAAAATATCTTGCGGATCAGGTTGAGAGTGTAAACAGCCGCCAGGATGATACAGACCCCTGCCAGCACCGTAAACCATAAGCTGTAATGCGTTGCGATTGAACTGAAGATACCTGTGAACATAAGAAACTCTCCAACAAATGCATTGGTAAGCGGCAAAGCAATATTGGCGAGCGCTATGACGACAAAGAAAATGGCGAGCGCCGGTGCTTTTTGCGCAAGGCCTCCAAGTTCCGAAAGCTTTCTTGTTCCCATTTGTCTTTCTATCCATTCAGCGCCGATCCACAACCCGATAATATTGATGCCGTGATTGAACAACTGTATCATGACACCCTGCATCCCAATGTTATTCAAAGAAAAGATCGTGACGCACATAAGCCCAATATGTGCAATAGAAGAATAGGCTACCAGTCTTTTGATATCATCCTGCTGTATCGCGATCAATGAAGCATAGATCATCCCGACCACGGCCAATGTGGAAGTAGTGTCGCCCCATCTCCAGGATGCAAGCGGTAAAACCGGAAGCAACCAGCGCAACAGGCCAAAAACTCCCATTTTAACCATCACACCGCTCAATGCCATAGTGACTGCGGTAGGCGATTGCTCATATGTATCCGGCTGCCAGGTATGAAAGGGAAAGATTGGCATTTTGATCGCAAAAGCGATGAACAATAACCAAAAAAGCCAATCCTGTTCCTTCGAGGTGAGTGCTGCGTTATAAAAAGCAGTGATATCGAAACTACGCCCGGGCGTATGAAAATAAATGTATAATAGGCCGACCAGCATCAACAGTGAACCGACAAAAGTATAAATGAAGAATTTGAAAGTAACCTGTATCCTTCTCGGACCTCCCCATTGTGAACAAAGAAAATAAGCGGGTATCAATGCCAGTTCCCAGAAGAAGTAAAACAATAAAGCATCCGCGGCTACAAATACTCCCATCATGCCAGCCTGCATCAATAACATCAGGGCAAAAAAGTTATTGGCCTTTGCATAAACTGTTTTCCAGGTTGCGATAAAAATGAGGGGAAAAGCTACAGCGTTTAAAAGGCAAAGGATCTGGCTCAACCCATCCAGTTTTACTGAAAAGCTACTGTTGAGCGATCCCATCCATTCATATCGCTGGGCAAAATATTCCGGGTCCTTTAAGACAGTCAGCCCGATCAGTGAGACGGCCAGTGTTATTACAGAGGAAGCCAGGGCCCAGCCTTTTACCGATTTCTCGTTTTTTACAAAGAAGGCGACCAGGCCTGTCAGCAAAGGGATCAATATCAATAAAACAGGAATCATATAAGATCTGTCAACTCATTATTTTCTTAAAAAAAACTGCAGCACAAATACAACCAGCATGCTCAGCACCATTAATAATACATAATTGGCAACCTGCCCGCTTTGTAACAATCGTAGCTGGCGGCTGCCATAATTGACGGCTCTTCCAACACCGTTTACCAATCCATCGATCACATCCTTTTCGACAACGGAATTTAGAACTCCTCCGAGCCAGTTAAGCGGCTTTACAATAATGGTATCATACAGTTCATCCACGTACCATTTGTTTTCCAAAACTCTTCCCAATCCTTTTGTTTCCGCTAACTCGGGTTTCCGGCTGAATTTATTCCAGGCAAATACCACTACAAGTATTATCAACAAAGAGGATAAGCCTGTCAACATCCATTCTGTATTATGATCTATTTCATGCAAGCGGCCCCGCGATTCAAGGAATTGATTTGAACTGGCGAACACAGGCGCGAGAAATTCATTCAGCTTATTGGCCCCACTCGCCATGAATTCAGGAATGCCGATCCAGCCACCCACAACGGAAAGAATAGCGAGGATGATCAGTGGAACGGTCATCGCCGAAGGGCTTTCATGCAGGTGATGTTCCTGATCATGCGTGCCCCTGAATGTGCCACGAAATACGGTAGCATATAAGCGAAACATATAAAATGCTGTGAGCAATGCTGCACCTAATGCGATAGCATAGATCACCGGTGATCTTCCAAATGCACCGGCCAGTATCGCATCCTTGGAGAAGAACCCCGAAAAACCGGGTATGCCTGCGATTGCCAAACAACCCAACAAGAAGGTCATGCTGGTAATCTTCATGCGTTTGTTCAAACCACCCATCTTGCGGATATCCTGCTCACCGCCCATCGCATGAATCACACTACCGCTTCCAAGGAAGAGCAGTGCTTTGAAAAATGCGTGGGTCATCACATGAAATACAGCTGCTACATAGGCCCCTGTTCCCAATGCGAGGAACATAAATCCCAATTGGCTCACCGTCGAATAGGCCAGTACTTTTTTAATATCATTTTGCTTGAGTGCGATCGTCGCGGCAAGTATTGCAGTAGCAAGTCCAATTACCCAGACGACATTCATGACCAGGTGGGACATCGAATAAAGAATATTACTTCTCGCGACCATGTAAATACCTGCAGTCACCATCGTGGCTGCATGGATAAGGGCTGAGACTGGGGTTGGACCCGCCATTGCATCGGGTAACCATGTATAAAGAGGTATCTGTGCACTCTTGCCGGTAGCACCCACAAATAAAAGCAGGGTAATGCACGTAATATCAGTTGTGGTAAATTCTTTTCCGTTGAACTTGCCCGTAGCTGCAGCAAATACATCGGGAAAGTTTACGCTTCCCGCTTTTGAAATGATCCAGAAAATGGCGATGAGAAAACCCAGATCGCCGATGCGGTTCATGATAAAGGCCTTGTTGGCTGCTTTGTTGTACTCGTCCTTTTTGAACCAGAAACCTATCAACAAATAAGAACAAAGCCCCACTCCTTCCCAGCCTATGAACATTATCACGTAGTTAGCGCCCAGTACCAGAAGGAGCATGGAAAAAACAAACAGGTTCAGGTAAGAGAAATACCTGCCGAAATGCTCCGTTTTCTCTTCATGCATATAAGCCACTGAATAAACGTGGATCAGGAAACCGACGCCAGTAATGATCAAAAGGAATAAGGAAGAAAGCTGATCGATCTGAAAAGCGAACGAGATCTTCAGTTTACCCGCGTTGATAAAATCGAAATAAGTAGCAACATGCGTATTTCCGTCCTTTACCTGCAGGAATACCCAGATGCTCATGACAAATGAAGCCAGGATAACCCCGCTGCCGATCACGCCGATCATTGATTTCGACAATTGCTTTCTTCCCAGCCCATTGATCAAAAAACCGATCAATGGGAACAAGGGAATTAGCCAGGCTATTTGTAAAGAATTCTGCATATATCAGGTGTGGGTTGTCAGATGCCTGGTGTCAGGCACAGACCCGGCCTTAATGTTTTAGTCTGTTTAAAAAGTTTACGTCTACCGAATGAATGTTCCGATACATCATTACGATGATCGCCAGTCCAACACTTACTTCAGCTGCGGCCACAACCATAATGAAAAAAACGAATATCTGTCCGTCGGTACCTGCAACAGCCGCCAATTCTTTTTTTGGGGGCGTAAGATGATGCATTTTTGAAAAAGCCACCAGTAATAGGTTCACGGCATTCAGCATCAGCTCTACGCACATAAATATGATGATCGCGTTGCGGCGTGTTAATACGCCCACTATTCCAATACAGAACAGCGCAACTGACAGAATTATATAATAATCTATAAACATGATCTTTATTCTTTTTTTCCGATCACTACCGCGCCTACCATAGCACTCAAAAACAAAATGCTGCTTATTTCAAACGGTACGACGTAGGTGCTGAACAATTCCTTTCCAAGGTTTTTTATTAATCCAATATCACCTGTCTTTACTTCTGTGAATTGTCGTTTGACCTCGCTGTCTTTTAAAGCAGCTACCAGTACCAGAAACAAACATCCACCGGCAATGCCGCCCACAAGTTTAAGCCAGCGGTTCTTTTTAGGTTCAGCTGTGTTATTGAGATTCATCAGCATGATCACGAATAGAAACAGGACCATGATAGCACCCGCATACACGATTATGTTGACGACCGCCAGGAACTGTGCGTTTAATAAAATATAATGACCGGAGATAGAGAAGAAAGTGACGATCAGCCATAATACGCTATGAACAGGGTTTTTGCTGGTGATCATCAACAACGCGCTGAATAACGCCATCACCGTAAGAATCCCAAAAAGTATTTCAGTAACGTTCATTCTGTTTAAGCTGTTAGCTTTTAGCTTTCGACCAGATGTTTAGTCAAAATTTGTTTTCATTTTTTTGCCTGAGCTTCTCTCCGCTCACCCAGTGCCTGTTGATAGGCTTCAGGATTTTCTTTCGGATTCGGGATCAGCAGGTCTTCTTTTTTATAAATAAATCCTTTGCGCTGGTAATTGGACGGGGCAAATGTTTCCGACAAATAGATCGCATCTTTGGGACAGGCCTCCTCGCAATAACCGCAAAAGATGCAGCGCAACATGTTGATCTCGTACTTGGCGGCGTATTTCTCTTCTTTGTACAGATGTTCTTCCCCTGGTTGCCGCTCAGCAGCTTCCATCGTTATGGCTTCAGCCGGACAGGCAACGGCACAGAGCCCGCAAGCTGTGCAACGTTCACGCCCTTCTTCGTCGCGGTTGAGGACCTGGAGTCCCCTGAAAACCTTTGAAAATGTTCTTTTTTGTTCAGGGTATTGTATCGTCACTTTTCTTTTGAACAAATGCGACAACGTAATCCACATTCCCTTCACGATATTCCACAGGTAGATCTTTTCCAGCCATGTCATTGGCCGCCTGTCTACCTGTTTTGCTCTTTGTGTTAACTGCATAAATCGCTTATAGCTTTCAAAAATTTTCGCAAATATATATTCTTATACGCTCAATTGCGTCTCAATGATGCTATCGATATATTCTTGCCAACCATTAATTAATGGTCGCTACCGACATGTTGCTCTTCTGGAGCAAGTCCGATGCCATCGTTCAATTCGAAAGTTCCGGCCTATCGACTAGCAGTTCATTTCTTCAGCCATAATACAACAACGGCAGTAGCCACCATATTCAAAAGCGCCAATGGTATCAAGCTTTTCCATCCCAGGTTCATTAGCTGGTCATAGCGGAAGCGCGGAATGGTCCAGCGTATCCACATAAAAATGAAAATAAATATCCAGGCTTTGGTCATCAACACCACAAACCCGAGCACTGACAGGACCCAGGGATCCCAGCCGAGCCCGGCTTCATTTACAAAGGGAATATCATAGCCGCCGAAATAAAGGGTAGACATCACCACGCCGCTAATGAACATATTGATATACTCAGCAAATAAATAAAAGCCAAGCTTCATGGACGAATATTCCTGGTGGTACCCGAAATTCAATTCATTTTCCGCTTCGGGAAGATCAAATGGCGTCCTGTTACATTCTGCAAGCGCACATATAAAGAATATGATAAACCCGAGTGGCTGGTACCATATATGCCAGTTAAAAAACCCTTTACCGATCTGGTCCTGCACAATGGTGCTCATACGCAAATCGCCCACCAGCATCAACAATGCTATTAGCGCGAGTCCCATAGGTAATTCGTAAGAGACCATTTGAGAAGCCCCACGGATCGCAGCCAGCAAGGAAAATTTATTGTTGGAAGCCCATCCACCGATCATGATGCCATATACACCCAGGCTCACCACGCCAAAAATGTAAAGGATGCCAATGTTGATATCAGCAATCTGCAGGGAAACATTCCTTCCAGCTATCGGCAAACCCGGCCCCCACGGGATAACAGCACTGGTAAGAAGCGCAGTGATCATGGCCAGCATAGGGCCAATCACAAAAAGCGTTTTCGAAGAAGCGAGCGGGATGATCTCCTCTTTAAAAAATAATTTACCTCCGTCTGCCAGAGGCTGAAGAATACCAAATATCCCTGCACGGTTCGGTCCTATCCTGTCCTGCAGGAAGGCGGCTACCTTTCTTTCCGCATACGTGGCATACATGGCCACCAGCATGGATAAACTGATGATGAAACCCACCAGCAGGAATTTTTCTAAAATAAAAAACTTATCTATCTGCAGTAAATACATATTACCCCTCATGGTGTATTTGGATTAGTTGAATCTGTTCCTTCTTCATTTGAAGGACTACCGATCTTTCCGTCAGTTATATTCGTGCTATATTCCAGTTTTTGACCGTTAAAAGTATCTCCTGTCGCCGGGCCTGGCAATTCACTCAACATTACTTCCGGCTGGTTGACATCACTCACCTTATGAATATCCATCAATACCCTGGGATGCCTGCCGCCCATCACTTCGGATATTGTTTCCAATGGCCGCTTTGCATTTATATAATGGTTCGCGCCCATTACTGAATGCCTGGCTATTTTGGTAGGACCCTCGATTACCCAGTCGCTTAATTTCTTTTTATCAAAACGGCAGGTATTGCATATCCATCCCGGTTTACCATCATAGCTCTGAACTTCTCCCCAGGGATCTTTTCTTACTGTAACTCTCAATACCTCGTCGCCCCGGTTCCAAAGTGTGACCTTACCGCAACAGGTCGGGCAATCACGATGCGCATCAACAGGTTTAGTAAACCACACGCGGTTCTTGAAACGGAATGTCCTGTCAGTTAACGCGCCTACAGGGCATACATCGATCATATTTCCGCTGAAATCATTCTCGATTGCCTTTGAGATATAAGTGGATATTTCCGCATGATCTCCCCTGTCGAGTATACCATGTACACGGTTATCGGTCAATTGATCGGCTACATAGGTGCAACGATAGCAAAGGATGCATCGTGTCATATGCAACTGTATATAAGGCCCTATATCTTCCCGATCAAAGGTCCTCCTGGAAAATTCATAGCGCGTCGATTCTTTTCCGTGATCGTATCCCAGGTCCTGCAGGTGACATTCACCGGCCTGGTCGCAGATCGGGCAATCCAGTGGGTGATTTATTAATAAAAATTCAACGACTCCATTTCTTGCATCCGTCACTCTTTCGCTGGTAATGTTCTTTACCACCATTCCATCCATGACATTGGTGCGGCAGCTGGCTACCAGTTTCGGCATTGGTCGCGGATCAGCTGTTGAACCCGCAGCCACTTCTACCAGGCAAGTGCGGCATTTGCCCCCACTACCCTGCAATTTGCTGTAGTAGCACATCGCGGGCGGCGTCACATCACCACCGATCATGCGTGCGGCATTTAATATCGATGTACCCGGCGGAACCTCGATGGTAATGTTGTCGATAGTTACTTTAAATAATTTCGGTGCTTCAGCCATTTTATTTCTGCTTATAGCTATTGATTCTTTTTTGGTTTTCTTTTGTGACACAGGGTAAACGACACACCTGCCGTAAAATAGGCCTCAGTAAAGAAAAATTGCTGCTTTGCTCTTCCCGCAATTCCTTTTTTATGCAGGATGATGTTCGGCATATTGATATAGCCGTATTTATCTTCAGCCCTTACGATAAAATGCTTAAAAAACGTTCCCTGTATACCAATTTTGACGGATGTACCAAAGCCGGAGATATGAAACCGGTCATTCCGGGCATAGTCCAGCAATTTTACGTTTGTCTTGGGGAATAAAACACCCGCCCCGACGCCAGCCATTGAAGAAATGATACACCAATCGGACTTTGAATGGTACCAGGTAAAATATTTTTCGAGTTCAAAATTTAAATAGTTCAACCCGTCTGTATGTTCAAAGCTTAAAAAATCTGTTGTCATTTTCATGTCGCCATCATAAGTGCCTTCATAATTACCGCTTCTGGTAATATTTCCCTTCATTCTTACTGTCTGATCCTGTGTCATTACGTACTTCATATGATCGTCCCCAAAAGAAATGGCCAGATTATCTTTTATGAAATAACTAACCCTAAGATTGGTTTGAGGGAGTGTTAGCATGTCTACCTTCAGGTATTTATAAAGCGAGCCCATAGAGGTAGGCACATCATGTGCCTTTACGTGGTATAATTTAAAATCATAATCGTTTCCTTTAAAGCTGATATCACTTTTGGTATAGGCCCCCCTGTTCCAGCCCCATGAAATGGCTAGTTGCCCTTTTTTCTTATCGTTATAAGAAAAGTTGTCCTGGCAAAAAGAGGTAACCGTTATAAACAAAATAACAATAGTTTTAAAAATCTTGAGTCGGTGGTTTTGTTTCATCATAATTCCTAGACTTTCGCCGGTACCGATCCATAGTTCGCCAGCCCGTAATTTCTTCTCAAACATTCTTCCGGGTTCAAAATATGCCATTCAAACTCGTCCCTGAAATGCCTTATGGCTGCAGCTACCGGCCAGGCTGCCGCATCACCCAGGGGACAAATCGTGTTTCCTTCTATCTTTCTTTGAATATCCCATAACAGGTCCACATCAGTCATCTTACCTTTCCCGTTTTCGATATTCAACAATATTTTTTCCATCCAGCCGGTTCCTTCACGACAGGGTGAGCATTGCCCGCAACTTTCATGACGATAAAATCTCGCAAGCGTATAGGTATGCCTGACCACGCATTGTGTTTCATCCAGCACAATAAATCCACCAGAACCCATCATTGAGCCCGTAGCGAACCCGCCATCGGCAAGACTTTCGTAGGTCATCATCCGTGTTTCCCCTTTTGCCGTCTTTAATAAAAGGTTGGCCGGCAGGATCGGCACCGATGAACCACCGGGAATGCACGCTTTTAATCTTTTTCCTTTGGGAATTCCGCCACAATATTCATCGCTATAAATAAATTCTTCTACCGAGATGGTCATATCTATTTCATACACACCAGGCTTCTTAATATTGCCACATGAGCTGATCAGCTTAGTACCGGTGGATTTACCAATCCCGATCTTCGCATATTCTTCTCCTCCCTCGTTGACGATTGGCACCACGGCAGCGATCGTTTCCACATTATTGACAACGGTCGGGCAATCCCATAAACCTTTTACTGCAGGGAATGGAGGTTTGATCCTTGGGTTACCACGTTTACCTTCCAATGATTCCAGCAATGCAGTTTCTTCGCCACAGATATAAGCACCGGCACC
>Ga0066652_100000057_pt1 | contig 76410 bp, 72 predicted proteins | sample GraSoiAngelo_101_FD_71413 | JGI IMG/M metagenome (GOLD analysis project Ga0066652, IMG submission 71413) | Grasslands soil microbial communities from the Angelo Coastal Reserve, California, USA - 14_0903_02_30cm | ecosystem: Environmental > Terrestrial > Soil > Grasslands | place: USA... | reverse complement strand
CACAAATCAGTCCATCTCCTCGGGATCTTTTCCGAGAACGACGAAGGCCATCAGGAAGAGCGCCAGGATTCCGATCATGTCCACGTGCACATGATGGTTCCGCGACGGTCGCGCGCGCATCGTACCGAAGGGCGAAACGACCCTGTACGAAAGTACGATGTCACTGATCGAAACGCACGAGCCCGCGACGTGTCGCCACCTTCACTGCCTCGGTGCGACTCGTGACGCCGAGCTTCTCGAACAGATGTCCGAGGTGCGATTTGACGGTGCGCTCGCTGATGCCGAGGGAGGTGGCGATTTCCTTGTTGCTCTTGCCGTCGGCCATCAGACGCAGCGTCGAGAGCTCGCGCGGCGTCACTTGCATGCGCGCCATTCCCTCGGCGAGCTTCGCCGCTGCCGCCGGCGCGAGATAGGTTTTTCCCGCGAGCACGTCGTGGATGCAGGTCACCAGCTCGTCGGCGCTGATGTCTTTCAGCGCGTACGCCTTCGCTCCCGCTTTGAGCGCGCGCGTGATGTCTTCGTCCGTGTCGTACGTCGTCAGCACGATCACTTTCGCCTGCGGATCCATCTCGCGAATCTGCCGCACGGCTTCGACGCCTTCCATCACCGGCATGCGCAGATCAAGGAGCGTGACGTCGGGACGGAACTTCGCGTACGCCTCGACCGCTTCCGCGCCGTTGGCCGCTTCGGCGACGACCTGCAAGTCGGATTCATGACTGATGATTTTCACGACGCCCGTGCGAACGAGCGCGTGATCGTCGACGACGAGCACGGAGTGAGAGGCGTTCATGGAGTGGGGATGCTGAAGGACGGCGGCGCCCAGGCGAGAACGACTTCCGTTCCCGCGCGCGGCGCCGTCACGATGGTGAGCGATCCGCCGATGCGCTCGGCGCGCTCCTGCATGCTGGTGAGTCCGAAGCCCGCGCCGAATCGTTCTTTGGCGATGCCGCGTCCGTCGTCGGCGACGGAGAGGCGGAAGCCGACGGCGCGCGATCCGGCCGCGTGCACGGTGATCTTGCGCGCGCGGGCGTGACGCACGGCGTTCGTGAGCGCTTCCTGCGCGATCGCGACGATCTCGCGCTCGACACCGGCGCCGAGGTCGGGGAGCTCTTCGATCACGAGCTCGATCGGTACGTCGGTCGTGCGTCGCGCGAGCTCGGTCGTGCGCTCCAGCACCGCCGCGACGTCGCCGATCTCGAAATCCTGCGGACGCAGCGCGCCGACGGAGCGCCGCGCTTCGATCATGTGCGTGCGCGCGAGATCGACTGCCGTCTCGATGCTTTCCGCCGCGGTACTCGGCAGCGACGGCAGCAAGCGCTGAGTCGATTGCAGCTGCATCAGGATCGCGGCGAATCCCTGCGCGAGCGTGTCGTGGATGTCGCGCGCGATGCGGTTGCGCTCTTCGAGCACCGCTTTGCGCCGCTCTTCGTCGCGCGCGCGTTTCGACATGCGGTTGTGATGCAGCGCGAGCGTGACCTGCAGCGCGACTGCTTCGAGCAGCATGCGACGCCACGGCGCCCACTCGGCGGCTTCGTCGTCGGTGGTGGAGAGCGCGAGCCATCCCAGGTTTTGCGAGCCGGCGGTGAGCGGCGCGACGGCGAGCCAGCGGAGATTGGACGCGCGATTGAACGCGCGCACGGCCTCCGGCAGACGCGGATCATCGCCCGCGTACTCGATGGTCGCGTTCCACCCTTCCTCGTGCGCCATGAGATGCGCGGCCATCGCCTCACCCGGAAGGCTCAGCGTGTTCCAGTCCGGCTCGTCTTTCGCGTAGAAGCGGTTGTCGGCGTACGCCATCTTCAGCAGGCAGTGCTCGCCGCTCTCATCGAGCATGAACACGCCGCACGCATCGCTCTCGCCCTGCTCGATCAGCATCTTCACGAAGCCGCGGAAGAAGCCCTTGAGATCGGGCTCGCGCACGAGCAGATCGAGCGCGAGCTGCACGGTGGCCGACTGCATGTGCGCCATGCACTCCGCGCGTTTGCGCTTCTCGATCTCCGCCTCGATGGTCGTCGCCGAAAGATCGACGACCTCTTCCATCGGGCACTTCTCGTCTTTCACCGGTGACGTCACGCTATTCATTATCGCCCCGGCTCGCGCGAAGGGAATCGTCCAAAGGTACGAGGTGTGGCTGCGGCTTTGTACTCACCAAGCTCGCCGAATGCGCGGATCGACGGTGTCGAAATGCGAGTCGCGGCTGATGATTGGCAAATCGTGCTGCTGCGCCAAGGCAGCGATCCAGACATCGTTTTCCGGAATCGGAGTACCGGCACGACGCAGTTGTTCTCGCAGTCTTGCGTAATGCCGAGTCGTCGACTCATCAATTGGAAGCACGACCGATTCTTGAATCAACAGGTCGAGAAGACGTTCGAGTCGCTGTCCATATTTCGACCTCGCAAGGCCATACCTGTATTCGCCGATGGCGATGACAGGAAGATGATGGACCGATTCTTCGTCCAGCACTGTTTCCAGGCCGCCATTACCGGAGAGAAGGGCCGAGATGGCATTTGTGTCAAGAATCATCGCCAATCTTCGGGATCGATCGTTTCCAGATCGCGCGCCACGATTCGATCGACTGCAGCAACATCGGCGCGTCGCGCCACTCCGAAGACACTTCGCCATCCGGCATGCGATCGTTTGCGCGCCGTCTCATGCTGCAAGCGAGCTTCGAGAGCGCCGGCTACGTAATCGCGCAGAGTCTCTCCTCGGATTGCCGCCGATGCCTTGGCGTCCTTGACAATTTCATCCGGCAAATCGAGTGTCGTCTTCACGGACCCATATTACCGTATTTACGGTTCGCGTTCTTATCGTCCAAAGGTACGACATCCCTCTAGCCCATTCGTGAGGCCCCTCCCTCGCACCACTGCCCGATTGTTCGCGGGCTCTCGCGGAAGCATCTTTACGTCCCATGAAAACAACGTCGTTTGTCGATTCCATGCACGACCAATCGTCTGATTGCTGGGAGGACGCCGAAGTGAAAGTGATTCGACTCCGTGCATTCGGGATGTTCGTTCTGATCGCGGGCCTGGTGTCCGCGATTCTGTTGTCGACCGCGTGCTCGCGTGCGGATGCGCAGGCGTCGAGCGCGCCGCCGCCGCCCAAAGTCACGGTGGCCGAGGTGGTGGGGAGGGATGTGACGGAGTGGGATGAGCTCACGGGAAGGCTCGAGGCGGTGAACAGCGTCGCGATTCGGCCGCGTGTGTCCGGATTCGTCTCCGCGGCGCGCTTCGATGAAGGCGCGCTCGTGAAGAAAGGCGATCTGCTGTTCGAGATCGACGCGCGTCCGTTCCAGGCGGAAGTCGACCGGCTGCGCGCGGAAGTCGCGCGCGTCGAGGCGACCGTGCGCCGCGCGGAGAACGATCTCGAGCGCGCGAAACATCTCTCGTCCGACAACGCGATGTCGCCGGAGGAGATCGACCGCCGCGCGGCGTTCGCGGAAGAGTCGGCGGCGCAGGTGAAGGCCGTGCAGGCGGCGCTGCGCGCGGCGGAGCTGAACCTCGAGTTCACGCGCGTCACGGCGCCGATCAGCGGACGCGTCGGACGCGCGATTGTCACGTCCGGCAATCTCGTGTCGAGCGGTCCGGGTGAAGCGACGCTCCTCACGACCATCGTCTCGCTCGATCCGATTTACGCGTCGTTCGATGCGGACGAGCAATCGTTCCGGCGCTGGAGCGGACGGCATAACGGACAGCCGATTCGGATGGCGCTCGCCGACGATGAAAAGTTCTCGCGCGAAGGCACGCTCAACTTTCTCGACAATCAAATCAACTCGGCGACCGGCACGATTCGCGGCCGCGCGATCTTCCGCAACCAGGACGTGTCGCTCACGCCGGGGTCGTTCGTGCGATTGCGTGTGCCGGGAGGCGCGCGCTATCACGCGCTGCTGATCCAGGACCGCGCCGTCGGCACGGACCTCGACAAGCGCTACGTCTACGTCGTCAACAGCGGCAGAGTCGAATATCGCGCCGTCCAGCTCGGGCCGGTCATTGACGGCTTGAGAGTCGTGCGCAGCGGATTGAAATCGGGCGACCTCGTCGTCATCAACGGACTGCAGCGCATCCGTCCGGGCGTGCCGGTCGACGTCGAAAAGGCTGCGATGGACGGTCGCGCTTGATGGCACGTCCCCTCACCCGGCGCTTCGCGCCACCCTCTCCCCGCCGAGCGGGGAGAGGGGCAACAAGACCCCAAGCATGGCAGGTAGCCCTTCTCCCCGCTGGCGGGGAGAAGGTGGCCGAAGGCCGGATGAGGGGCGACGAGAAGGGAAAATCATGAGACTCGCACAATTCTTTATCCCGCGGCCGATCTTCGCGGCCGTGCTCTCGCTCCTCATCGTGGTCGGCGGCGCGATCGCGCTCTTCAACCTGCCGGTGAGCGAATACCCGAGCGTCGCGCCGCCGACCGTCGTCGTGCGCGCGGCGTATCCCGGCGCGAATCCGAAAGTGATCGCCGAGACCGTTGCCGGCCCGCTCGAGCAGCAGCTCAACGGGATCGAGGGACTGCTGTACATGTTTTCGCAGTCGACGTCCGACGGTCACATGCAATTGACCGCGACGTTCGCCGTCGGCACAGACCTCGACAACGCGCAGGTGCAGGTGCAGAACCGCGTGGCGCAGGCGTTGCCGCGGCTGCCGCAGGAAGTACAGCGCATCGGCGTCGTCACCGAGAAGGCCTCGCCCGACTTCATCATGGTCGTGCACCTCCTCTCGCCCGACAACCGCTACGACATGCTCTACCTCTCGAACTTCGCGCACCTGCGCGTGAAGGACGAGCTGGCCCGCATCAGCGGCGTCGGCGCCGCGCAGGTGTTCGGCGCGGGCGAGTACAGCATGCGCGTGTGGCTCGATCCCGACCGCCTCGCGTCGCGTCAATTGACGGCGACGGACGTCGTGCGCGCGATTCGCGAGCAGAACGTGCAGGTTGCGGCGGGCGTGTTAGGCGCGCCGCCCGCGCCGAGCGATACGACGTTCCAACTCTCCATCAACGCGCAGGGACGCCTCACGACCGAAGAAGAGTTCGCGAACATTGTCGTGCGCGCGACGCCGGACGGGCAGATCACGCGCATTCGCGACGTCGGACGCGTGCAGATCGGCGCGGACCGCTATTCGATGCGCAGCCTCCTCGACAATCAGAATGCCGTCGCCATCGGCATCTTCCAGCGTCCCGGCACGAACGCGATTCAGGCGTCGAACGAAGTCCGCGCGACGATGGAGCGGCTGAAGAGATCGTTCCCCGCCGGCGTCGACTACAAGATCGTCTACGACCCGACGATCTTCGTGCGCCATTCGATCAGCGCGGTCGTGGAGACGCTGTTCGAAGCGATCCTCCTCGTCGTCATCGTCGTGATCGTGTTCCTGCAGACGTGGCGCGCGTCGGTCATTCCGCTCGTCGCCGTCCCGGTCTCGCTCATCGGCACGTTTGCCGTGATGTTGATGCTCGGCTTCTCGCTGAACACACTGTCCTTGTTCGGGCTCGTGCTCGCGATCGGCATCGTCGTCGACGACGCGATCGTCGTCGTCGAGAACGTCGAGCGGCACATCGAGCTCGGCGCGTCGCCGCTCGAAGCGACGCGCGCGGCGATGAGGGAAGTGTCGGGCCCGATCATCGCCATCGCGCTCGTGCTCAGCGCCGTCTTCATTCCGACGGCGTTCATCAGCGGCCTCACCGGCCAGTTCTATCGCCAGTTCGCATTGACGATCGCCATCTCGACGGTCATCTCCGCCTTCAACTCCCTCACCCTCAGCCCCGCCCTCGCATCCCGCCTGCTGCTTCCGCATGGCGCGCCGCGCGACCGTCTGCAGCGCGCCATCGATCGTCTCTTCGGCTGGTTCTTCCGCCTCTTCAATCGCGGCTTCAAGCGCGCGTCGTCGGTCTATTCGTCCGGCGTCGCGCGCGTGCTGCGCGTCTCCGTCGCCGCGCTCGTCGTCTACGTCGGCCTCGTCGCCCTCGGCTGGCTCGGTCTCAACAAAGTGCCGCAGGGATTCGTGCCGCAGCAGGACAAGTCGTATCTCGTCGCGTTCGCGCAACTGCCCGATGCGGCGACGTTGGATCGCACCGAGGCGGTGATTCGGCGGATGTCAGACATCGCGTTGAAGCATCCGGGTGTCGAGAGCTCGGTCGCGTTTCCGGGACTGTCGGTCAACGGATTCGTGAACGCGTCGAATACCGGCATCGTCTTCGTGACGCTGAAGCCGCAGGAAGAGCGAGAGAGCGCGGAGAAGATCGCCGCCGCATTGAATGCAAAGTACTCCGGCATCCAGGAGGCGTACGTCGCGATCTTTCCGCCGCCGCCCGTGCAGGGGCTCGGCAGCATCGGCGGCTTCAAGTTGTTCGTCGAAGATCGCGGCGGCGCGGGATTCGAAGAGTTGTACGCGAACGTGCAGAGCGCGATCGGCGAAGGCTACAAACAGAAGGAGCTGGCCGGACTCTTCTCCAGCTTCCAGGTCAGCGTGCCGCAGATCGACGCGAAGGTCGACCGCGAGCGCGCGAAGACCTACGGCGTGCCGCTCACCGATGTCTTCGACACGCTGCAGGTCTACCTCGGATCGCTCTACGTCAACGACTTCAATCGCTTTGGTCGCACGTACCAGGTCAACGTGCAAGCCGAGCCGAAGTTCCGCATCCAACCGGAAACGATTCAGAGACTCGAAACGCGCAACGATCGCGGCGCGATGGTTCCCCTCGGATCGCTCGTCAATATCGGCAGCGGATACGGACCCGAGCAGGTGATGCACTACAACGGATTTCCCGCGGCCGAGATCAACGGCGCCCCCGCGCCGGGATCCAGCTCGGGACAGGCGCAGAACGCGATCGCGAATGTGTTGCGCAAGAAACTGCCGGACGGAATGTCGTTCGAATGGACGGAGCTCGCGTATCAGGAACTTCTCTCCGGCAACACGATGGTGCTGATCTTTCCGTTGTGCGTGCTGCTCGTGTACGTCGTGCTCGCCGCGCAATACGAGAGCTGGTGGCTGCCGCTCGCCGTCATCCTCGTCGTGCCGCTGACGATCCTCTCCGCGATCGCGGGGGTGTGGGTGACGGGCGGCGACAACAACGTCTTCACACAGATCGCGTTTCTCGTGCTCGCGGGACTCGCATGCAAGAACTCGATCCTCATCATCGAGTTCGCGAAGCACCGCGAGGAACAGGGCGACGATCGCGTGACCGCGATTCTCGAAGCCTGCCGCGTGCGGCTGCGTCCCGTGCTGATGACGTCGATCGCGTTCATCATGGGCGTGCTCCCGCTCGTCTTCTCGCACGGTGCCGGCATGGAGATTCGCCGCGCGATGGGCATCGCGGTCTTCGCCGGCATGCTCGGCGTCACCCTCTTCGGTCTCTTCCTCACGCCCGTCTTCTTCACGTTCCTCGGCAATCTCGTCGACCGTTTCTCGCGCCGCAAGCTCGTCCCCGCGGCAGCCGCCGCGTCGATGCTGCTCGTGCTGTTCGTCAGCATTCCCGCGAAAGCGGACACGTGGTGGCATCAGTTCGACGACCCGGTGCTCGAGAAACTCGAAGCGGACGCGGTCGAATCGAATCACGACGTGCGCATCGCGGTCGCGCGATTCGATGAAGCGCGCGCGTTCTTCACCGAGTCGTCGCGCGATCGCTATCCGCACGTCACCGCGAACGCGTTCGTCGACAAGCGGAAGGAGTTCGAAGTCGAGACGACGACGTACCGCGCCGGCTTCGACGCGTTCTGGGAGCTCGATCTCTTCGGACGCGTGCGCTCGCAAGTGAAGGCGGCGAAGGCGAACGCGGAAAGCTTTCAGGCGTCGCTCGACGACGTACGCGTCATCATCGCCGCGGAAATCGCGCGCAACTATTTCGAGCTCCGCGGATTGCAGCAGCAGCTCGCCGTCGCGGAGAAGAGTCTCACCAATCAGCGCGATACGCTTCGCCTGACGACCGCGCGGCGCGATGCGGGGATTGGCGAGGAGCTCGACGTCGCGCGCGCTTCGGCACGCGTCGCGGCCATCGATGCCGATCTGTCCCCGCTGCGCATCGCCATCGCCGCGCACATGTATCGCGTCGCCGTGCTGACCGGACGCAAGCCGGGCGAGCTCGACGCCGAGCTCGCGCCGCGCGCCTATCCGCCGCTCGCGAAAGAGCTGCCGGTCGGCGACGTGCAGAACCGCCCCGACGTCCGCGCGGCGGAGCGTCGCCTCGCCGCAGCAACCGCGCGCGAAGGAATCGCCAGCGCCGATCTCTATCCGCGCATCAGCATCACCGGCGTCCTCGGATTTCTCGCCGGCCGCGGAAGTCTCTTCGGAAAAAGCGAGTCGCAAACGTGGGCCGTCACTCCCGCGCTCTCCTGGGCCGCGTTCGACCTCGGCAGCGCCCGCGCGCGCCTCCGCGGCGCGAAAGCATCGACGCGCGAAGCCGCCGCGATCTATGAACAAACCGTCCTCCGCGCGCTCGAAGAAACCGAAAACGCGTTCGTCCATTACCGCGAGCAGCAACAGCGGCTGGTGAAACTGAACGATCAGGCTCGTGAAAGCGCGCGTGCATCGGCGATCGCGCGAGCGCGCTACCGCGAAGGCGTAGCCGACTTCCTCGCGCTGCTCGACGCGGAACGCACGCAGCTGCAGGCGGAAGACGCGGTGGCACAAGCCGAGGCGGAAGTGTTCACGAGCGTGGTTGCGGTGTACAAAGCGCTTGGTGGAATCGACACCCCTCACCCGGCCTCCAGTGTGCAACAGCGCGAGCTTCCCGCGCCCACGCCCGCTTCCGCGCCCGGGACGGGGGAACGCCAATCACTTCGCTCGCCCACCCCGGGGGCGGGCGCGGGACGAAGAAAAATCGCCTGGGCTCATAGCGTTTTCTATGAGCCCATGAGCCTCTGCGCCTTTGAGCCTTTGAGCATCGCCTGATGCCCGCACAAACCTTCGACCGCTCGATCGTCGACGGTCCGCTGGGGCGGGCGGTCTGGAAGATCGCCTGGCCGACGATGCTGCAGAACGCGATCGCCGGTCTGCAGGGAATCATCGACCACGTGATGGTCGGTCACTACGTCGGCTACACCGCCAACGCGGCGATCGGCGTCAGCTGGCAGATCATTATCGTCGTCATCGTCTTCATCAGCTCTCTCTTCACGGGCATGGTCGTGCTGGTGACGCGCTTCGCCGGCGCGAACGATCCGGAGAAAGTGAACCGCGTCGTCTATCAGGCGCTCCTCGCCGCGATCGCGCTCTCCGCGATCATGGGCGTCGTCGGCTACACGTCCGCGCCGATGCTGCTCGACGTCGTGCGCGCCGCGCCCGCGGTGCAGCACGAAGCGCTGCCGTTCCTGCGCACGATGTTCGCCGGCATCGGCGGGATGATGCTCTTCTTCATGCTCGGCGCCGCCTTTCGCGCCGCCGGCGACGCGCGCACGCCGCTGCGCCTCGGCGTCGCGTTAACGGCGTTCACCATCGTCTTCAACGTCGCGCTCATCCCGCGCCTCGGCACGCGCGGCGCTGCGCTCGGCACGATCGGCAGCAGCTTGATCGTCGCCGCGTACGGATTGCGCAAGTTCTTCGTGCCCGGCTCGGTGATTCACTTCGGCAAGGGCATGAGCCTCCGGCCCGACTTCGCGATCATCCGCTCGCTGTTCCGCTTCGGACTGCCGGCGGGATTTCAGGGAATCGCGATGAACGTCGCCGGCGTGCTGCTCGTGCGCTTCATCGGCTCGCTCCCGCAGAGCGCGGCCGCGCAGGCCGCGTACGCGGTCGGATACACGGAGCTCTTCTCGCTCATCACCTGGACGTCCTTCGGCCTGATGGGCTCCGCATCGACGATCGCCGGACAAAACCTCGGCGCCGGCCAGCCCGATCGCGCCGCGCGCGGAGTCGCGCTCTCCGCGCGCATCGGTCTCGGCGTCGCCGCGATCGTCGGCACGGCATTCGTCCTCATCCCCGGGGCGTTGCTCGGCGTGTTCGGCATGACCGAGCCGCTCGTCACGACGATCGGCTCGCAACTCCTCCGCTACCTCAGCGTCTCCGGCTTCCTCGTCACCATCGCGCTCAGCTACACCGGCGGCCTGCAGGGCACCGGCGACACGCGCAGCCCGCTCTTCATCTCGATCATTTCGCAGATCGTCGTGCCGATCGGCATGTGCACCTATCTGCAAATGACGCGCGGCCTGCACGCGAGCGACATCTGGCTCGCCATTGTCCTCGGCCACTTCACGCGCGCCGCGCTGAGCGTCCTCCGCTTCAGGCAGGGACGCTGGCGGAACATCGCGGTCGACATCCGCAGTAGCATGCCGGCGTGAACGTCATCCTCTTCGGCGCGACCGGCATGGTGGGGCAGGCCGTTCTTCGAGAATGCCTGCGCGACGACGGCGTCGACAGCGTTCTGGTCGTCGGCCGCAGCTCGACCGGCGTCACGCATCCGAAATTGCGCGAGCAGATTTGCAAGGATCTCTTCGACTGCGCAGCGCTGGACCTTCTCGGTTATGACGCTTGCTTCTTCTGCCTCGGCGTTTCGTCCGCCGGCATGGGCGAAGCGGAGTACACGCGCCTCACGCATGACCTCACGCTCAGCTGGGCGCGCGCGCTCGCGCACATCCAGCCATCGATGACCTTCATCTACGTCTCCGGCGCGGGCACGGGCGGGAAGGCGATGTGGGCGCAGGTGAAGAAGCGCACCGAGGACGCGTTGCTGGCGCTGTTTCCGAGCGCATACATGTTTCGGCTGGCGATGCTGATGCCGATGAATCGCGAAGTGTCGAAAACGCGCTGGACGCGGATCAGCTACATGATTTTCCGTCCGCTGCTGCCGCTGATCCGGCGCATTGCGCCCGGCATGGTCATCACCAGCGAGGAGCTCGGACGCGCGATGATCCGCGCCGCGCGCGAAGGCGCGCCGAAACGCGTGCTCGAGAATCGCGACTTGCGGGAATTGGGCAAGTAAATCTTTCCGGCGCGATCTTGCAACGTTTTGCGGTCAGACGTAGAGTGGAACAAATCGAAATCGGAATCGACGTCCAAAGGAGATTGCATGCACCGCCTCGCACCGCTCCGGTCGTTTCTCATCCTCTCTCTCATTCTCTTTTCCTCTGTGGCGCTTGCACAGTCGCAGGCCACCACCGGCGTCATTGAGGGCACGGTCACCGACGCCACCGGCGGCGCGTTACCCGGCGTGACCATCACGCTTCACAACACCGGCACGAACTTCGAGCAGGTGCAGGTCACGGACAGCACCGGCCGTTTCCGCGGTGTGCTGCTTCCTCTCGGTCCATACGAGGCGAGCGCGAAGCTCGAAGGCTTCGGCCCCCAGCTCGTGAAGGGCCTGAACCTCGGTGTCGGCCAGACACTGACGGTCGACCTCAAGCTCTCGCAGGCGGCGGTCGCCGAGGAGATCGTCGTCACCGCGGCGGCGCCGCTCATCGAGACGGCGCGCACCGAGGGATCGACGCGGCTCGATGAAGACGCGGTTTCGGATCTGCCGAACAACGGCCGCAATTTCCTCGATCTGACGAAGCTCACACCGGGCGTCACCGTTGTGCAGGGGCCCGACGGCGACGAGCTGTCGATCAATGGACAGAAGGGTATTTCCAACAATATCTCCGTCGACGGCGCGGACTTCAATAACCCGTTCTTCGGCGAACAGCGCGGCGGCCAGCGCCCCGCATTTACGTTCAATCTCGACGCGGTCAAGGAGCTGGTCGTCGTCGCCGACGGCGCGAACGCGGAATTCGGCCGCTCCACGTCGGGCTTCGTCAACGTCATTACGAAATCGGGCACGAATCAATCGGCCGGTACGGTGCATTTCGTCTTCAAGAACGACGCGTTGTCCGGACGCTCGAAGAAACCGGCCGGCGGCGAAGCGCCGAAATTCGATTTCAACCAGTATCAGACCGGATTCACCCTCGGCGGCCCGATCGTGCGCGACAAATTCTTCTACTTCACCGCGCTCGATTTCCAGAAAGCCGATTCGACGAAACAGACGGAGCTGGGCCGCATTGAAAAGCGCGTCGTCGATGCGCTGGCGGCGCTCGGCAGCCCCAATGAAAATGGTCCCATTACGCGCACCAACGACGCGCGCGTGTTCCTGTTGAAGGGCGACTGGAACGCGAGCCAGAAGAACCTCGTCACCTTGCGCTACAACTACACGTGGTCGGAGCAGGAGAACGGCACGTTCGACGTCGACTCCTGGGGCCGCAGCGCCAATGCGATCGAAAAGGATTATTCGAACGCCGGCACCGGCAGCGTGATCACGACGTTCACCAGCAATCTATTGAACGAATTGCGCTTCCAGTACGCGCGCGAAGACCGTCCCCGTCCCTACAATGGACCGAACATCACGGGACAGAATCGCCCGCTGCCGGATACGGCATTCGATTTCGGCAGCGCCTATCGCTTCGGCATGCCGTTCTTCATCCCCGTCGAGTATTACGACACGCGCGTGCAGTTCAACGACAACGTGTCGTGGCTCAAAGGCGCGCACTCGATCAAGCTCGGCGCCGAATTCAACCGCGTCAACTCCATTCAGACGTTCGTCGGATTCGCCAACGGCCGCTACATCTTCAGCTCGACCGACGGATTCCTCAATTACCTGCACAATTCGAATTACGTCGAGTGCTCGAACGGCAGTTCGTCGCAGAATGGCACGTGTCCTGCCGGAACGAGCATTACCGGCCCGGTGCTCTTGTATTTGCAGCAAGCCGGCGTCGGCGGACTGTCCGTCGAAGAAGCGGGCACGCAGGAGATTCCGCAGAACGAGCCGGCCGTCTTCGTTCAGGACGCGTGGCAGGTCAATCCGAATTTGAACGTTCAATACGGAGTGCGTTGGGAAGCGGAGATCGAGCCCGACCCCATTACGCCGGCCGACAAAGTGTTCTTTGCGCCGTTCATCGGCAAGACCAGCAAAGGACAGGAATTTCCGTCCAATGGAAAAATCCCGTCTGATTACAACATGTGGCAGCCTCGCCTCGGCCTGTCGTGGAATCCGGGCGGCGACGGCAAGAAGGTGTTCCGCGCCAGCGCCGGCATCTTCTATGGCCGCATTCCCGGCCTCTCCCTCGCTTCTACGCGCTCCACGAACGGCAGCCGCGGCCAGTCGATTTTCCGCAATAGCGCGCTGACGGCGATTCTCGGTCCGGTGCCGGCCTATCCGAACCTGATTCCCGCGAGTCAGATCGGCGCGCCGTTCCTCCCCGACGTGTTCGTGTTCGATAAAGACTTCCAGAATCCGCGCACGACGTCGTACAGCGCGTCGTGGGAGCAGGAGCTGATCAAGGATTACGCGTTCCTCGTGAAATACAACTATGCGAAGGGCTCGCACATCACGCGGTTCATCAACCGCAACGATCCGCTTCTCGGATCGCCGTGGGGCAGCGGGCTCGCGCCGGGTGGAGCGAACGGCATCAATACGCTGACCGTGGTCGAGTCGTCCGCGAAGAGCCTCTATAAGGGAGTGACGCTCGGCATCACGAAGCGGCCGTCGCACAATGTGCAATTCCAGGCCTATTACACCTATTCGAAAGACATGTCGGACGACGACAACGAGCGCGATCCGTTTACGTTCCGCTATGCGAAGGTGACGGACCTGGCGGCCGAATATGGCTACTCCGATCGCGACCAGCGCCATCGCTTCAATTCCTGGCTCTTGTGGAACGCGCCATACGGCGTCGACCTCAATATCCGTTATTCCTATCGTTCCGCGCAGCCGCAGTCGATCTCCTGCGTCGTGAGCGCGGCGTATTGCGGCAAGGACCAGTTCGGAAATTCCCGCTTCAATGCCATCGCGGCGACGCCGCAGGACCGCATCAATCCGGACGGCTCGGTGACGCGCCGCAACCTCGGACGCAAGGACAATGAGTTCTCGTCGTTCGACTTCCGCGTGTCGCGGCAGTTCGCAGTCGGCGGTGTGACGGTCGAGCCGGCGCTCGACGTCTTCAATCTCTTCAATGCCTCGAATTTCCGCCGCCCCGAAGTCACGAACCTCATCTTCAACTTCGACGGAACGGTCCAGAGCGGCAACGGCGATCCGCGCCAGATGCAGCTGGCCGTGCGGGTGCTTTGGTAGCGAAGTTTTCATCGGTGCGTGCCGTCCTGTTCGATTGGGACGGCACGCTCGCCGATACGGCGGAAGCGACCTTTCGCTGCTACGTGCGCACTTTCGAGTCCTTCGCGATCCCATTCGATCGCGTGACCTACACGCGTACGTACTCGCCGAACTGGTATCACACGTTCCGCGCGATCGGATTGCCGGAGGAGCACTGGCCGGCGGCCGACCAGCGCTGGCTCGCGAATTTCGCCGATGAACAGACCGCGCTGATGGACGGCGCGCGCGGCGTGCTCGAAGGCCTTACCGCCAACGGAATCGCGACCGGCATCGTGACGAGCGGCAACCGCGTGCGCGTCTCGCGCGAGCTCGAAACGCACGGCATCGCCGCGCACATCCACGCGTGCGTCTACGGATGCGACGTCACGCAAAAGAAACCGCACCCCGAGGGATTGCTGCGCTGCCTCGAATCCCTCGGCGTCCCCGCGCGCGACGCGCTGTACGTCGGCGACAGCCCTGAGGACATCGAGATGGCGCGCGGCGCGGGAGTGCGATCGATCGCGATTCCGGGCGGGTACCCGAATCGCGACGCGCTCCTCGCGGCAAAGCCGGACCGCGTGCTGGAGTCGCTGCGCGAGCTGCTCTAGGTGTGGAGCCTGCGCTACTCCGCGTACTTTTTCTTCGCCGCCACGCTCACCGTTTTCCACTTGCCGTTCTCGAGGATCGCCGCCGTGAGCGAGCCGCCGTAGACGCAGCCGGTGTCGAGGCCGAGCGCGCAGCGGTCGAACTTCGGCTCGCGCAGCGGGGTGTGGCCGTACACGACGAAGCGGTCGCCGCGCCATTTCTCGGACCACAGCACGTCGCCCTTGCGGCGCTTTTCCTTCGGCACGTACTTCCACGATCCGTTCGACTTGCGGATCCAGCGCAGGCGATGGACGACGTCTTTCTCGCGCTCGACTTCGTCCTGCGTGACCTGCATCTGCGGGAGAAAGCCGCCGTGCACGACCGCGACGTCGTGGCTCTCGATGTCGATGACGAGCGGCCACGACGCGATGAAGCGCAGCAGATCGCGGCGTTTCAAGACGTCGCGGCTGTCGCGCGAGAAGAGCCGCAGCAGCGACTTCGACTCATCGAGGAGCTTGATCTCGTTGTTGCCGCGCACGGCGCGATAGCCGCGCTCGCGCCAGAGATCGAGACAGCGCGCGGGCGCGGGACCTTTCGTCACGATGTCGCCGGCGGAGACGACGAGATCGTTGCGGCGCGGCTCGACGCGCGCGAGCAATTCCGTCAGCTCGTCGAAGCATCCGTGGATGTCGCCGATGACGATCACGCGCGCATTCGCGGACGCGCGCACCGGCTCGTAAATCAGTTCCCGCGCCATGTGCTCCAGTAATTCGACATTCGCGCCAGCCACTGGCGCGGCGGCTCCGCGTACACGCGCGCGCCGATCGTCTCCGCTTCGCGTTCAAGCTCGAGCTGGCGCGCGGCGATGGCGTCGAGCATGGCCACGACGAACGCGCGGCGGCCGAGGTGACGCGCGTCGGATGCGACGACGCGGCGCAGCACCGTGAGGTCGTGATGATCGCCGAGTGTTTTCGACATCGTCTCCATCACCGTCGCGTACGGCTTCATCACGTCGGGCCAGACGTGACGCAAGAGCTGCGTGTGGTACCAGTGCTCCTTCACGCGCTTGCGCCATTCGTGAAAGTCGTCCGGCAGTTTCGTGTCGACGGCGACTCTCATCGCGCGCCGTCCGTTGCGATACGTGCGCGCGAGTCCGTCGGCGATCGTGTCGAACGAGTCGGCGAGCGGCGGCCACGAGTCGACGCGATCCAACGCGGTTTGCAAGAGCGCGAGCGCGCCGTCGATGTGCGCGGACAACTCGTGCGCCGAGGGGCGTCGCTTTTTGAGCAGCCTCCGCGTGCGACGCAGCGTCGCGCCCGGCAACGGCGTTATCTTCGCGAGTTTCTCCAGCGCCTCGAGCACGGCGTCGGCGTCGCGCGCGCCGGCGAGCGTGTGTCCGGCGTCGCGGTACCACGCGTTCTCGACGTCGAACTGCGCGCCGAACGGCTCGCGCGCGAGGCGCAGCACCGCGCGGATTTCCTTGAATCGTTTTCTCGCGTCATGCACGCGCTTCTCGACCGGCGCCTTGCGATCGGTCAGCTGCTCGCGCGCCCGGGCGATCTGTTCGCGCACGATGCGCGCGATTGCAGCGCCCGTCGTCTCATCGTGCTCGATCGCGTAGGCCATCTTCGTTCGATCCTGCTTCTGACGACACCGTCATCCTGAGCCGCGAAGACAGCGAAGGATCTCTAACTACGCAAACGTTTCGCATTTAGAGATCCTTCGCCGTCTTCGCGGCTCAGGATGACGGTGAAGACGTCGTTCGCTTCAGGATGACATGCCCCGCGTAAATCCGTGTAAAGTCCGCCGCCGCCGCGCGTGCCGCACTAGAATCGCGGGCGGTGCCCGGAGCCAGCCCGCTTCCGCTGCTGAACCGCGAGCTCAGCCGTCTCGACTACAACCGCCGCGTTCTTGCGAAGGCAGAAGACCGCGCGGTGCCGCTGCTCGACCGGCTGCGCTTCGTCACGTTCTGCTCGAAAAATCTCGACGAGTTCTTCATGGTGCGCGCGGGCGCAACGCGCGATCTCCTCGACGCCGGCATCGCCGAGCGCACGCCGGACGGCATGCTGCCGTCCGAACAGATGGCCGCGATCCGCAAACGCGCGGGCGAGCTGCTCGATGACATGAGCCGCTGCATCAACGAGCAGATCCTGCCGTCGCTGCGCGAGCACGACGTCTCAGTGCAATCGTTCACCGAGATCTCCGCCGACGAGCAGAAGCGGCTCGGCGATTACTTTCGCGACCGCGTCGCGCCGCTGCTCACGCCGCTGGCGATCGATCCCGGACATCCGTTTCCGTTCGTCGCGAACCAGACGCTCAACATCGCCGTGCTCGTCGAGTCGGCGCGCGGCGGCGAGCACGTCGTTCTGTTCAAACTGCCGCCGCTCGTGCCGCGATTCATCCCCGTCGGCGAGCGGCGCTTCGTCGCGATCGAGTCGCTGCTCGTCGCGAAGCTCGATCATTTCTTTCCCGCGCTGAAAGTGCGGCGCGCGGTGCTCTTTCGCGTGATTCGCAATTCCGAGCTGAGCATCGACGACGACGAGATCGAAGACCTGCGCGACTCCGTCGAAGCGGAGCTGCGGCGGCGCGAGCGGAAGCAGGTGGTCTGTCTCGAGATCGACGCGCGCGCCAGCGACGAGCTCCTCGGCGTGCTGATGGAAGGGACGCGTGCGCGCGCCGAGGATGTCTATCGCATCAGCGGATTCCTGAAGCTGAGCGACTTCGCGGATCTGTGCGACGCGGTCGACGATCCGAAGCTGCAGTATCAGCCGTTCAATCCGCGGCTGCCGCAGCGACTCGTCACCAGCGCCGATATTTTCTCGATCATCCGCGACGGCGACGTGCTGCTGCATCGCCCGTACGACTCGTTCACCGCGATCATCGAGCTGCTGCACGCGGCGGCGAACGATCCCGCGGTCGTCGCGATCAAGCAGACGCTGTATCAGACCGACGAACAGTCGCCGGTCGTCGACAAGCTCGTGCTCGCGGCGCGCAACGGCAAACAGGTCACGGTCGTGATCGAGCTGCAGGCGCGGTTCCAGGAGAAGCGCAACATTGCGCTCGCCGAGCGCCTGCACGACGCCGGCGCGCAGGTCGTGTACGGGCTCGTCGGCATCCAGGCGCACGCGAAAGTGTGCGTGATCGTGCGCGCGGAAGAGGGGCGGCTGCGGCACTACGTCCACCTCTCGACCGGCAACTACAACACCGACACCGCGCGCGCGTATACCGATCTCGATCTGCTGACCGCGAACGAGACGTTCGGCCACGAGGCCTCGCAGCTCGTCAACGTGTTGACCGGATTCAGCAAGGCCAGTCTGTCGCAGGTGCTGGAACGGCAGGGGCCGCGCCCGCAGTGGAAGGAATTCGTGATCGCGCCGTTCGAGTATCAGAAGGTGCTGTTCGCGAAGATCGAGCGCGAGACGAAGCATGCGAAGGACAAGAAGCCGGCGCGCATCGCGGCGAAGCTCAACGCGCTCGTCGATCCCCTGATCATCGAGGCGCTCTACCGCGCCGCGTCCTTCGGCGTGAAGATCGATCTCATCGTGCGCGGCATCTGCTGCCTCGTGCCGCGCGAGAACATCCGCGTGGTCTCCGTCGTCGACCGCTTCCTCGAGCACTCGCGCATCATCCGATTCGAGAACGGCGGCAACCCCGAGACGTTCCTCTCCAGCGGCGACTGGATGCCGCGCAACTTCCACCGCCGCGTCGAAGTCATGTTCCCCCTGCGCGACCCGGGCGTGCGCGAGCAAGCCGACCAGATCTTCGAGATCGTCCTGCAGGACAGCGCATCCTCGTGGACCCTGCAGCCCGACGGCAGCTGGATCCGCTCGAACGGAACGTTCTCCGCGCAACAACGCTTCATCGACGTCACCCGCGCCGAGGCCGTGGCGATGGGACCGTACGACGAGTCGATTGAAGAAGCACCGCGGATTCGGAGGAAGAAGGCGAAAGCAGGCTCACAGGCTCATAGGCGCAAAGGCTCATAGAAGCCATGAGCCCATGAGCCCATGAGCCCATGAGCCTATGAGCCTATGAGCCCATGAGCCCATGAGCCTATGAGCCCATGAGCCCATGAGCCCATGAGCCCATGAGCCTATGAGCCCATGAGCCTATGAGCCTTTCTTCCTCTTCGCCTTCCGCCGCGCCACCCCCGGCCGCTTGATCGCCTCGTCATACCGCGGGATCCGCACTGCTTCCGCGCGCGCGATCTCGATGAAGCGTTGCTGGCTGCGTACGCCGCGTGCACTGGACTTGCGGCGGCGATAGGTGCCGTCCGGCTGGAGTCGCCATGCTTTCACGTCGTCGGAGAGACTCGTCGCGAGGATCTGGTGCTCGATGCGGTCGCAGAGCGCGGCGCCGAGGACGGGCCACGCGACTTCGATGCGGCTGAAGAAATTGCGCGGCATCCAGTCGCCGCTTGCGATCCACACCTCGGTCGCGCCGCCGTTGCGGAACACGAACATGCGGCTGTGCTCGAGGAAGCGATCGACGATCGACACGACGCGGATGTTCTCGCGCGGCACGAGGCAGCAGATGCCGCGCACGATGAGATCGATCTTCACGCCCGCCGCCGCCGCGCGGTACAGCGCGCGGATCACTTCCGTTTCCACGAGCGCGTTCATCTTCGCGGTGATCTGCGCCGGCCGTCCCGCGCGCGCGTGCTTCTCCTCGCGCTCGATCATCGACAGCACCCACGCGTGGTAATGCATCGGCGCGGCGACGAAGCGCTTCCACTTCCAGTCCGCCCCGTGGTTTTGAAACACTTCCTGCGCGGTGTCGGCGCTGTAGCCGGTGAGGAGGTTCATCAGCTGCGCGGCGTCGTCGCCGAAATCGGGGTGCGCGGTGAAGAGATCGAGATCGGTGTACAGCCGCGCGGTCGCCGCGCTGTAGTTGCCGGTCGAGAGGTGCACGTATCGCCGCAGCTCGTTCCCCTCGTTGCGTACCACGAGACAGATCTTGCAATGCGTCTTGATGCCGACGAGTCCATACACCACCTGCACGCCCGCCTCTTCGAGCCGCCGCGCCCAGACGATGTTGCGCGCCTCGTCGAAGCGCGCCTGCAGCTCGACGACCACCGTCACCTGTTTCCCGCGCTCGGCCGCGCGCGCGAGCGCCTCGGCCACGACCGACTCCGGGCCGCTGCGATAGAGCGTCTGCTTGATCGCGACGACGTTCGGATCGTCGGCCGCGCTCTGAAGGAATTCGACGACCGCGCTGTAAGAGTCGTACGGGCGATGTAGCAGCACGTCCGTCGCGCGGATGATCGAGAACATGTCGCCGCTCGTCGCCAGCTCCGCCGGCATGCGCGGATTGAACGGCTCGTCGCGCAACGACGGCTTGTCAATGCGCGTGTAGATCTGCATCAGATCGCCGAGCTTCGGCAGACGCGCGGAAAGCCACGTGTCCTCGCGCTCGACTTCGAGCTCGTTCTGCAGGAGCGCGACGATGAAGTCGCTGGCGTCGCGGCCGATCTCCATCCAGACGACTTCCTTCCGCTCGCGCCGTCGCAGCTCCGTCTCGACCGACTTGAGCAGGTCTTCGACTTCGTCCTCTTCGCGCAGAAGCATGTCGGCGTTGCGGATGACGCGGAACGGCACGACCTCCTCGACTTTGAGACCGGGGAAGAATCGCGCGACATGCAGGCGGATCACGTCTTCGATCGGGATGTAGCTCGCCGCGGTCCCCGGCAGCGCGATGAAGCGCGGCAGCGTCGGCGGGACGCGGATGAAGGCGATGTGTGTCTCGCCGTCGCTGCCGAGGACGATGGCGAGCGTGAGAGCGCCACTGGCGAGGAAGGGGAAGGGGTGGGCGGGATCGAACGCCAGCGGCGTGAGCACGGGCGCGATGCGTGCTTCAAATTCTTCCGCGAGCGCCGCGTCCTGTTTCTTCGTCGCGCCTTTCACGGTTCCGATGCGCACGCCGACGCCGCGCAGCGCGGTCGCGACGTCTTCGTACACCGCGTGCATTTCGCGCAGGAACGACTTCACGCGCGCGCGGATCGCTTTGAGTTGCTGCTTCGGCGTGAGCCCGTCGACGGACCGCTCGCGGATGCCGCTCTCGATCAGCGCGTGGATCGCGCCGGCGCGCACCATCAGGAACTCGTCGAGATTGTTCGCGGCGATGCTGAGGAACTTCACGCGCTCGAGCAGCGGCACGCGCTCGTCTTCCGCCTCGGCGAGCACGCGCCGGTTGAACTCGAGCCAGCTCAGCTCGCGGTTGAAGAACTCGCCCGGCGCGACGTCAGTGGTCGCCACCATGGGATCGTATCAACTCGCCGTATCAACTCGCCGTCCGGCGACCGCTCAGGCTTCGCGGTCGCCCACCCACAACTCCGGCGGAGCAAGGTCGGGACGCCGCGTGCGCCACAGGCGCACCGTCTCGTCCTCGTCGTTGCTCGCCGTCCACGCCGCATCGGACGTGATCTCATATTCCCACGCGCGCAGATGCGGCTCCGAGACCGCTCCCGATTTCTGCAACGCGCCGCCGGACCACGTGTAGATCGCTCGCATGGGCGACAGTCTGTTCATATTGGGCTGTAACGTGTGTGGAGAGCGTGTAAAAAATCGCGTCATTCGATTTTGTTCTTGACATCGCTCGCTCGGGCGTGCGAAGCGTACCGCCGTCATGAAGAAGTGGGGAAAACTCGAGTCCGGCGAGAAGGTGCGGCTGCACGACATCGATCCAGACGCCACTCCCGACTTTCGCGGATCGAAGGCCGCCGCGGAAGAGAAGCGCGACAAGATGCGCACGACGCTGGACGAGCTGCAGGAGCTGATGTGGGCCGAGCATCGCCGCCGATTGCTCATCGTCCTGCAGGGGATGGACACGGCGGGCAAAGACGGCACGATCCGTTACCTGATGGACGGCTTCAACGCCGCGAGCGTGCGCGTGGCGTCGTTCAAGAAACCGACGGCGCCCGAGCTCGATCATGACTTTCTCTGGCGCATCCATCAACAAGTTCCCGGCAACGGCGAGATCGTCATCTTCAACCGCAGCCACTACGAAGACGTCCTCATCGTCCGCGTGCACGAGTTCGTGCCTGAAGACGTCTGGCGCCAGCGCTATGAGCAGATCAACGACTTCGAGCGGATGCTGACCGAGAGCGGCACCACCATCCTCAAGTTCTTCCTGCACATCAGCAAAGACGAACAGAAAGAGCGCCTCCAGGAACGCGTCGCCGACCCGCAAAAACACTGGAAATTCAACGCCGGCGACCTCGAAGAGCGGAAGCTGTGGGACGAATATCAGAAAGCGTACGAAGACGCGCTCGAGAAAACGACGACCGATCACGCGCCGTGGTACATCGTCCCCGCGAACCGAAAGTGGTATCGCAATTACGTGATCGGCTCGGTGGTGATCGAGACGATGAAGAAGTTCAGGATGAAGTATCCGACGGTGGATGTGGGGAACGTGGTGATTGAGTAAGGGCTTCGCTGGTGGCGGCTACGCTGATGGCAGCTTCGCAGATGGCAGATGGCAGATGGCAGCTTCGCTGATGGCGAGGAGTTGAAGTTCGAAGCTCGAGGTGCGAATTACGAATGAAGAAACTTCTTCGCACTTCGCACCGAACCTCGCCATCCGCCATCCGCCATCCGCGCAGCTGCCCACAGCGCAGCACAGCGCTATCATCCCCCCGTGATCAAGATCCTCGTCAGCGCCTGTCTCCTCGGCTCGCCCGTGCGTCACGACGCGCGCGACAAGAAGTGTGATCACGCTGTTCTTCAACGCTGGATCGACGAAGGACGGGTTGTATCTGTGTGTCCGGAAATGCTCGGCAGACTCGGAACGCCGCGTCCTCCGTCGGAGATCGTGCACGTTGACGGCGCGCGCCGCGTGATGACGAATCAGGGTCGCGACGTCACGCGCGAGTTTGAACGCGGCGCGATCGCGTCGGCGGAGGAAGCGAAGCGTCACGACGTGCGCGTGGCGATCTTGAAGAGCAACAGTCCGTCGTGCGGAAGCGGTGTTGTTTACGACGGGACGTTCACCAGCACGAAGATCGCGGGCGACGGCGTGACGACGGCGCTGCTCCGCGCGCGCGGCATCACCGTGTTCTCGGAAGAAGAGCTCGACGTTGCGGACGCGTATGTACGCTCGCTGGAAACTGCGAATTGACGCGTGATTTACACCCTCGCAACATGAGCAAAGTATTCGTCAACATCGGACTTAGCCTCGATGGCTACATGGCACCGGAAGGAATGACCATGGAGAATCCCGGGTACAAGAACTGGGGCGCCAAGTGGGGTGCGCTGATGGGCTGGCTCCTCAATCAGCAGTACTTCCGCGAGAACCTCAAGTTCGGACCAGGGGGAGAGACCGGCCCGGTCAATGACCTGGTTCGCAGCACCACGGAGCGCATCGGCGCCAACATCATGGGTAAGCGAATGTTCGACCAGGGCGAGCGCGCCTGGCCGGAGGATGCTCCGTTTCACACAGCGGTCTACGTTCTTACCAATGAGAAACGCGAACCGTGGGCGCGCCCCGGTGGGACGACCTTTCACTTCATCAATGACGGGCCTGAGCGTGCCCTGGAACTGGCTCGGGAATCCGCGGGCAGTCGGGATATTCGAATCGCGGGTGGAGCGGATGTGATCCAGCAGTATCTGAACCTGGGTGTCGTCGACGAGCTGGAAATCGCGCTGGCACCCGTGTTGTTCGGCGGCGGACGGCGTCTCTTCGAGAACCTGCGCGAGCCCGGGCCGCAGTTTCGCATTGACAGGGTTCTTGACGGACCAGCCGCCACACACCTGCGCTATGTGCGTCAGTGATGGCGGACGAACGGAAGCGGTGTCGTCGATACGGTAGGATCGCCGTGAACCGACAGAGTGATCGTCGTGCCTTCACCTCGCCGGTATGCGGATCAGATGGGTCAATGGTTTTGAATCACCAATCAAAGCGTCTGCCTGCCGAGTGAACATCTTTGATGGGCGAGATAAGGCTCCTTGCCTGGCGTGACATACGTGCTTGATTGTCGCGACATGATCTTTGATTGGCGAGGCGAGTTTTTTGATGCGCGAGACCAGCCCCATTGCCTCGTGAGACAAGATTCCTTGCCTGGCGTGGTCAGAAGCCAGCCTCGCACGTCGAATTGCAAGGCGCGAGGGATCAAACCTTTTGCCTCGCGAGGCAAAGGTGCTGTCGCGACAATCAATTGCCATTTCGCGACAATCAAGCCCCCATGTCGCGACAATCAAGCTCCATTGCCTCGCCAATCAAAATCGATTGGTCGCCAATCAAGTTTGTTGCCGTGCGAATCAAGCCCCGTTGTCGCGCAGGGCGAGCTTGTTGTCGCGCGGAGCGAGCTTGTTGTCGCGCGAATCAAGCTCCCTTGCTTCGCGGGGCAAAGTCATTGACGCGTGAATCAAACCGCTTGACTCGCTTGTCAACGCTTTACCTTGGAGCTCCGCTTCTTTGCCTTCGAGCAGATGCGCGCGGCGCTCATTTCACGACCGACGCGAACTGCACGCTCGGGTCCTGCGAGACGTTGTCGACGATCGAGCTGTAGACGAACGCCGCTCCGGTGCCCATGCGCACGACGACGTACTCGCCGGCCTGCAGCGCGAAGCCGAGGAGCTGGCTCGACTCCGTCTGCGTGTAGTAGTTCGCCGGGTAGTCGACGTCGACTTCCTCGGTGCGCCTCGTTCCGTTGGCGCGCACGATCGCCGGACGCGCTCGCGCGCACGCTCGCGAATTTCGAGCGGCGAGATGCTCACGAATCCGCTTCCGTTCGCGATCCTCGCCGCGTTCGCCGCGCCGCAGCTCCTCCTCGGCGTATTGATCGTCCGCTACCTGCAATTCATCGCGCTCAATCGCTCCACGCTCGCGCACCTGACGTGGAAGCAGCTCGCGGCCGTACCGCTGCTCGATCTCATCATGCTGTACACGTGGTTCGTGCCGTTTTTCTCGAACGAGATCACCTGGCGCGGCTACCGCGCGCGCATCGGCCGCGACACGGAGATGATTCAGATCGCGGCCTGACAACGTTTAGAATCTCTCCCCCATGAAAGAACGTGTGGACGCCATCCTCCGGCGCAATCAGGGGGAGTATCTCGAGTCGCTGCTTCCGCCGCGCGACGCGCTGCTCGAGGAGATGGAGAAATTCGCGGATGAGAACAATCATCCGATCGCCGATCCCGAAGTCACGCAGCTGATGCGGACGATCGTGCGGATGAAACGGCCGCGGCGCATTCTCGAAGTCGGTACGAACATCGGCTACTCGGTGATCGTCCTCGGACGCGAGAGCGATTCCGAGGCGGTGATCGAGACGATCGAGATCGACCACAACACGCTCACCACCGCGAAGCGGTTCGTGAGCGAAGCGCAGCTGCCGTGCCGCGTCGTTTTCCACGAAGGCGCTGCGCTCGACGTGATCCCGCGCCTCACCGGCCCATTCGACTTCGTCTTCATCGACTGCGTGAAGACCGAGTACGGCGACTACCTCGACGCGCTGCTGCCGAAGGTCGCGCGTGACGCCGTGATCGTCTGCGACAACCTGCTCTGGAAGGGACAAGTCGCGGCGGGCACGCACGATGGCCCGACGGACGCGCTGCGCGCGTTCAACAAGCGCATCTCGAATGATCCGCGATTGCTCACGATCATCCTGCCTCTCGGGGATGGGACAGGGATCTCGGTCGTGGTGTAGCGCAGGCTTTCCAGCCTGCGCCCCGGGAGGCAGGCTGGAAAGCCTGCCCCACACCAAAAGAAAACGGCGGGCTAAAGCCCGCCGCTTCACTTTTCGCGTTTGTCGAAACTTACTTCGTTGCCACGCTCGCGGTTTTGACCATGCCCTTTACGGGGATCGTCACCACGGGATGGACCTTGTCGTTCGTCTGGATCGTGACCGTGCCGTCGAGGGCGCCGCTCTTCGCGGCCTTGTCGACCTGCACCGTCACTTCGTACTCGCCCTTGTTCGCGCTTGGCGCGACCGAGACGCTGACGCCCGGGACGTTCGACTCGGCCTTCGTCACCTGGAAGGACTCCGGCGTCTTGAGGTCGTTCGAGCGGAGCATGATGATGCGCGTCGCGGCGGCGTCGCTCGGAGCGACTTCGCCGAAGTTGAGCGCGGTCGGCTCGACGCGGATGGACGGGCGGACCACGCCGGTCACGCTGATCCAGTACTCCGGCTGGTGCTTGGAGTTGGTCAACACGTGGACCTTCTCGGCGAGCGGGCCGACCTTGGAGTCGGGGCCGCCGACGGTGACGTCGAGCTTGTACTGGTTCTGACCTTCGCGTCCGACGTTCGGGATGACGTCGAGGCCTTCATTCTTCTTGACGTCGACCTTGATCCACTCCTGCGGCGACTCGACCTTCGTGATCTGGAACGGCTCGGTCTCGTCGGAGTAGAGCGTCACCGACTGCTTCTCGGAGTCGCCCTGCAGCATGTTGAAGCGGATGAAGCCCGCCGGATACGCCTCGACGAACGGCTTCACCACGGCGGTGATCGTCACCTGCGCGTTCGGCGTCGTCGGATCGTTCGTCTCGATCGTGATGCCCTTGTTGATCGGGCCGGCGAAGTTGGTGGTATCGACGTGCGCCGACACCTTTCCGGTCGCGCCCGGCTTGATGATCTTGTCGAAGTCGGCGACCGTGCAGCCACAGGTCGGCTTCGCGGCGATGATCTCCAGGTCCGTCGTGCCGGTGTTCTTCACCAGGAACGACCATTCCAGCTTCTCTCCCTTGGCAACCGTGCCGAAATCCTTCAGCGGATCGACGAGGGTGAGCCGCGGGCCCTTCACCTCATCCTCGGCGAAGGCAGCAAAAGATGCCGTGAGCATCAGAACCGCGAGCGTGATGAAAACCAATCGCTTCGACATTGCGCGAAACCCTCCTGTGGTTTAGAAGACCTGTTGGTCAGGCCAGCGTTCCGAACACCGGCGTGAAAACGGCCATTCCCCTTGATTGGATGGCGGATGGCAGATGGCAGATGGCGAAAAAACGCTGTTCGTGCTCTGCCATCTGCCATCCGCGATCTGCCATCTCGGTTCAAAGCATGATATTTGCGAAGTGACGACCGATGCCGCACCTCACTGAAATCCCCAACGTAAAACGCGTTTACCTGATCGGTATCTCCGGGACGGCGATGGCCTCGCTGGCCGGGATGCTCCAGCAGCGCGGGTACGAAGTCTCGGGATCCGACGAGCACATCTATCCGCCGATGTCGACATACCTCGAACGACTGCGGATTCCCGTGCTCGAAGAGTATACGAAGGAGCATCTGGAAACGTTCCGTCCCGATCTCGTGGTGATCGGCAATGCCGCGGCGAATACCAACGCCGAGGCGGCCGCGACGGTGGAGATGGACCTGCCGTACACGTCGATGCCGGAGGCGATCTATCACCTCTTCATCAAAGGCAAACACTCGATCGTCATCACCGGCACACACGGAAAGACGACCACGACGTCGCTGATGGCGTGGATGCTCGAGGCCGCGGGACGCGATCCCGGCATGGTCGTCGGCGGCATCCCGCTCAACTTCAATCAGAACTTCAAGCTCGGCGACGGACCCGACTTCGTCATCGAGGGCGACGAGTACAACACCGCGTTCTTCGACAAGGGACCGAAGTTTCTGCACTACCGCGCGAACACGCTGCTGGTGAACAACATCGAGTTCGATCACGCCGACATCTACGCGAATCTCGATGCGATCATCGCCGCGTTCCGCGTGGCGGTCGAGCGCGTCGCGCGCGAGGATGTGATCGTCGCCAACGGCGACGACGAGCACGTGATGGGACTGCGCGGCAACGCGGTTGCGCGCTGGGTGACGTTCGGCTGGGACCGCAAGTGCGACGCGTTCGCGATGGACGCTGCCGAGCATCCGGAGGGAACGGAGTTCACGGCGTGGTGGGAAGGGAAGGAGTGGGCGCGTTTCCGCACGACGCTCTCCGGAAAACACAACGTGCTCAACGCGCTCGCCGACGCGGTGATCGCGAAGTTGCGCGGCGTCTCCGATGCCGACATTCAAAAAGGATTCGAGACCTTCCAGGGCATCAAGCGGCGCATGGAAGTACGCGGTACCGAGCGCGGCGTCACGGTCATCGACGATTTCGCGCATCATCCGACCGCGATCGCGACGACGCTCAAAGGCGCGCGCGACCGTTATCCGGGGCAGCGCATCTGGGCGCTCTTCGAGCCGCGCTCGATCTCGTCGTCGCGCAAGGAATTCGAGAGCGGCTACATCGACGCGTTCGCCAACGCCGACCGCGTGATCATCGGACCGATCTTTCACCTGCAGCGCTACGAGACACGCTACGGACTCGACAAGATGATGTCGGTGCCGGCGATCATGCAGAGCCTCAGCGTGCCGACAGAACAGATCGACGACATTGACGACATTGCGAAGCGGGTTGCACGGGACGCAAAAGACGGGGACGTGGTTCTCGTGATGTCGTCGGGCGCCTTTGGTGGCGTGCACGAGAAGATCTTGGCGGAATTGAAGGTGACGGCATCGTCATCCTGAGCCGCGAAGACGGCGAAGGATCTCTGAATGCGAGACGTTTGCGTCGCACGAGATCCTTCGGCGTCTCCGCGCCTCAGGATGACGAAGGGGGAATAGCTCCCTGGCCCAGCCCGTTCGACGCGGCACCATGCACGAACAGAAAGCACACGACCTCCTGCGGAAGCACAATATTTCTCTCAGCGATGTGAAGGAGCGGCGCACTTCGCTGCACCATCTCCGTCAGATCGTCCACGCCGAAGAGCTGCCGTTCGACGTATTCAAAGCACTTGTGAAACTGCGCCACTAGTTCAATACAATGCGCACCTTCTATGGGTTTTCGCGAAGACGCGCAGGTTCTGATCCAACAAAAAAAGTTCGATGAGCTCGAGTCGCTCTGGATGAACCAGATCGAGAGCGACCCGAAGGACGTCGACACTTTTCTTCATCTCGGCAAGCAGCTCCGCAAGTCCGAGCAGCGCACGCAGTCGGACACGCTCCTCGGTCTCCTCTCCGACGCTCTCAAAGACAAGCACCTCTGGCCGCAGCGCCTCGCGGTGCTGAAAGAGCTCGGCCGCCTTTCCAAACATCCCGCGCAGCTGCGTCCGCAGATCGAAGAAGCGCTGCGCAAGAGCCTCGGCACGCATCGCAGCTTCGAGCGCGCGTACAAGTTTGCCGGCTTCGCCGACGTGCAGAGCAATCCCGTCGAGCGCGCGGACAAGATCGAGACGTGGCTCACGTACGACGAAGGGCAGTGCTTCTTCATGACCGGCCGCGGCGCCGGATGCGTGACGGAGCTGAATCCGGAGCTCGGCATCTGCCGCCTCGATTTCGAAAAAGACAAACGCGTCTCCGTTCCTCTCGGCGCGGCCGCGAAGTTTCTCATGCCGCTGCCCGAGGGCCACGTGCTGCGCGAGAAGTTCACGAACGGCGAGAAGTTGAAGGCGGCAGCGAAAGACTCGCCGCCCGAATTCTTCGCGCGCATTCTCCAGAGCTTCGGACGTCCGATGGTGATGTCGGAAGTGCGCGACGCGGTGATCGGCATTGTTCCCCAGGAGAAGTGGAACTCGTGGTGGACGTCGGCGAGAAAGAATCCGCAGGTCATCACGAGCGGCACCGGCGCGAAGGCGACATATGCGTTCGCGGGATCGGAGTCCGACGCCGAAGCGGCGATCCGCCGCGACTTCGATCGCGCGGATGCGAAAACGAAGCTCGAGCTCGCGCGCAAGCACAGCGGCCGCAGCAAAGAGTTGGCGAACGCGTTCTCGTCCGCGCTCGCAACAGAAGCGGCCAGGATCGCGCGCACCGACGCGGCGATGGCGTGGCAGATTCTGACGACACTCGAGTCATTGCCCGGCACGTACACGTCGCCGCTGGAAGCGTCCTCTCTCCTCGGCGGCGCGATGGCGTCGCGAACGATCGCGGCCATCAACGACAAGCCGATGCGCGAGAAAGCGCTGGCCGTCGTGCGCGAGAACCATCCCGACTGGCCGAAGGTCTACGCCGAGGAGTTTTTTCTCGACTCCGAGCCGCGCATCCTCACGAACATCATGAACGCGCTCGAAGAAGCGGGGCAGAACGACATCCGCGATCGCCTGTTCGACGAGACGCTGCGCTATCCGCGCCGCCATCCGCACGCGTTCTACTGGCTCGCCAAGCGCCTCCACGATGACGAGACGCTGAGCGATCGCGCGAATTACAACCTGCTCTTTCAGCTCCTCGACGCGCTGACGCACGACGAGTTCGCGCCGGTGCGCGCGCGGCTCAAGGACTTGTTCGACAAAGGCGGACTGGCCGTCCGCATCGTGATGGGGCAGGAGAACGAAGAAGGCGCGCGCAAGCTTGTCGAGACGCTCGACCGCTACGGCGCGCTCGAGGAGTATCGCCGCGACACGCTCAAGCAGGCCGCGCACATGAAGTATCCGACGCTGCGCGAGCCGCAGGAGGAGCCGGTCTACGCGACCGCGGATTCACTCGAGAAAAAACGCGCGGAGCTCACGCACCTCAAGGCTGTCGAGATTCCCGCGAACTCGAAGGCCTTGCAGGCCGCGCGCGAGATGGGCGATCTGCGCGAGAACTTCGAATACAAGGCAGCGCGGCAGCGCGCTGAGTATTTGTCCGCGCGCGTCGGCGAGCTCGCCGGCGAGATCTCGCGCGTGCGCGTCCTCGATCCGGCGCAGATCGACACGAGCGTCGCGCGCGTCGGCACGAAGATCGAGCTCTCCAACGGAGACGTCCGCCGCGACGTCACGATCCTCGGTCCGTGGGAGTCCGATCCCGAGCACGGCGTCTACTCGAATCAATCCGACGTCGCGAAAAAACTCATCGGCCACGCCTCCGGCGACATCGTCTCGTTCATGGGCAACGACTACATGATCGAGTCGATTCGGCGCTGGAACGAGTGACGGCCGAAAGGCCGTCATCCTGAGCCGCGAAGACGGCGAAGGATCTCGTGCTGCGTAACCTGAGATCCTTCGCTACGCTCAGGATGACGAGTTACAATGCGCGAACCTACGGTCGGAGGAAATGACCCCAGATGGCCTATGTGATTGCTGAGCCGTGCATCAACACGAAGGACACCGCGTGTGTCGATGTCTGCCCCGTCGATTGCATCCACCCGCGCAAGGACGAAACAGGTTTCGCCGAGGCAACCATGCTCTACATCGACCCCGAAGTGTGCATCGACTGCGGGGCGTGCGAGCCGGCCTGTCCGGTCCAGGCGATCTTTCCGGCCGACCTCGTTCCCGACCAGTGGAAGCAGTACACCCAGATCAACGCGGACTGGTACAAAAACAACGCTTGAGTTTTGTGATCCAGCTCACTACATTGAGCAGGACACAGATGTAGATTGCTCGCCGGGTAGCAATCGGGCCGGAAAAGCGGCAACAAAGGGGCGTAACGCCCCTTTTTTCTTGTCCAGATCTTTGAGATGTCTATCGAGACCCTTCAGTTTCGCGCCCACCTCGGACCCAACCACGGAAGAGCGGGCGAATGGGCGTGCCTCCGTGGAATTTGCTGAAGCTACCTCTCTCTCTCTGCAACGCGAGCCGGAGGGTCTCGACCGACATCTCAGAACTTCAACATCCCGAGCAGTCCTCGCTTCAACGCCCGCACCGCTTCGTGTCCCACCTGGTTCGCCACTCCACGGGCTGCAGACTCGAACACCCGTTCCGCCGTCGATCGTGAGGATCTGCGTGCTCCCGACGTGCTCAGCGTCGTAGATTTCCTACGCGATGTAGAACGCGCCGCCGGCGCGCTCTGCCGCCAATCGAAGTCGTCTCCTTCGCTCGGTTGCGGCGGCTCCGCCTCCGCACTCTTCGCAAGCTTCGCCTGCAGGATCTCGTGCGCGCTCTCGCGATTGATCGCCGTCGAATACTTCGCGTTGAGCGTCGACGCGGAGATCACACGCTGATATTGCGCGTCGTCGATCGCCGACATCCACGACGACGGCGCGAGGACTTGCGCCGGCGCGACCGGCGTCGGAACGCCTTTCGGATCGAGCACGCTGACGAGCGCTTCGCCGATGCCGAGGGACGTCAGCGATTTCGGAACGTCGACGTGCTCACTCGGCGGAAACGTCGACGCCGTCGCCTTGATGTTCTTCGCATCCTTCGGCGTGAACGCGCGGATCGCGTGCTGCACGCGATTGCCGAGCTGCGCCAGCACGTCTTCGTCGACGTCCTTCGGCGTCTGCGTGATGAAGAAGACGCCGATCCCTTTCGATCGGATGAGACGCGCGACTTGTTCGATGTGCTCGACGAGCGCGGACGACGCGTCGTCGAACAGCTGATGCGCTTCGTCGAAGAAGAACACCAGCTTCGGCTTGTCGGGATCGCCGGCCTCCGGCATCTTGAAATAGAACTGGCCGAGGAGCCACATCAGGAAGGTCGAGTAGAGGCGCGGCTTGTCCTGCACGTCGGCGAGCGAAAGGATGTTCACGATGCCGCGGATGCCGTTTTGCGTAGGCACGGCGCGCATCAAGTCGTTGATGTCGAGCTCCGGCTCGCCGAAAAACTTCGCCGCGCCCTGTTGCTCCAGCTCGACCATCTTGCGCACCAGCACGCCGACCGTCGCCGCGGACATGCCGCCGTACTGCTTCAAATCGTCTTTGCCGTCGGTAACCAGGTAATTGAGAACGTCGCGGAGATCGTCAAAGTCGAGGAGCGGCATGCGGCGGTCGTCGCAGTACTTGAAGACCATCGCCAGGACGCTCTGCTGCACGTCGGTGAGATCGAGCACCTTGCCGAGGAGGACGGGGCCGAACGACGAGACCGTCGCGCGCAACTGAATGCCGCGATTTCCGGTGAGGCTGAAGAACTCGACCGGAAACGCCTCGGCTGGATGCACGCGCCGCGCGTTGAGGCGCTCGTTCGATTCGCCCTGCACGCACATCCCGGCGAGATCGCCCTTCACGTCCGCGAGAAAAACGGGAACGCCGTTGCGCGACAAGTCTTCGGCGATCAGTTGCAGCGTGCGCGTCTTCCCCGTGCCCGTCGAACCGGCGATGAGACCGTGCCGGTTCATCATCCGCAGCGGAATCTTCACTGCGAGCTCCGCGGCGGGCGAGCCCTCGCGAAGAACGCGGCCGACATCGAGGGCGGGGTCGGTGAAGCCGAAGGCGGCGCGGTAGGTTTCGTCGAAGGTCATGGGCGAAGCATAGGCGTAAAGGCTCATGGGCTCATAGGCGCAAAGGCTCAAAGGAGATCGTCGCGAGCGGTTCCACTTTGCGCCTTTGCGCCTATGAGCCTTTGCGCCTACTCTCGCGCCCATGAAGATCGCATTCATCGGACTCGGTGCGATGGGCTATCCCATGGCGCGCCATCTCTCGAAAGAACACGACGTAACGGTGTGGAATCGCACGCGCGAGAAAGCGGAGCGGCACGCGCGCGAGCATGGGACGAAGCTCGCGAACGATCTCGCAGAGTGTGCGAATGCCGAGGTGATCGTCACGATGCTGCCGACCAGCAAAGAGGTCGACGAGATCGTCGATCCGTTATTGCCGCATCTGAAAACGGGAACGTTGTGGATCGATGCCACGAGCGGCGATCCGAACGTGAGCCGCGAGACGGAGAAGCGGCTCGCGGAAAAAGGCGTCGCGTTCGTCGACGCGCCGGTGACGGGCGCGGTCGTCGGCGCGGAGAACGCGACGCTCACGATCATGATGGGCGGGCGGGCGGAGGACGTGGAGCGCGCGAAAGAAGTGCTGCGACTCAACGGCAAGACGCTGATTCACGTCGGCGACGTCGGCGCGGGTCACGCGATCAAGGTGCTGACGAACTCGATCATGGGCGCAACGGTGTGGATCACCTCGGAGTGCCTGCTCCTCGCGAAGCGCCTCGGCATCGACATCAAGACCGCACTCGAAGTGACGAACGCCGGCAGCGGACGCTCGAACGCATCGGAGAATCTTCTTCCGATGCGTCTCCGCGATCACAAGTGGCCGCTCGTATTCAAGCTCGCGCATCACGACAAGGACATCCGCATCGCCAACGCGCTCTCGCATCAGCAGCACGCGTCGACGCCGATGCTCGCGCTCACGCAACAGCTCTTCACCGCGTCGCTGAACGAGCTCGGCGAAGGCGCGGACTACATCGAAGTCGCGAAGATCGTGGCGAAGATGAACGGGACGAGTTGGGATTGATTGGTCGTCGTACTTCGACGTCAAAACAAATATGTCATCCTGAGCCGCGAAGACGGCGAAGGATCCCCCGCCGACGAAGCGAGCAGCGTCCTTACGCCGGGGATTCCTCGCCGTCTACGCGGCTCGGAATGACACTTGATTCGTTGTTGAAGCAGCGCGAGCGCGGTCTCCGCAAAGACGCCTAGACAAGTGGAGGACAGACAATCTTGTCTGTCCATGGACAGGCAGGATTGCCTGTCCTCCACTTTCTAGAACGTCGAGCGCACTAACCCGCCGTCGACCTGGATCGACGCGCCGGTGAGATACGACGCGCGCTCGCTGCAGAGGAACGCGATCACGTTCGCGAGCTCCTCGGCGCGTCCGTAGCGTCCGATGGGGATCCCCGCTTCCGTCTTCGCGAAGTATTCGTCGAGTGTGATGCCCTGCTGTTCGGCGCGAATCTCGCCGAGGTGGCGTTGGCGGTCGGTGAGGAAATGGCCTGGCAGGATCGCGTTGACGAGAATCCCGTCGCGCGCGACTTGATCGGCGAGCGTTTTCGTCAGCGCCGACAATCCCGCGCGCAACGTGGAGCTGATCGTCAGGAGCTCGATCGGTTGCTTCGCGACGAACGACGTGAGGTTCACGATGCGCCCCCACCTCCGCTTCTGCATGTCCGGAATCACGAGCTTGCAGAGACGCACGACGTTCATCAGCGTCGAGTCGATGCCCCCGCGCCACTCTTCTTCGGTCAGCTTCATGAACGGAGCCGCAGGCGGACCGCCGGTGTTCGTGACGAGGATGTCGACCTGCCCGAACTTCGCGATCGTCTCATCGACCCAGCGCTGCACGTCTTCCGCATTCGAGATGTCGCCGCGGACGGCAAGCATGTCGTCGTTCCACGCTTCGATCGAGCGCGCGAGACCGGAGACCCGGCAGCCTTCTGCCTGCAGCGCCTCCGCGGTTGCGCGTCCGAGTCCCTTGCTGGCGGCGGCGACCATCGCGACGCGGTTGCTGATTCCGAGATCCATTTTCAGAGTTTATCCTTTGGACTGCGGCGGCTGCGCCGCCGCTTTCTCACACCGTATGACACTGTATAGAAAAGCGGCGGCGTAGCCGCCGCAGTCCAAAGGATATGGAATGTCCCAACTGCGGCTCCGAAAAAACGCGTCGCGGCGGCAACGCGATCTGGATCGTCTACCTCGTGCTCGTCGCGCTGGCGATTCCGGCCGTGCTCGTGTTTCATCTCAATGCCGCGATCGTTGCCGGAATCATGATCGCCGTGATCGTGGTCGCACACCTCGCGATCAACCAGCGGGTATGCGTGGATTGCGGGCATCAGTGGCAGGGACATTAGATGGCGGATGGCGGATGGCAGATGGCGCCGCTTTGGAATTTGCCATCCGCCATCTGCCATCTGCCATCTAAACCGGGATGACAACGCCAGCAGTTCGTGTTAGATGGCCCGCGAATGCCTGAGCCTCGGTACATCCGGAACTTCTCCATCATCGCGCACATCGATCACGGCAAGACGACGTTGTCGGACCGGCTGCTGCAGATGACGGGTGCCGTCGAGCAGCGCGATATGCACGAGCAGATGCTCGACGACATGGATCTCGAGCGCGAGCGTGGCATCACGATCAAGGCGCGCGCGGTCACGCTCCAGTACAAGGCCAAGGACGGGCAGGAGTACACCTTCAACCTCATCGACACGCCGGGGCACGTCGACTTCAGCTACGAAGTCTCGCGCAGTCTCGCGGCGTGCGAGGGCGCGATTCTCGTCGTGGATGCGACGCAGGGTGTCGAGGCGCAGACGCTCGCGAACAGCTATCTCGCCATCAACAACGATCTCGCGATTCTTCCCGTGATCAACAAAGTCGACCTGCCGTCCGCGGAGCCGGAGCGCGTGCGCGAGCAGATCGAGAACGTGATCGGGATCGACGCGCACGACGCGGTGCTCGCATCGGCGAAGGCCGGCATCGGCGTCGAAGAGATCCTCGAGAAGATCATCACGCACATTCCGCCGCCGAAAGGCGACGCCGCCGGGCCGTTGCGCGCGATGTTGTTCGACTCCTGGTACGACTCGTATCGCGGCGTCGTCTGCTTCGTGCGGATGATCGACGGCGAGCTGCACAAAGGCATGAAGATCAAGATGATGTCCACGGGGCGCGAGTACGAGGTCGCCGAGCTCGGGATCTTCACGCCGAAACCGAAGACGATCGAGTCCCTCGGCGTCGGGGAAGTCGGCTTCTTCTTCGCCAACATCCGCGACATCGTCCAGGCGAAGATCGGCGACACCATCACCGAGGCGAAAGCCAATCCCGTGGCGTTGCCGGGATTTCAGGAAGTGAAGCCGATGGTCTTCGCCGGCCTCTTTCCGATCATCACCGAGGAGTACGAAAACCTGCGCGACGCCGTCGCGAAGCTCAAGCTCAACGATGCATCGTTCTCGTATGAACCGGAGAACTCGACCGCCCTGGGCTTCGGTTTCCGCTGCGGCTTCCTCGGCCTCCTGCACATGGAGATCATCCAGGAGCGGCTCGAGCGCGAGTTCAATCTCGAGCTGCTCACGACCGCGCCCGGCGTGCGCTATCGCGTGCTGAAGACCGACGGCGAATGGATCGAGATCGAGAACCCGCAGAAGCTGCCCGACCCCGCGTACATCGCGAAAATCGAAGAGCCGTTCTTCGAAGTGACGATGCTGACGACCGACGAATACGTCGGGCCGATTCTCGCGCTGGCGATCGATCGCCGCGGCACGCAGAAGAAGATGGAGTACGTCGCCGCGAACCGCGTGATGATCGTCTACGAGATGCCGCTGAACGAAGTCATCCTCGACTTCTTCGACAAACTGAAATCGATCTCGCGCGGTTACGCGTCGCTCGACTACCAGTTCATCGGATATCGCGAGAGCGATCTCGTGAAGATGGACATCCTCGTCAACGGCGAGCCGTTGGATGCGCTCTCGCTGATCGTGCACAAAGACAAGGCCTTCGCGCGCGGCAAGATGCTGGTCGAGAAGATGAAGGAGTTCATCCCGCGGCAGATGTTCGAGGTCGCGCTGCAGGCGGCCATCGGAAATCGCGTCGTGGCGCGCGAGACCGTGAAGGCGCTGCGCAAAAACGTGCTCGCGAAATGCTACGGCGGCGACATCTCGCGCAAGCGCAAACTGCTCGAGAAACAGAAAGAGGGCAAGAAGCGCATGAAGCGCGTCGGCAAGGTCGAGATTCCGCAAGAAGCGTTCCTCGCGGTGCTGAAAATCGACTGACCTCGCTTTGCGCCAACCGCAAATAACCTGGCACGCATTCTGATCTTAGTGCTCCCGACCGGGAAACGATCCGGCCGCGGACGTCACTATGAGACAGAAGGATGCCATGAGCTCGAAAATGATTCTGGCGGTTGCCGCCAGCACGATCCTCTCGCTGGCCGCCGGTGCGGCCGAGTCCATCGACATGAATGATCCGCGACGCTCGGTCGCGCGCGAAGACAACGTTCGCATCGACGCGCAGCTCTCGCGCGACACGGCATCACCCGGTGCCCCAATCGGCGTCACGTACCAGATCCAGAACTTCACCGCCACTCCCGTCGCCATCGCGGACAAGCTCAGCGCTGCGTCGTATGACGAAGACCAGCGCACGATCACGGTGTCCATCGGCTCCGAGGTGCCGGCTGACGGCACGATGCCGCACATGGTGACGATCGGTCCCGGCGAAAAGAAAGTGCTGCGCGCGGCCGCGATCCCCTCGGTCTCCGCTTCGGCAATGCGCGATACTCTCGGGCAGGCACCGCGCTACGTGCAGGTGAAAGTCACGATCCTGCGCGACCTCGCGCCGTTCGCGACGCTGCGCGTGCGTCAACAGCTGTCGGACGCGCAGTTCACGCAGTGGATGGAGAACAGCGACACGATTCTGCTCAACGCGGTGCCGATCGGCTGGACGTCGCACGATCCCAACGCCACAGTCGACGCCTCGCAGCGCATCGCCCGCGCGCAGGGTTTTTAATGGAGCGGCGCCCGCTTCGGGCGCCCACAGCAATATTCGGCCACGGTTGCGGGGTTCCGAACTGCACAAGGGAGACAACCCCGTGAACCGTTGGTCCGCTGCTGCCTTTGCACTCGTCGTCGCTGCTGGTTGTGCCACGCGTCCCGTCGACATGAACGAGCCGCGGCGCGTCGTCGGAACGGAGAGCGCCGTTCGCGTCGACGCGGAGATTCGCGCCGAGGAGATCCGGCCGGGGCTGCAGTTGCCGATCACCTACGAGATCACGAACGAGCGCGATCAGGCGATCGCGATCGCCGACATCATTCCGGTGACGACGTACGACGCCGAGACGCAGACCATCACCGTCAACATCGGATCGGAAGTGCCGGGACAGGTGATGCTGCCGCGATTGATCACGATTGCGCCGGGCGAAAAGAAAGTGTTCACCGCATCGGCGCGGCTCGCGTTCGCGATGCAGGCGACGTCGCCCGATCCTCGCGTGCGCGTCCCCGCGAACCTCCGCCTCAAAGTGAATTTCCTCGGCGACACGAAGCCGTTCGCGGAACTGCTCGACATTCCCGAGCACGCGATCGCCGACGCCAAGCGCGCCGACGAGCTCTTCGGAACGTGGCTGGAGCGCAACGAGGTCGTGGTCACGAATGCGCTTCCGGTGCGCTGGTCGAACCTCGGCGATCAGCCGGTATTTGCGCCCACGCCGGTGGCGCCGGGACGGAGAGGTCGCCGGCCTTAGAGTGGAGCGGTGGGCTTTGCCCACCGACGATCCGGCGGGCTAAAGCCCGCCGCTCCACTAAAAGCTGGCGACCGCCTCGTTCTCGTTTTCGTAGACTTCGAACACCGTGATGAGCTGCGTCACGTGCAACAGCTCGTTCAGCTTCGCCGGCAGGTGAAGCAGCTTCAGCTTGCCGCCGCGATTCGTCACCGTCGTGTACGAGCCGACCAGCTCGCCGATGCCTGACGAATCGATCGTCGTGACTTTGCTCAGGTCGAGCAGGATGTTGGTCTTGCCCGCGCTCACGGCGTTCGTGATCACCTCGCGCAGCTGCGTGTCTCCCGCACCGATGGTGATCTTTCCGTCCAGGCTGATGATCTCGACGTTTCCGGACGTCCGGGAAGTGGCTCTCATACTGACTCTCCTTCTTTCCGATTCATGCTTTCGTGCTTGCGATGCCGCTGCCCCTGGTCAGGTTCTTCGTCATCACCAGCGACGTTCCGCCGCCGGACTGAAACGAGTAGTGCACCTGGTCCATGAACGTCTTCATATAAAAGATGCCGCGGCCGCTCGTCTTCATCAGGTTCTGGGGATTGAGCGGGTCCCCGACCTTCGCGGGATCGAATCCTTCTCCTTCATCGGAGATCGTGATCTCCAGCTCCGGGCCGGTGAGCTCGAAGGTGGCGTTCACTTTCTTCCGTACATCGAGTTTGTTGCCGTGCTTGATGGCGTTGGCGACCGCTTCGCGCACCGCCATGCCGATCCAGTGGGAACCATCCTCGTCGACACCTGCGTTCTCGCAGAGGTGTTCCGCGATCACTTGAACCAGTTCGATGTTCTCGAAGCGGCTGCTGATCGTGATCTCGATACGCTCGCTGTCGCCGCGTTCCATGAGCTGAATCGCCGCGCATTCTACACAGAACGGGATGGCAGATGGCAGATGGCGGATGGCGAATCCGGATCTTTGCCATCCGCCATCGGCCGTCCGCCATCGGAATGGGCGGGTGGGTACGTCCCGTTCCGCAGCGCATGACACCGCTCCGCCGTTCGCGACTCGCCGTACTTCTGCTCGTGCTCACCGCCTGCGCGCAGGCTTCTCCTCTCGCGCCGGGCATGAAAGCGGTGGAGGAGATTCGCGGCAAGAAGTTCATCGCCGAAGTGCGGAATGTCAGCATCGATCGCAGTGAGCTGAAGAAACTTCTTCGTGAACAGATGGAGGAGTCCGTTCCCTACTCGCTCGAGGACTGGGGAACGCTGCTCCGCGCGCTGCAGCTCGTCGACATCAAGTCCAGCGAGATCGTCCCGACGATGCTGCAGCTTTACGAGTCGCAGGTCCTCGCGTTCTATGACCCGCATTCCCATACGTACTACTCGATCAAACAGATGCCCAACCTTCCGGACGCGGCGAAGCTCGCCGATCCGAAAGTGCTCGAAGAGACGGTGATGGTGCACGAGCTCACGCACGCGCTGCAGGACCAGTACTTCAAGCTCGGCCCGCGCGAGAAAGAGCTGATGAAAGACACGGACGCGATGATGGCGTATCACTCCGTGCTCGAAGGCGAAGCCGTGCTGGTGATGGTCGCGCACATGCTCAAGCAGAACGGCGTGGAGCTCGACGAAGTGCTCAAGGACGATGCGGTCATGAACATGATGTCCAACAGCGCCGCCGCCGATCAGATGATCGATCCGAAGACGCCGAAGTATTTCGTCGAGATGCTGAAGTTCCCCTACCTCGACGGACTGAAGTTCGTGATCACCGCGTACAAGCGCGGCGGCGGCTGGAAAGCGATCGACGCCGTGCACGCGAACCCGCCGCGCAGCACGCGCGAGATTCTCCACTCCGGCGAATACTTCGCACACCAGTCGAAGTACGAGCCCTTCAACAACAAGAAACCGGAAGGCGACGTCATCGCCGTCGAACACCTCGGCGAATTTCACTGGCGCTACCTCGTCGGCGTGGACGCCGCGCGCGGCTGGATCAACGATCGCGCCGCCGTGTGGCGCGACGGCCGCGTGGAAACGTGGACGAAGTGGGAGTCGCCCGAGCGTGCGAGCGCGTTCGCGGACACGTACGGAGCGTTTCTCAAGAAGCGCGGCATCGACGCGAAAATCGCGAAGAGCGGAGTCGAAGTGACGACGACCTACACCGCCCCGAAATGAACATCGACTACAACAACATCGAAGAGGACATCTTCAACGGCACGTTCCGCCAGAACCTGCAGGACGAGCTGACGATCGGCTTTCGCCAGATCCACGAAAGCGGCGAGCGCCTTCCGCTCGCGTCGTACTACGCGGCGCAAATCGCCGAGATCGTGAACCGCGACGTCGCGCTCTCCGACGACGTGAAGTACGATCTGTACCAGGAGATCCTCGCGGCGGTCGAGCACGCGCGGGCGGAAGTTCTCGGAGAAGAACCGGGTGCATAGGCTCAGAGGCGCATGGGCTCAGAGGCGCACAGGCTCATAGGCGCATGGGCTCAGAGGCGCATAGGCGCATAGGCGCATAGGCTCATAGGTTCTTCTTGCTTCTCTATGCGCCCATGAGCCCGTGCGCCTATGAGCCTGTGCGCCCATGAGCCCGTGCGCCTATGAGCCTGTGCGCCTATGCGCCTATGAGCCTTGCGGCGCGGTAACATCGCGCGCGTGAAGCACTCGCTGCGGCGCTATCCGGCGCTCTCGTCCTTCGCGACGACCGGCGGTTGAGCGTGCAAGCTGGGTCAGGATGACCTGCGCTCGATCCTTTCCAAGCTCCCCTCCACCGAAGGGGTCGGGGATCTTCTTGTCGGAACGTCGACGTGCGATGACGCGGCAGTGATTCGCATCGCCGGCGACATCGCAATCGCGCAGACCGTCGACTTCTTCACGCCGATCGTCGACGACCCGTATCTCTTCGGACAGATTGCCGCGGCGAACGCGATCTCCGACGTCTACGCGATGGGCGCGACTCCGATCCTCGGCCTTGCGATCGCCGGCTTCCCGACCGAGGTGCTTCCGCTCGACGTGCTGCAGGAGATCCTGCGCGGCGGCGCGGAGAAAGCGCAGGAGGCGGGCTTCAGCGTTGCCGGCGGTCACACGATCATCGACGACGTGCCGAAGTACGGACTCGTCGTCACCGGCGTCGTCGCCGTCGACAAGCTCGTGCGCAACTCCACCGCGCGCGAAGGCGATCTGCTGTATCTCACCAAGCCGATCGGCAACGGGATTCTCGTCAGCGCGTACCGCGCGGCGACGACGCGCAAGTTTTTCAAACGCGAGCCGCCGTCACTCGACGAAGCGATCACGTGGATGACGATGCTCAATCGCGACGCTGCACAGGCGATGGTCGCCGCCGGCGCGAGCGCGGCGACGGACGTCACCGGCTACGGTCTCATCGGTCATTTGCTCGAGATGTGTCAGGGTGCGAGCCTCGGCGCGGAGATCATCGTCAGCGCGGTTCCGGTGCTCGATCACGTGCGCGAGCTGCTCGCGCAGGGATATCGTCCCGAGGGCACCAATCGAAACGCAAAGACCTTTCGCGATCGAGTCCGCTTGTCGGTTCCGGAGAGCGAATACACATTGATGTGTGATGCACAAACGTCCGGCGGCTTGCTCATCGCAATCTCGCCGGAGCGCGAGGCCGCGCTCGTCGCACGGCTGAGCGAAAGCGGTCTGTTCTATGCAAAGATCGGAAGGATGACGGCCGACAAGGGCCGAATCACTCTCATAACGTAAGGAGTCAAAGGAATGCCTGACGATACCGCCAACACCATTACCGCCGAGGACGGCACGACACTCGTGGAGATTGCGAGCGTCGGCACCGAGGACGAAGCGAACCTGTTGCGGGGATTTCTCGAGGCGGAAGGCATTCCCGCGCAGATCGAGGACGTGAAGTTCCACATGGAGCCGATCAACTTCGGAACGATGGGGGAGATCCGGATCTTCGTCACCGCCGAGGACGAGCCGCGCGCGATGCAGTTGTTGCGCGAGCGCGAGCGCGAATACGAAGACCACATCGATGACGACGACGACACGCTCGTGACCGACGAGGGCGTCGCCGAGATCGACGAGAACGCGCAGGCGGAGAGCGATGACGGAGCAACCTCCTGAGGCCGATCTCTCGCGCGACGATGAAGAGCCGTCCGCGCCGATGCCGCGCTGGATCCCGATCTTCATCGGCGTCGTCCTCGTAACGCTCGCCGCGCTCGCGGTCTACACCGGCTTGCGCTTCCGCAGCGACGACACGATCCTCGCGCACGTGCCGGCGCGCAAAGCGCGTCCCACCGCGCCCGCGCCGGGAGGCGAGCCGGGCGCCGGCGCATCGCTCGTGCTGCCGGAGAACACTCCCGTCGCGAACGAGCCCGTGCCCGGCACGTCGCGCACCGTGATCACCAACGACAGCGGCGGCGTTCAAGCGACGTCCCGCTACTGGGCGCGCCGCGGCGTCGTATTCAACGTGCTGCCGGACGACGTGCTCGTGTACGTCAACGATCTTCCGATCGGCCAGGTGACGCAGTTCAACTCGATGGACGAGGTCTACGACTTCGCCGAGCCGGGAAGCTACAACGTGAAGCTCGTCGCGCCGAACGGCGCGGAGAAACTGTTCGTCGTGACCGCGGCCGACGACGCGAAGCAGGACATCGCGCGCATCACGTGGAAGTTTTAACCGGAGTGGTGCGCGCCTCCGGCGCGCCTCCCGTCCCCCAAAGGCGCGCCGGAGGCGCGCACCACTCCGCGAAGCGCTACACGTGCTGCGACACGGACAACGTGTTGCCGTCCGGATCCTTGAACCACGCCACCTTGTCGCCCGTCGGCGCGGTCCAGATTCCGAGCGCGTCCTGTTCGAAGAATCCGAAGCGCTCGAACGTCACGCCGCGCTCCGTGAGCGCGGAGACGGTGCGCTCGATGTCGGAGACTTCCCAGCCGAGGATCGTGTAGGGGAGCGGAGTGTGCTCGCGGAGCTTCGTCACGCGGATCATGATTCCGTTCGCGTCGAGCACCATCGCGAATCCGTCCTGGCTGACGAAGCGCAGGCCGAGGACGCCTTCGAAAAACGCGCGCGCGGCGTCGTAGTCGGTGGTGGGAAGGAAGGCGACGATCTTGTTTGTGCCGAGCATGCGGTCAATGTACGCGTTGAGCGCGGACCGCGCTTTCACTACGATGACAAAAGATGTCGCAAAAACGACAGCACGTCGAGATCTGTCCGCCGCTGCCGAATCCGATCACGACGCTGTCGTACGAATTCGCGTCCGCGCACGAGATCCCGCGGCATCTCCATCCTGAACATCAACTGATCTACGCGAGCCGCGGCGTGATGACGGTGTGGACCGCGGAGGGGACATGGGTCGTACCGTCGCAGCGCGCGGTGTGGATTCCGGCGTCAACGCCGCACGGCGTCTCGATGCACGGCGCGGTCTCGATGCGCACGCTCTACATCAAGCCGCGCCTCGTCCGCTTCCTGTCCAACTGCTGCGTCGTGAACGTCTCGCCGCTGCTGCGCGAGCTCATTCTTCACGCGTGCGCGTTCCCGTCGCTGCGCCGCCGCGTGAAAACGCAGGCGCATCTCATCGACATGATTCTCGACCAGCTGAAGATCGTGGAGATCTCGCCGCTGCAGCTCATCCATCCGACCGATCCGCGCGCGGCGCGCATCGCGGATGCGTTGTCGCGCGACGTCGCCGACACGCGCTCGCTCGACGCGATCTGCAAACGCGCCGGCGCGAGCAAGCGCACGATCGAGCGCATCTTCGAGTCCGAGACCGGCATGTCCCTCGGCCAATGGCGGCAGCAACTCCGCCTCGTGCGATCGCTCCGGCTCTTAGCCGCCGGCGAAAAGATCACGCACGTCGCACTCGAATCCGGCTACAGCACCCCGAGCGCCTTCATCGCGATGTTCCGGAAGGCGCTCGGGACGACGCCAAGGCGCTACTTTGAAACGCTGCGCTGAGCGCGGCTTCGCTGATGGCTTCTGCCATCCGCCATCCGCCATCAGCGCAGCCGCCATCCGCCATCCGCCATCCGCGAGCGCGGCGTCAGCCGCGCGTAGCCGCCATCGCGCGAGGCGCGCTCAGTGCGCCGCCGCCTGCGCTTCCTTCGCCTTCTTTGCCTCGGCGATGATTTTTTCCTGGAGCTGCTTCGGCACTTCTTCGTAGTGCGAGTACTCCATGTGGAAGCTGCCGCGGCCCTGCGTGATCGAGCGCAGCGTCGAGCCGTACGTGAGCATCTCCGCGAGCGGCACGCGCGCGTGGATGGTCTGCATTTCCTCTTCCGCGTCGACGCCTTCCACGCGTCCGCGGCGGGAGTTGAGATCGCCCATGATGTCGCCGACGTATTCGCTCGCCGCGCTGATGTCGACGTGGAAGATCGGCTCGAGCAGCGTCGGCTTCGCCTTCTCCATCGCGTCCTGGAACGCCAGCGAGCCGGCGATCTTGAATGCCATTTCCGACGAGTCGACGTCGTGGAACTGCCCGTCCTTCAAACGCACGCGGAAGTCGACGACCGGAAATCCGGCCAGGAATCCTTTCACGCGCGCGTCCTGAATTCCTTTTTCCACCGCGGGGATGTACTGCCGCGGAATCGAGCCGCCGAAGATCTCGTCGACGAACTCGAAGTCCGCGCCGCGCGTGAGCGGCTCCATCGTGATCTTGCAGTCGGCGAACTGGCCGTGACCGCCGGACTGCTTCTTGTGGCGTCCGTGCGCGTCGGCGGGCTTCGTGATCGTCTCGCGATACGGCACCTTGGGCGGATGCAGCACCACGTCGACGTTGTACTTTTTCTTCAGCTTCGCCACCACGATCTCGACGTGCAGCTGTCCCTGGCCGCTGATGAGGAACTCCTTGGTCATCGCGTCGCGCTCGAATTTGATCGTCGGATCCTCTTCGATGATGCGATGGATGGCCGCGCCGAGCTTGTCCTCGTCGCCGCGCGCTTTCGGTTCCACGGCGAACGCGATGGCCGCCTCCGGGTAGCGCATGAAGTCGAACGTGATCTGATGGTCCTTCGACGCGATCGTGTCGCCGGTGTACGTGTCTTTCAGCTTCGCGACCGCGCCGATGTCGCCCGCGCGCAGCTCGGAAACGGGGACCTGCTGCTTGCCTTGCAGCAGCTGCAGCTTGCCGACGCGCTCTTCGTGATCGCGCGTCGTGTTCCAGTACGCGGTGTCGGACTTCAGCGTTCCTGAATAGACGCGGAACAGCGACACGCGTCCGGAGAACGGATCGGAAAACGTCTTGAACACGAGCGCCGACGCGAACGCCTCGGCGCGGCGATCGAACGTGGCCGGCTCGCCTTTCTTGTCTTTTCCTTCGACCTTCTTCTCTTCATCCGCGGCCGGGAGCATCGACGCGAACGCATCGAGCACCGGATGTCCGCCGACGTTGTGCGACGCCGACGTCAGCAGCACCGGATAAATCTGATGATGCGCGATCTCGCGCTTCAGCCCGTCGATCAGATCCTCCTGCGACAGACCGCCCTGCTCGAAGAACTTCTCCATCAGCGTGTCGTCGCCTTCGGCGACTTTCTCGATCAGCTTCTCGCGCCACTCGTCCGCTTCGCTCTTCAGGTCCGCGGGGATGTCGCCGGCGTCGAACTTTCCGGAGCCGTCGGCCTGATACAGGTAGGCCTTCATGCCGACGAGATCGATCACGCCCTTGAAGTCTTTCTCCTCGCCGATCGGGAGCTGGATCGGCACGACGTTCTTGCCGAACTTTTTCTGCAGCGCCTCGAGCGTGCGCGGAAATGACGCGCGGTCGCGATCGAGCTTGTTGACGACGATCGCGCGCGGCAGATGAAACTCGTCCGCGAACTTCCACACTTTTTCCGTCGTCACTTCCACGCCGGTCACGCCGCTGACGACGATCACCGTGGAGTCGGCGACGCGCATCGCGGCCTTCGCCTCCATGATGAAGATGCCGAAGCCGGGCGCGTCGAGCAGATTGATCTTCGTGTCTTTCCACTCCACGAACGCAATCGCGGACGAGATCGAATGCTTGCGCTCGATCTCATCGGGATCGAAGTCGGTGACGGTCGTGCCGTCTTCCACGCGACCCATGCGCGTCTGCGCGCCGGCGTTGAACAGCAGTTGCGACACGAGCGTGGTCTTCCCAGTGTCGTTGTGTCCGACGACCGCGACGTTGCGAATCTCGGAACCCGAGTAAACCTTCATGAGTCTGACTCCGTAAGGGATTTCAAAACCGGGCGGACATCATAATTTAAAATCCGGGCGGGTCCCGCTGTCCGCTCGTTTATGATGAACGGTCCATGGGTGCAGACCCTGCGGCTGAGGCTGTCGGCCGCGACGACGCCGGAGAAAAACGTCTCTTGAAGCTCGGTCGCTATGAAGTGGTTCGTGAGCTTGGCAAGGGCGCGATGGGTGTCGTCTATCTCGCCAAGGATCCGATCATCGGGCGCCTCGTCGCGTTGAAGACGATTCGCGCCAGCGCGCATGCCGACGACGAAGAGACGAAAGAATTTCAGCAGCGCTTCACGCGCGAGGCGCAGGCCGCCGGCATTCTCAATCATCCGTCGATCGTCACCGTGCACGACATCGGACAGGACGACAGCGGCACGTCATTCATCGCGATGGAGTACGTCGAAGGCAACAATCTGAAGGAAGTGCTCGCGCAGGGGCGCACGCTGTCGTTCGACACGATCGGCGACATCGTCGCGCAGGTCGCCGATGCGCTCGACTTCGCGCATTCGAAAGGGATCGTGCATCGCGACGTCAAGCCCGCGAACATCATCCTCATCGACGGCCATCGCGCGAAGATCACCGACTTCGGCATTGCCAAGATCGCCAGCGGCGGCGCGAATCTCACCACCACCGGCCAGTTCCTCGGCACTCCGAACTACATGGCCCCCGAGCAGATCAAAGGTGCACCGGTCGACGGACGCACCGATATTTTTTCCCTCGGCATCTGCTTGTACGAATGCCTCACGCGCCGCAAGCCGTTCGGCGGCGACTCGCTGACGTCGATCTCCTACAAGATCGTCCACGAGCCGTTCCCGCCGCTGCACGAGATCAATCCGACGATTCCGGAGTCATTCGAGGAAGTGGTCTCGCACTGCCTCGCGAAAGATCCGGCCAAGCGCTACCAGCGCGGACGCGATCTCGCCGCGGCGCTGCGCGCGGTCTTGCGCGGCGAGCGGCCGACGCGCGCCGCCGATCCGGTGCTCGAAGAAGTGACGATGGTGACGCGCGAGCGTCCCGCGCCGGCGATGCCGACGGTCGAAGTGCCGTTCCCGCAGGCGCAGGAAGCGTCGGGCCCCGGCATCAACACGCGTCCAGTATCGGGAACGTCGCACACCGCGGTTGCCGCGGCTGCCGCTCCCGCGGTTGCGCGCGCGCCGCGCGAGCCGGTCTCGAAGCAGGTCCGCCAAACGCTCACCAACGTGCGCGCGATGCCGCTGTGGCGCAGCCGCATTCCGCCGGCGTTGTTCTTCGGCATCGTTGCGATTCTCGTCGGCGTGCTGATCGCGGCCGTCGCCGGCATTCGCAGTAAGTACTCCGACACGACGCCTGCCGACAAGCAGGCGTGGGCGCTCAGCGCGCACGAACGCCAGTTGCGGATGCAGGCGCAGTCGCTGCTCGCGCAGGGCCGCGTCACCGATGCGACGCCGAAATTCGAAGAGCTGTCGCGCCTCGCGCCGAAGTCGCCGTACGTCAGCGGCATGATGCAGCGCCTCGACGCGTTGCGGCAGCGTGACGAGCTGACCAAGCAACAGCTCGTGACGGCGCAGGCGCGGTTCGATGAAGGACTGGCGCTCTTCAACAACAAACAGTTCGATCAGGCGATCGAGAAGTTCCAGGAATCGTTCACGATCAATCCGAGCTCGATTCAAACCGGCGACTATCTGAAGCTCGCGCAACAGGAACTTCAGAAAGTCGACGACGCGAAGGCGACGGCGCGCGCGCAGAAACTGGCAACGCAGAAGACCGCGGCCGCGACGACGACCACCACCACGAAGTCGCCGGTCACGCCGTCAGGCGGCGACGGCGTCTCGCCCGCCGTTCCCGCCGCGCCGGCCAAGCTCACCACGATCTTCACCCACAAGTTCACCGACGGCCGCATCACGGTCCGCGCCGGCGGCGACATCGTGGCCAACGAACAGCTCTTCACTGTCCGCAAGGGCAACCTCTTCCGCCGCACGGCAAACATCGCCAAGCCGATCAATATCACGCACGAGTTTCCGCCGAAGAGCGCGGACGTCGACATCTGGGTCATCATCCCGGCGCAGAACATCAACGAGCATCACGTGATGCAGTTTCGTTTTCAGCCCGGCAGCTCTCACACGCTCGTCGTCCGCTTCGACGAGGCGAGCAAGAAATTCACGTACGAGCTGAATTGAAGCAGATGGCAGACGGCAGATGGCAGATGGCCGGTGTGAATCCGCCATCCGCCATCCGCCATCCGCCATCCGTATTCCGCATCGCCACCCGCGACGAGCTTTGGCTGCGCGGCCGTCTCCTCGAGCGCCGGCTCTCGCACGGCGAAGCGATCGAAGACGAGTACGGAATCATCGCGACAGATTCGCGCGACGATGCACTCCTCGCGATCTGCGATCGCGAGATGCAACGCATGCATGACGCGATGCCGCGCGACGCGCGCGTACGCCTCGTCGCGACGGCAAGCACCGATGGCACTTCATCGACGATGACGATCGGCCTGCGCGGACTCTCGATCGTCACGTCGCCCGAGCACGCGTCCGTTGACTACGCGCTCCTGCGCGAGCTCGCGGACGTCGAGCCGTCCGGCGAGCTGATCGACTATCACGGCGTCCCGATCGTCTGGCGCAACGGATCCGCCGCGGTGCTCCTGCACGAAGCGATCGGCCATCCTCTCGAACATGAACACGCAGCGATCGAATGGCCGTCATGGCTGCACGTCGACGTCCCGCTGCGCATCCGCCGCGCGACCTTTCGCGACGTGCCCTTGTTGCGCATGACAACGTTGATTGCAAGCGGTGTAGGACAGGCTTTCCAGCCTGTCCCCTCCATCGAAGTCCTCCTCGTCGCCGGCGGCGAATACGAGCCCCTCACCCAAACCGTCACCCTCCACATCGCCGCCGCGAACTACGAAGGCCGCCGCCTCCCCCCCTTCGAGATCACCGAGTCGCGCGAAGCCGTCGCGCGCGCGATCGTCGCAGCCGAAGGCGAGACGCTGCGCTATCCGGGAGTCGTCTGCTCGCGCGAGGGACAGGAGCTCGTCGTCGGCTCGTTCGCGCCGGTGATGATGACGCTCTTCGCATGAGAGAGATCTATCGCAAGCGTGGGTACGTCGTGCGTTGGGAGAACGGAACGCTCGTGCGCGTGAGCGAGAGCGGCATCGCGATCGAAGAAGGGGAGTTGTTCACGTGCGAGCCGGAGCATCGTGAAGCGCTCTGGCTCTCGGATGAACACGTGCTCGCAACCGTAGAAACGATCCGCGCGATCGACGTGAACATCGAGCGACTGATCGTCAGCCATGGCATCGCCGAGCACGAGTTCGACGGACGAACGTGGACCGAAGAAACGCATCGCGTGCATCTGTCGATCGTGAACGGGCGCATTCGTGCGCTCATCGATTCGCTGGATGATGTCGAGCGAGTTGCGAACGCGATGAAGCGGGTCGAGCAACAGGAGCGCGAAGCGCCGAAGCATCTCGTCCTCGCGCCGAACGTGAGTGCCGCGCTCCTGCCGTCGCTGCCGAATGTCGATCAAATGGCCGGCGGCGTCGACGGCAAAGGTCACGACATCGGCGAAACATTCGGCGAGAACTGGTATCGCCCCAGCTATCGCGTGCGGCCGATCCGCATGCCGCTCAACCTGCGGCTGCGCACGGAAAAAACCGGCATCGATCCCGATCTGCCGCGCGCGGTCGCGCTGCTCGCGCCGCCCGATGGCCTAACCGTACGCGTGCTCATCGACGACGGCACGCGCGTCTACCCCGCTACCGTTCACGCCGGGAGGATCGAGGCCGTCTCCGAAACCGTCACCTGGTACCCCTACGCGGGCGGTTCCTTCGGCGCGGAGATGATGCTTTAATGCGGCCCGTCGTGAACGGCACCGGCAAGCGCATCGAGTTTCTCGCACGCGCGATCGTCAACCGCCTCGAGGACCGCGGACTCGTGGAGTTTCGCGACGCCGAGGCGGGGATCATCGTGGTGGCGAAAGCGCTGGGCGAGAACTTCGCCGCCGTCGAGGCGATCGAACAGGAAGCCCGCCAGCGCCTCAGCGACCGCGCCACCGATCACCAGATCGAAGAAGAGATGCGCAGGATTGCGAGTGAGAAGAATTTCATTTTGTGAACGGAGAGGCCGTGAAGAAATCCGCCGTCATCCTGAGTCGGCGAAGCGCGACGAAGGACCTCGAAATACGAAGAGCCTGCCATTTCGAGATCCTTCGCCGTCTGCGCGGCTCAGGATGACGGGGATCGTGGCTCGGAATGACACTGGCAGATGAACACCGACGAACTCGAACGCCGCAAACAACAGAGTGAGCTCGGCGGCGGCCAGGCGCGCATCGACCGGCAGCACAACGAAGGGAAGCTCATCGCGCGCGAGCGCATCGCGCTGCTCTTCGATCCGGGTTCGTTCCAGGAACTTGATCAACTCGTGGTCCATCGCTCGATCGACTTCGGCATGGACAAGCAGCGCATCCCCGGCGACGGCGTGGTCACGGGCTACGGCACGGTGCAGGGGCGGCTCGTGTATGCGTTCGCGCAGGACTTCACGGTTTTCGGCGGATCGCTCAGCGAAACGCACGCCGCGAAGATCGTGAAGATCATGGACCTGGCGATGAAGAACGGCGCGCCGGTCATCGGCCTCAACGACTCCGGCGGCGCGCGCATTCAGGAAGGCGTCGTGTCGTTAGGCGGCTACGCCGACATCTTTCTGCGCAACACGCTCGCATCTGGAGTCGTGCCGCAGATCTCCGCGATCATGGGACCGTGCGCAGGCGGCGCGGTGTATTCGCCGGCCATCACCGACTTCATCTTGATGGTGAAGAAGACCTCGTACATGTTCGTGACCGGCCCCGACGTCATTCGCACGGTCACGCACGAAGAAGTGACGAAAGAAAAACTCGGCGGCGCGGAGACGCACAACCAGGTCTCCGGCGTCGCGCACTTTGCCACCGAGTCGGACGAAGACTGCATCGCGCTGATCCGCGAGCTGCTCTCGTACCTGCCGTCGAACAATCTCGAAGAGCCGCCGCGCGTAGCGACGTCGGACGACATCAACCGCGTCGACGACGCGCTCGACTCGTTCATTCCGGAGAGTCCGAACCAGCCGTACGAAATCCGCGACCTGATCAAGACGATTGCCGACGAAGCACATTTCCTCGAAGTGCATCAGCATTTCGCGCGCAATATCGTTGTCGGCTTCATCCGGCTGAACGGACAATCAATCGGTGTCGTCGCGAACCAGCCGGCGTTTCTCGCGGGCGTCCTCGACATTGACGCCTCGCGCAAAGGCGCGCGCTTCGTCCGCTTCTGCGACGCGTTCAACATCCCGCTGCTCGTGCTCGAAGACGTGCCGGGATTTCTGCCGGGGACGGGGCAGGAGTACGGCGGCATCATCGTGCACGGCGCGAAGCTCTTGTATTCACTGGCCGAGGCGACGGTGCCGAAGATCACGGTGATCACGAGGAAGGCGTACGGCGGCGCGTATTGCGTGATGAACTCGAAACACATCCGCGCCGACATGAACTACGCGTACCCGACCGCCGAGATCGCGGTGATGGGAGCCGAAGGCGCCGTGAACATCCTTTATCGCGGCGCGGACAACCGCGAAGAGAAAGTCGCGGAGTACAAAGACAAGTTCGCGAATCCCTACATCGCAGCGGAGCGCGGATACATCGACGAGATCATCGAGCCGCGGTTCACGCGCAGGAAACTGATCACCGCGTTCGCGATGCTGAGAAACAAGCGCGATAAGAATCCGCCGAAGAAACACGGCAATATTCCGCTGTGAGACGAATGAAGGCAGAAGGCAGAAGGCAGAAGGCAGAAGTAAGAAAAAACACGCGCCGCAAACTCACTTCTTACTTCTGCCTTTTGCCTTCTGCCTTCTGCCTTCTGCTTTTCAGCGCGTGCACGAAGCGTGAGCAACCTAAGTACAACGTCCTCCTCATCACGCTCGACACTTTCCGCGCCGATCGTCTCTCTCGCGAATTCACTCCCGCAATCGACTCCGTCGCAAAGTCCGGCGTTCGCTTCGACAACGCCACGAGCGCCGTCCCGCTTACGCTTCCTTCTCACTCCACGATCCTCTCCGGTCTGCTCCCGCTCCATCACGGCGTGCACAACAACGGCGCGAATTCGTTTCCCGCGGATCGCGTGACGCTCGCCACGCTGTTGCAGGCGAACGGCTATCGCACCGCCGCGTTTCTCGGCGCGTTCGTGCTCGATCATCGTTTCGGTCTCAATCGCGGCTTCGACGTCTACGACGACGAGATCCCGCGCGATCCGACGCTCGGCGATCATCTCGAAGCGGAGCGGCGCGGCGACCTCGTCACCGATCGCGCGCTCGCGTGGCTCGCGAAGGACGACGGCCGTCCGTTCTTCGCGTGGGTGCATCTCTACGACGCGCATGCGCCCTACGCCGCGCCGGAGCCGTATCGCTCGCGCTACGCGTCGTCGCCGTACGACGGCGAGATCGCGTTCGTCGACGCGCAAGTGCGGCGCATTCTCGATGCGCTGCCGCAGCGCGATCGCACCATCGCCGTGATCGCCGGCGATCACGGCGAAGCGTTAGGCGAGCACGGCGAGCTGACGCACGGTTTGCTCTTGTACGAGCCGACGCTGCGCGTGCCGCTGATCATCTCCGCGCCCGGCATCGATCCGCACGTCGTGAAGACGCCGGTGAGTCTCGCCGACATCGCGCCGACGATCGCGGCGATGACGAACGTCGCATTGAAAGCAGACGGCCGCGATCTCTCGCAAGCAATCCGTAAGAAGGAAGAGCCGTCGTCGACCGACGTCTACGCCGAAACCGAATACCCCGCCGTCTTCGGCTGGAGCGGACTCTCCGCATTGCGTCGCGGCGATACGAAATACATCTCCTCGCCCGCGCCCGAGCTGTACGACCTCGCGCGCGATCCGCACGAGTCGCGCAATCTCTACAGCGAAGAGCGACGCACGATGCGCGCGCTGTCGACGAGTCTCGCCGCGCTCGTCGCAACTGCACCGAAAAACTCGCCCGCCTCCGCACCCGATGCGGAAACGATGGCGAAGCTCGCGAGTCTCGGCTACGTCGGCGGCACGCCGTCGGGCCGCACGTCGCACGCCGATCCGAAAGTCATGGCTCCGCTCTTCCACAAATTCGAAGAAGCGACGTGGGCCACGACCGCGAAGCGCTACGACGAAGCGGTTGCACTGCTCGATGATCTCGTGCAGCGCGACAAGGAAAATCCGATCTTCCGCGCGTCGCTCGCGCGAGTCGAGCTGCTGCGCGGACGTCCCGCGCGCGCGATCGAGCTGTATCGCGAGGCGATCGCGTTCGCGCCCGACGACACGCGCGCCTGGTACAACCTCGCCGCCGCGTTTCAGGAGGCGGGCGATATGAAGCGCGCGAGCGAAGCGGTGCGCGAGGCATTGCGGCGCGACTCGGCGAATCCCGACGCGCACAACGTCCTCGGCATCATCGAGATGTCCGAACAGAAGCCGGTTCTCGCGCTCGACGAATTTCAGAAAGCCGCGCAGATCGATCCGCGCAATGCGCGCATCCATAACAACATCGGCAACGCCGCGCGCGCGTTAGGCCGCGGCGACGACGCGGAGCGCGCGTATCAGCGCGCGATCGAGCTCGCGCCGAATTATCCCGATCCTTTCAATGGACTCGGCGTGCTGAACGTCGATCGCGATCGATATCGTGAAGCGGTCATCAACTTCGACCGCGCGCTGCAGCTCTCGCCGAACTATCATGAGGCGCGCTTCGGCCGTATCGTCGCATTGCAGGGCACGGGCAATCTCGATGCCGCGGCGGCCGATTGCCGGCAGTTCATCGCGAAAACGGGCAACGATCCCGCGTTTTCACGCCAACGCGAAGTCGCTCGTGCGCTGCTCGCGCAGGTGCACAAAAATCCGTCGAATTGAACGCCGTCGTCCAGAAAACCGAATGACGTAAATGCCCGTAAAATCGAGACAAAACAGAGATTGTGCGGCAACGCGGATTGCCCGTATGATTGCCGCAAAGTTTTCGGATAAATCGGTGATGAGTTTTACAAATCAAGGATGGTGACGCATGAATAGTCGCTCCCTCAAGTGGTTTGCCCTGGCACTGGCCATGGCGCTTTTCCTACCCACGTTGGCGTTCGGACAATCGCAGTCGGCGTTGTCCGGTACGGTTGCGGACGCATCGGGTAGTCCGGTTCCCGGCGTGACGGTCACGGCCACGAATCCCGAAACGGGATTGGTGCGCACGACCGTGACCGCGGCCGATGGAACGTATCGTTTTCCCTCGCTTCCTCCCGGCACGTACAAAGTGATCGCGGAGCTTTCCGGATTCGCGACCGTGACGACGGAGAATGTGGTTCTCAACGTCGCGTCCGAGCGTGAGCTCAACGTCGCGCTCAAGCAGGCCTCGGTGACGGAAGCGATCACCGTCACGGCCGAAGCGCCGCTCGTCGCGACCGATCCCGCGGTGGGAACGGTGGTCAGCCAGAACGAGCTCGAGAACCTGCCGCTCAACGGCCGCCAGTTCGCGAACCTCGCGTCTCTCGCGCCGGGCACGCAGCTCTCCGTCAACGCCGACCCGACTAAGCCGGGCCAGCTGACCGTCGCGCTCAACGGCGGCAGCGGACGAAACGTCAACTACCTGATCGACGGCGGCGACAACACCGACGACACGATCGGCGGCGCGCTGCAGAACTTCAACCTCGAAGCGGTGCAGGAGTTCAAGATCCAGACGATGTCGTACAAGGCCGAATTCGGCCGTTCGTCGGGCGGCGTGCTGAGCGTCGTCACCAAGAGCGGCACCAACGACTTCGACGGCAGCGTCTACGGCTTCTTCCGCGACAAGAGCCTCAACGAGAAGACCGAGACCGAGAAGCAGGCCGGCGCCGACAAGGGCGAATACAAGCGCAAACAATACGGCGTGTCGTTCGGCGGCCCGATCATCAAGGACAAGGCGCACTTCTTCGGCACCTACGAGAAGACCAAGCGCGACACCACCGTCACGTTCGACACCGGCGGCATCTTCCCGTCGATCGACGGAACGAGTGGCGCGATCCCGTTCGAAGACGAGTTGGGAACCGCGAAGACGTCGTGGAACCTCACGGCGAAACAGCTCGTACAGGTCCGCTACGGCTACCAGAAGAACAGCGACATCTATGGCGCCGCGCCGCAGTACACGCCCTCCAACCAGGGCACGATCACGAACAACTACAAGTCCGCGCTCCTCGGCCACACCTGGACGATCAGCGGCGACAAGCTGAACGAGTTCGTCTATCAGTGGACGCGGTTCGAGAACGGCATTCTTCCCAACTCCAACGAGCCGAACCTCTACTTCCCGAACGGCGTGCAGTCGGGACAGAACGTCAACACCCCACAGACCACCGTTCAGGAGAAGTCGCAGTTCAAGGATGACTTCAGCTGGTCCACGACGCTCGGCGGAAAACGCCACGACTTCAAGATCGGCGGGAACTACATCCACGAGCCGATTCTCGGCGGCGACTTCACCACCGGCACCAGCGGCCAGTTCGCGATGCTGAACAACAGCCCGACCTCGCCGGTCGCGGCCATCACCATCTTCGGCGGATTCTTCGGCGATCAGACTCCGGTCAATCAGTACAACGCATACCTGCAGGACGACTGGTCGTTCAACAATCAGCTCACCTTCAACATCGGCGTGCGCTACGACCGATGGGAGGGATTCGATCTCGATCAGAGAACGAATCCGCTGCTGCCGCTCTTCAAGGCCGCGGCGAACGCACACCCCGAGCTCGGCTTCCTCAAGCCGTTCAAGAACGGCGAGGCCGACCAGATCGAGGACATGGACGGCAACTTCGCCCCGCGTCTCGGATTCACGTACGACATCAAGGGCGACGCGAAGCACATCGTGCGCGGCGGCTACGGGATCTACTACGACTTCCCGTACACCAACGCCACGACCCTCTTCCCGGCCGCCGCCGTGCAGTCGACGTACGGCATCGTCTACTCGAATGAGAACGCGACCGGCATCAAGAACGCGAACGGAACCTTCTTCCGTCCGGGCATCGATCCGCTGCCGCCGAACCAGGGCGGCGGTGCGATCCTTCCGAACAACATCGCGCAGAAAGCATGGAAAGCTCCGAGGTCCGAACAGATCTCGCTCGGCTACTCGATGCAGGCGACCGATTGGCTCGGCCTGACGTTCGACGCAGTGCACATCGACTACACCGACATCCCGTATCGCTTCCGCGCGAACCCGGTCGTCGGCGGCTCGCGCATTCTTCCCGGCGTTTCCGGCAACACGCGTCTTTGGATGTCTGACGGCGAAGCGACGTACAAGGGCTTCAACGTCGGCTTCCACGCGCGCGCGTCGAAGTTCGAAGCACAGGGCTTCTACACCTGGTCCGAGTCCGAAGGAAACGTGCTGACCGGCGCCGACGAGTTCCGCCTGTGGGACAACTCGTTGCAGCCCGGCGCGCAGCTCAACGCTCCGGCGTACGCGCTCGACCCGCTCGACAGCCGGAACTTCGGTCCGCTGTTCACCGATGCGCGTCATAAACTCACGGTGAGCACGCTCTATCACGCGCCGTTCGACATCAACGTCGCCGGCATCCTTCGCTACCGCTCGGCGACTCCGTACACCGATCTCGCCGGTTCGGACGTCAACGGCGACGGCTACAACAACGACCTCGCGTCGGGCGTGTCGCACGTGAATTCGCTGCGCGGCGGGTCGTTCTCGCAGCTCGATCTTCGCGTGTCGAAGGAATTCAGGTTCGGCGGCGACTACGGCGTCGAGCTGATCGGCGAAATCTTCAACCTGCTCAACGAGAAGAACGGCACGCGCTTCAACGGCACGCGCGGCACCACCGGTTTCGGCGAGCCGACCGTGTTCGCGGGCGACCCGCTCCAGGGCGAGCAGCGCCTCGCTCAGCTCGGCGTTCGCTTCTCGTTCTAGTTTTTCGCTTCTGTTTGGAAGAAAGGCGGCCTTGGCCGCCTTTCTTTTTGCTAGGACCTCTAGCTAGGACCTCTAGGACCTCTAGGACCTCTAGGACGTCCTAAATGTCCTAAGAGTCCTACGGGAATTCCGTTTCCCATCAATCAGTTGAAGCCGTTCCGCACCGTTGACTGTCACGTCACCGGTGTGTACCTAGCAGCGTTTTTGGAGGATTGTTCGTGTACGCCATCATTCGTTCCGGTGGGAAGCAGTACCGCGTGGCCGTGGGAGATCGTCTTCAGGTCGAGCGTGACGTTCTCGGCAGCGCCGAGGAGAGCAAGATCACGTTCAACGACGTGCTGATGGTCGGCGGCGACTCGCCGAAGTCCGGCAGCCCGACAGTCGAGGGTGCTTCGGTCGTGGCGACGATCCTCGGCGAGACGCGCGGGGACAAGATCATCGTCTTCAAGAAGAAGCGCCGTAAGAACCACACCAAGCGGAAGCACGGACACCGTCAGGACGTCGTCGAGCTCCGCATCGACAGCATCAACGTCTAAGGAGATCCGACAGTGGCACATAAAAAGGGACAAGGCTCCTCGCGCAACGGCCGCGACTCGCAGCCGAAAATGCTCGGCGTGAAGCGCTTCGCCGGAGAGTTCGTGACCGGTGGATCGATCCTCGTTCGCCAGCGCGGCACGAAGTTCAACGCCGGACCGAACGTCGGCATCGGCCGCGATCACACGCTCTTCGCGAAAGTCGCCGGCATCGTCGCGTTTCACGACAAAGGCGAGCGCGGACGCTTCATCAGCGTCACGCCGCAGGCCGCCGAATAACGTACCTCTTGCGCCTCGAACCGAACGCGGCCCGCAGCGGCCGCGTTTGCTTTTCAGGCACAGCAGTCGCACTTATCCAATCATGATGTTCATCGATCAGGCGACGATCCGCGTCAAGGCAGGAGACGGCGGACACGGCTGCATCGCCTTCCGCCGCGAGAAATTCGTTCCGAAGGGCGGACCGTCCGGCGGCGATGGCGGCACCGGTGGATCGGTGTGGATCGTCGCGTCGAAGCGACTCAACACGCTCTACCACCTGCAGTTTCAGCGTGAGTGGAAAGCCGGCCGCGGACAGCACGGCATGGGCTCGAACTGCTCCGGTCACGACGGCGACGACGCGACGATCGAGCTGCCGATCGGCTCCGTCGTGCGCGACAAGCAGACCAACGAAGTGATCGCCGATCTCGCGAATGACGGCGAGCGCGTGCTCGTCGCGAAAGGCGGGCGCGGCGGGTGGGGCAATCAGCATTTCGCGACGGCCACACGTCAGGCACCTCGCTTCGCGCAGGACGGAAATCCCGGCGACGAGCGCGAGCTGTTCATCGAGCTCAAACTGATCGCCGACGTCGGGCTCGTCGGGCTGCCGAACGCCGGCAAGTCGACGCTCATCTCCGTCATCAGCGCGGCCAAGCCGAAGATCGCCGACTATCCCTTCACCACGCTCGTCCCCAACCTCGGCGTCGTGAGCGCGGACGACAACCAGACGTTCGTCGTCGCCGACATCCCCGGCCTCATCGAAGGCGCGCATGAAGGACACGGACTCGGCGATCAGTTCCTGCGCCACGTCGAGCGCTGCTCCGTCCTCGTGCATCTCGTCGATCTCTCGGCGAACGAACATCCTGACGAGGACGCGGAAGTGATCGCGCGCGAGCTCGCGCTCTACTCGCAGACGCTCGCCGCGAAGCCGCGCATCGTCTGCGGCTCGAAGCTCGACTCCGCGATCGAAGGCAACTCCGAAAAACTGCGCGCGTATGCCGCGAAGCACGGCTACGACTATCACGAGATCTCCGCCGTCGTCGGCGACGGCGTGCGCGAGCTCGTGCGCAAGCTCGCGCGTTTCGTGCGCGAGCACACCCGGGCCGCATGAACATCGGGATCTGCGGCGGCACGTTCGATCCGTTCCATCGCGGACACGTCGACACCGTCGCCGCCGCGTGCGACGTCATGAATTGGGATCGCATCCTCTACATTCCGGCGTATCGACAGCCGTTCAAAACCGATCGCGAGCACGCCGAAGGGCCGCATCGCTTCGCGATGGCCATCCTCGGCACGCTCGAGCGCGAAGAAATGTACGTGCTGCCGATCGAGCTCGAGCGCGGCGCGATCTCGTACACCGTCGACACACTCGAAGCGCTACGCACCGTCTACCAATACGACACGCTCGACTGGATCATCGGCGACGACAATCTCGCCCAGCTCGATCAATGGAAATCGATCGACAGAATCTTTGAACTGGCCAACTTCTGCGTGTTGACACGTCGTGTAGGACAGGCTTTCCAGCCTGTCCCCCAAACCGGCAGCCTGGAAAGCCTGCCCCAAACGCGCCCCACCCACGGCGCCATTGTCTTCGCCAAAAACCCCGTCGTCCCCATCTCCTCCACCGAAATTCGCAGGCGCGTAGCCGTGGGAGAATCGATCGAAGATCTGGTCGATCCGCGCGTGGCGCGTTACATTCATCATTACGGACTGTATCGAAAGGAACAGGCGTGAACGATTCGATAGAAAGCCGCGTACGCCTTGCCGTCGCAGCGGCGCTCGACAAAAAAGCCATGAACCTCGACGTGCTCGCGGTCGCGAGCCTCACGTCGATTGCCGACTACTTCGTGCTCATGTCCGCCGGCAACGAGCGGCAGTCGCAGGCCATCGCCGACGAGATCGCCGAGCGTTTGAAGAAAGAGATGAACGTGCGTCCGCTGCTCATCGAAGGAACGACGCCGGGCCGCTGGATCCTGCTCGACTTTGGCGACTTCATCATCCACATCTTCACCGAGGACGTGCGGCGGTTTTACGGACTCGAGAGATTGTGGGGCGATGCGCCGAACGTGACGACCGAGTTCACCGGCGAAGCGGAAGCGGAAAAGCCGCGACGTGCCCTCAAAAAAACTTCGTGAGGCGGCACGGCCGCCGGCGTTGATTGCCCAAGGCTCCCACACGAGAGTCGCCTGAATGTCATCCCGCGCGAGAGCACCTGGCCTTCGCGATCTGCTTCGCACGCGCAACGCCGCGATGCGGAACGTCGTCGACACGGTCGAGAAGGTCCTCGATCACGACGTCAGCGTTCTGATTCTCGGCGAGTCCGGCTCCGGGAAGGACTATCTCGCCGAGGCCATTCACGCGTGCGGGAACCGCCGCAATGAGCCGTTCGTGCACATCGAATGCGCGAGCATCCCGCCGGAGCTCTTCGAGACCGAATTGTTCGGACACGAGCGCGGCACGTTCACCGACGCGCACGCGCGGAAAATCGGCAAGCTCGAGATGGCGCGGCGCGGGACCGTTTACTTCGACGAGATCTCCGCGCTGACGCCGCAGCTGCAGGCGAAGCTGCTGCGCGCGATTCAGGAGCGGCGATTCACGCGACTCGGCGGATCGGCATCGATCGCATTCGAAGCGCGTGTCGTGTCGTCGTCGAATTCCGACCTGGTTGCAATGCTCGCAAACGGCGCGCTGCGTCGCGACCTCTACTACCGCATCAACGTCGTCACGCTGACGCTTCCTCCGTTGCGCGAGCGTCGCGAAGACATCCTCCCGCTCGCGAAAAAATTCTTGAAGCGCAAGAAGCTCGACGCCGACGCCGAACGGCTGCTCGCCAATTACGCATGGCCGGGCAACATTCGCGAGCTGCGTAACGCGCTCGAGCGCGCGGCGCTGCTCGAACAAAACGAAAAAATCGGTGCAGCCTCGCTCCCGCTCAGCGACCTCGTCACCACCGCCGCCCGTGCCGAATGGACGCTCGCCGATCTCGAAGCGCACTACATCCGCGAAGTCTTGCGCGCGACGCGCTCGAACTATTCACGCGCCGCCGAAATCCTGGGGATCAATCGAAAAACGCTCCTGGAAAAACGAAAGCGTTACGGCATTGAAGAATGAAATTTAGACTGATCTGGCCCCGTTCCCATGCCGACGCTGAACTGACTGTTGTGTTCGAGCGTTACTTCAATCGGGTCAAGCATTTCTTCCCGATCGAGCTCATTGAGATCGCTCCCGAGCGCGGTAGACAAGCTCAGAGTGATGCGTCTATCATGCGCGCTCAATCCGCGCGCCTGTTGGCCGCGATCCCCGATCGCGGGTACACCGTGGTCCTCGACGAACGGGGGCAAGTCCTTGATTCTTTGAAATTTGCGAAGTGGATCGAGAAGCTGACGATCGACCAGCCGCACGGCGTGAATTTCGTCGTCGGAGGCGACCTCGGCTTCGACGACACCATCCGGCGACGCGCCGACAAGCTGCTCAGTCTGTCACCCATGACACTCCCGCATCAGCTCGCGCGGATTTTGCTCATGGAACAGATCTATCGGGCGTGTACGTTGATGCGCAACATCGCCTACCACAAGTAAGAGGACAGAATGGCAAAAGCAGCGACGAAGAAGACGAACCCGTATCAGTTTTTCGAGGACGCACTCCGCGCCAAACAGCGCGAGCTCCTCGATTCCTACGAGCGCGACAAGGCAGCCGGCAACGCGCTGCCCGACGACGGCATCCAGGACCTGGCCGACAAGGCCGCCAGCGCCTATTCGAAAGAGCTCAACTTCTCGCTCTCCGACGGCGAGCGCAACCTCCTGATGTCGATCGAAGAGGCCTTCAACCGCATGCGCGAAGGCAGCTACGGAACCTGCACCAACTGCAACAACGTGATCGGCGAGAAGCGCCTGCAGGCCGTCCCCTGGACGTCGTTCTGCATCGACTGTCAGGAGCTGCAGGAGAAGGGGCTCTTGTCATAGGTTGTTCACGCGCTGGCCGTGATCTGAAACGGGAGCGCTTCGGCGCTCCTTTTCATATGAAGGCAGAAGGCAGAAGGCAGAAGGCAGAACTTAGAAGTGCACGCGGCGTGCGCTCGTTCTGCCTTCTGCCTTCTGCCTTCTGCCTTCTGCCGGGCGGCCATGCCTAAGCCGCTCGCCGCCGTCCTCGCCGAGATCGCGCAAGGGAAACCGCCGCGAGTTCTTCTCATCGGCGGCTCCTCCGAGTTCCTCGCACAACACGCCTTCCACGAGATCCGCGACGCGATCGTCGCGAAGAATCCGTCGATCTCCGTCGAGAACTACGAGCCCGGCACCGAGCTCGCGTCGATTCTCGACTCCTATCGCACGATGTCGCTCTTCGGCGGCGCGCGTCTTCTCGTCGTCAACGAAGTCAATGCATTCGTCTCCGCAAAAGAGATCGCTTCGCTGTATGAGAAGGCGCTGACTGACTGGCGCGGCGCGAAGACCGATCGCAAGCGCGCGTCGTCCGCTGCGAAGCTCTTACACGTCCTCGGCCTCGCGGGTGCCGATCTCGAGATGACGGACCGCGCGATCGCGAACGCGCTCGGCGTCACGCTCGACCAGACGCTCACCGACATGCTCGCGTTCTGCCGCGCGACGGGAAAGAAAGCGGGACGCGGGGAAGACGACGCGGCGCTCTTGATGGAAGCGATCGCGCGCGGCGGCGCGTCAGGCGCGATTCTGCTCATGCGCACCGGCGAAGTGCCGCGCGACTCCGCAACGATCGATCTCATCGAGAAACACGGCGCCGTCATCGCGGCCGATCTCACGCGCGAAGGCTTCAGCGCCGCGCTGGAAAACGCCATCGCCGAAGTCGCGTCCGACGCAAGCGTTCGTTTCGACAATGCCGCCATCACGCGACTCAAGCAACGCCTTGGCGTCGAGCGCATGCTCGCCGACAAGTTCTCGCGCGAGATCCCCGAGCTGCGCGGCATCGTCTCCGAAGCGGAGCGCCTCGCGACGCTCGCCGGCGCGGGCGGACGCGTGACCGCCGACATGGTCGACCGCGAAGTCGCCGCGGTCGAAGGCGGGGCGCGCTACGAGCTCGGCTCGCTGTTCACGGAAGGAAAGATCATCGAAGCCGTCGCGAAACTGCGCGACCTCGTCGCGCAGGCGCGGCGCGAAGATCCGAAAGCGCCGGCCGACATCGTCTACGGCCGCTTTCTCTTTCCGCTCGCCGAAGAGATCCGCCAGATGATCGGCATCCATTCCTTCGCGCGCACGCACAACCTCAATCTGAAATCGTCGATGCAGTACAACCGCTTCAAGGACTCGATCGCCGAGAAGCTCGGCGACTATCTCAAGACCTTCGGTCTCGTGCGCCAGCGCCCGCACCCGTTCCCGCTGCACAAGAAGTGGGAAGCCGCGCGCACGATGAGCGAGTCGGATCTCTTCCGCGCACTCGCCGAGATCGCCGACCTCGACATCAAACGCAAGTCCGGCGGCATCCCGGTCGACCTCGGCCTCGAGACGTTTCTCCTGCAACGCGTGCGCTGATTACACGACGACCTGTGGAGCGGCGGCCGCCCCCGGCCGCCGAAATGAGCACGCGCATCCGGCGTTCGGTACGTTTTGATTCGGCGGCCGAAGGCGGCCGCCGCTCCACAGGTCTCATCCGATCGAAACGGGTTGCGCGTTCTGCACGTAGCGAAGAATCGCGCTCGGCATGTGCGTCAGCGACAGCACCTCGCTGACGCCGCCGCGCGCGATCGCTTCTTTCGGCATGCCGAAGATGACCGACGACGCTTCGTCCTGCGCGATCGTGTGCGCGCCGGACATGCGCATTTCCAGCATGCCTTCCGCGCCGTCGTCGCCCATGCCGGTCATGATGATGCCGACCGCATTCGCGCCCGCTTCCTGCGCGACGGAGCGAAAGAGCACGTCGACGCTCGGGCGGTGACGCGACACGAGCGGGCCGCCGGTGACGAGCACGTGATAGCGCGAGCCGCTGCGCTTGACGAGCATGTGCTTGTTGCCGGGCGCGATGAGCACGCGTCCCGGCACGACCGCATCGCCGTACACGGCTTCCTTCACTTCGACGCGCGCGCCGAGGTTGAGGCGCTTCGCGAATGCGGCGGTGAAGCCTTCCGGCATGTGTTGCACGACGACCATGCCGGGCGCATTCGGCGGCAGTGACTCGATCACGTAGCGCAGCGCCTCGGTGCCGCCCGTCGATGCGCCAACGGCAATGATGTCTCGCCGCTCTCCAGGTGGAGGACAGGCAATCTTGCCTGTCCGGACAGGCAGGATTGCCTGTCCTCCACTCCTTCTGCCGATCCGCGCCTGCGCGGCCGCGCGCAGCGTGTCGATGATCTGCAGCGCGGACTCTTCGAAGAACTCGATCGACGGCTTGAGCATCACATCGACCGCGCCTTCTTCGAGCGCGCGCATCGCGGTGTCGCTTCCCTGCGCCGCTGCGGCGGAACAGATCACGACCGGCATCGGATCGTTGCTGCGCATGATCTTGCGCAGGAACGTGAAGCCGTCCATCCGCGGCATCTGCAGGTCGAGCACGATCACCGACGGACGCCGCTTCTGCATGCGGCGCATCGCGATCATCGGGTCGGCGGCGGTGTCGACGGAAAACTGCTTCTGCAGAATCATCGAGAACATCTGCCGCACCACCGCGGAGTCGTCGACGACGAGAATGTGCTCGCGCGCGCTCACGCTTGCTCCTTCAACGCGTACACGGTCGGGCCGGCGCTGCGCACGCGATCGTGGAAATGCAGACTCTCGGAATGGCCGAGGAAGAGAAAGCCCTGCGGATCGAGCCGGTCGAGGAGGCGATCGACGACCTGCCGCTTCGACGGCGCGTCGAAGTAGATCAGCACGTTGCGGCAGAAGATCAAGTCGAACGGTCCGCTGATCGGATACGACGCGTGCGAGAGATTGATGCGCTCGAAGCGGATCAGCGACGCGATCTCCGGACGCGCGGCCATCTTCGCGTCCTGTGCGGCGCGTCCGCGCAGCATGAACGCGCGCCGATAGTGCGCGGGAATCTGCTCCGCGCGATCGATCGGCCAGATTCCCGCGGCGGCGCGCGAGAGTACCTTCGTCGACAAGTCGCTGGCGACGATCTCGATCGACCAGTTCGGAAGATGCCACGCCAGCGACATCGCGATCGAGTACGGCTCCTCGCCGGTCGAGCAGCCCGCGCTCCAGACGCGAATGCGCTTCGACGGCCGATCGCGCCACGCCGGCAGCACCTGCTGCTCGAGAAACGCGAACTGCCTCGGCTCGCGGAAGAAGTGCGTCTCGTTCGTGCAGATCGAGTCGATCATGCGCACGAGCTCCTCGCGGTCCGCGCTCACGCGGTCGAAGTACGCGCCGAACGACGCGACTTCGAGCGCGCGCATGCGCGGCGCGAGGCGTCCGACCAGGAGCGCACGCTTCTGGTCGGACAGGAAAATCCCCGCCTCGTGCTGCACGAGCTTCTGAAAGAGCCGGAACTCTTTCGTGGAGAGGAGCGTGGTGTCCATGTTCATCTTTGGTGTGGCGCAGGCTTTCCAGCCTGCGGACAGGTTGGAAAACCTGTCCTGCACCACTAGAACGCGTGGAAATCCGAGAGTGAGCGGCCGTTGCCGCTCTTCGCGGGCGGCGGCGTGAAGTGCATCGACGGCATCGACGCGATGCGAGCCGCGTACGACGACTGCGCGTGATCGCCTCCGATGCGGAAGAAGCTGACGAGGTTCTGCAGCGCAGCGGCCTGCGCCGCGAGCTCCTCCGACGTCGCGGCCAGTTCTTCGGCCGCTGACGCGTTGCGCTGTGTGACCTGATCGACTTGCGCGAGTGACTGGTTGATCTGCGCGACGCCCGCGGCCTGTTCATTCGAAGCCGCGGCCACGTCCATCACCAGTTCCGCGGTGCGGCGGATCGACGGCACGAGATCGGAGAGCAGCGTGCCGGAGCGATCGGCCACACGCACGCTCGACGATGCGAGCGCGCTGATCTCGCGCGACGACGACTGGCTGCGCTCGGCGAGCTTGCGCACTTCCGTCGCGACGACCGCGAAGCCGCGGCCATGTTCGCCGGCACGCGCCGCTTCGATCGCGGCGTTCAGCGCGAGGAGGTTCGTTTGATATGCGATCTCTTCGATGATCGAGATCTTCTCGGCGATCGACTTCATCGCCTCGACGGTCTCCCGCACCGCGCTGCCGCTTTCTTCCGCGTCGCGCGATCCCTTTTTCGCCATCGACTCGGTCTGCTTGCTGTTGTCGGCGTTCTGCGCGATCGACGCATTCATCTGCTCGAGGCTCGCCGTCGTTTCCTGCACCGCCGCGGCCTGCTGGCTGTTGCCGGACGACACCGATTGCGCGGTCGACGACACTTGTCCCGCCGCGGTTGCGAGCGAGCCGGCCGCCGTGCGCACTTCGCCGATGATCTCGACGAGGCGCGCGATCATCTTCGACAGCGCGAGGCCGAGCGTGTCGCGATCGGAGCGCGGTGCGACGGTGACGCCGAGGTCGCCGGCGGCGATTGCGGAGGCGGCGGAGACCATCGACGCATTGGAGTCGATCATCTTCTTCATCGCCGCGAGGAGTTGTGACGTCTCGTCCTTGCCTCGCACTTCGACGCGCTGATCGGAATCACCTTCCGCGAGCTTCTCCGCGATCTGCACGACCGACGCGATCGGGCTGGTGATGCTGCGCGTCACGGCGATGCTGAGCAGGAACACGACTGCCATCGCGATGATCGTGATGATCACCGTCGCCAGGCGCGCGCGCTCTGCCACCGCGGTGATCGTCTGTTTCTTCTCCTGCATCCGCTTCGCGGAGTCGTCGTCGAGCGTCTGCACCGAGGTCTCGATGCGGCGGATGTGCTCCTTGAACGGCGTCAGCGCCTGGTTCGCGTCCGCCGCGGTCTTGATCTCCCCGCTGTCGATGCGCGTGGCGATCGCGTTGAACGCATTGACGTACTCGAAGAGATCGGAGCGCGTGAGCCGCACCAGCTCGTGCGACTCGTCGTCCGCGCCGAGCTTTTCGATCTGCGTGAGCTGCGTATCGAGCTTCTGCCGTGAGTCGTTCCACTTGGCGAGGTACTCCGCTTCCTTCGCCTTGTCGCCGGTGTTGATGAAGTAGTCTTTCTCGAAGCGGCGGAGATCGAGCGTGGCGACGTGCGCGTCGTTCGACGCGGAGTTGATGCCGTAGTCGACGGTGAGCACGTGCTCCGCCGTGTCGACGGAAGTCGTCATCGCCCACTGGCCTGCGCCGGCGACGATGAGAACGAATGCGAGGATCAGCGCGAAGCTCGCGAAGAGACGTTTGCCGATATTCATTTGCTGCAACATGTTGGTTCCTCTCTGATTCAAACTTCCGCCGGTTCGAGAACCGCGGCTTCGATGGTTTGTTGGATTTCGACCGGTGACAGCACGCGGTCGATGTCGAGAACGAGCACGAGCTTGTGGTCGAGCTTGCCCATGCCTGCGAGAAAGTCGACGCGGATTCCCGTGCCGAATGCCGGGGGCTCTTCGATCTGTTCGTCCGCGATCTCGACGACCTCGGACACGGCATCGGCCATGAGACCGACGTCGAGCGTTTCGCCGTCGACGCGCGTCTCGACGACGACGATGCAGGTCGTGCGCGTCGCCGCGGTCTCGCCGTTTCCGAACTTCGCGGCCAGATCGATCACCGGCAGCACCGCGCCGCGCAGGTTGATCACGCCGCGCACGTGCGCCGGCGTCGACGGCACGCGCGTCACCGTCTCGTATTCGATGATTTCCTTCACGCGAAGGATCGGTGCGGCGTACTCCTCGCCGCGGATGAAAAACGTCAGGTACATGGATGTCTCCTTAGCGAAGCAAGATGAAAGTGCGCTTCTTTCGAGTGCGCTCGGATGGTTTGAAGAGGCGCGGGAAGAGCGCCTGCAGGATCGCGCGGATCATGCGGCGCCTCGCATTTCGAGATTGCGGACGATCGTCGCGGTGTCGAGAATCAGCGCGACGCGGCCACTGCCGAGGATCGAGGAGCCGGCGATGCCGGGAATCGCTTCGAAGTAATTGCCGAGCGGTTTGATGACCGCCTGCCCGGCGCCGTGCAGCTCGTCGACGACGAACCCCGCGCGCGCGCCGCCGTGCTGCACGACCAGCACGTTCTCGCGCGACGGCGTATCGCCACCGATCTCGAACAACTTTCGCAGCCGCACCCACGGCACGATCTCGTCGCGCAGCAGGAGCACGCCGGTCGTGTCGTCCCGCGATTCGCCGTCCGGCAGCTCGACGCATTCGACGACGTGCTCCATCGGCACGATCCACGTCTCGTCGCCGGCCGCGACGCCGAAGCCGTCGATCATCGCCAGCGTGAGCGGGAGGCGCAGCGTGAACGTCGTGCCGCGGCCCTCGCTCGTTTCGATCGCGATCGAGCCGCGCAGCGATTCGATTGCGCGCCGCACCACGTCCATGCCGACGCCGCGTCCCGACATATCCGTCACTTCGCTCGACGTCGTGAAGCCCGGCTCGAAGATGAGGCGATCGCTGTCGTCCATCCCCAGGGAGCGCGCGCGTGCGGCGATCGCGCCGCGATCCAGTCCCGCGCCGTCGTCGGAGATGCGGATCGTGATCGTTCCCGCTTCGTGGCGCGCGTCGAGCGTGATCGTTCCGATCGGCGACTTTCCGTTCGCAGCGCGCACCTCCGGCAACTCGATGCCGTGATCGATCGCGTTGCGGATCATGTGCGTGAGCGGATCGCGCAGCAGCTCGACCGCGGTCGTGTCGAGCTCCACGTCTTCGCCGCGCGTGACCAGTCTCGCGTTCTTGCCGTGCGCCGACGCGAGGTCGCGCACCGTGCGCGCGTACTGCCGGAACAGCGGGCCGACCGGCACCATCCGCGCGCGCATGATCAGCTCCTGCAGCTCGCGCTGCAGCTGATCGATCTGCCGCTCGACTTCGACCAGGAGATCGTCGCCGCGCGCGCTGATGATCTGCTGCACGCGTCCGCGCAGGATCGCAATCTCGCCGGCGAGATCGAGCATGCGGTCGAGTTTTTCGACCGCCAGGCGCAGCGTGCTGGTGTAGGGCAGGTTTTCTGACCTGCCGCCCGGGGCCGCGGGCTGGAACGCCTGCGCGACACCGAGCATCTTGCGAAACGTGTCGATGCCGTTCAGCAGCGCCGGGATGTCGAGCGCGTCCGCGCTTTCGAGCTGCGCTTCGTACGTATGCGCGAACGCCGCGAACGAATCGAAGCCGACGCACGACGCGTTGCCTTTCAGCGTGTGCGCATGTCGCAACAGCTCGCGCCGCAGCTCGGCATCGTTCGGCGTTTCTTCGAGCGCGAGCAGTCCCGCTTCGAGCGCCGCGATGTCTTCCTTCGCGTCGGCGATGAAGGTGGCGTAAAGCTCTTCGTAGTTCAGATCAAATTCGTCCATACCGCCCCCGTGTCGCTGTAGAAAACGAGCTTGCGCCCGCGTGTGCCGCCGACTTCGGCCTGCACGATTTCGATTCCGCGCCTGGCAAGGTCCTCGAGCGCGAGCATGCTGTTCTTCGCCCCGAGGTGATCGGGCGACTGCATCGCCTTAAACATGCACGCGCCGCCGAAGACGCGCGCGCGCAGGTTCGGCAGGCGCGCGCCGGCGCCGCGCAGCTTCGTCACGAGCTGCTCCATCGCCATGTTGCCGAAGCGCAGCGACGTCACCGCGCCGCCCGCGTTCATCGGCAGCATGAAGTGATTCATCCCGCCGATTCCTTTGTGCCGATCCCACAAACAAACGGCCACGCAGGAGCCGAGAATCGTCGTGATGACGGTCGGACGTTCTGCGACGAACAGTTGTCCGGGCTGGAGATGACGCCGCTCGCGACCCGATTCCGGCATCGTTCCTCCACCTTCCAGCGGCAGCGCGTACGCGGTCATTGCATCTGCTCCGCCCAGCGCGAATGGAGGCTCGTGCAGAAGAGCGCGGACGCGGCGTGCGATCCGAGAAGATCGAACAGCTCGTAGTCGACGTCCTCGAGTCCCGGCTTCTGCTGCAGCAACCGGAAGATGCCGATCACGCCGACGACTTTGTCGTCGAGCTTCAGCGGGATGCACGCGGTGAGCGATTCCTCGCGATCTTCCGGTGCGAACAGCGCCTCGTCGACGACGAAGCGCGATCCCGTCTCCGCGACTTTGCCGATCATGCCGCTGCCGATCGGAATCGCCGACCACTGATCGGCGTCGATGCCGAAGGAGCCGATGAGCGAGAGTGCGTTCAGCTCTTCTTCGACTTCCCAGATCGCCAGTTCCTCGGAGCCGATCAGATTGATGACGATCTCCTGCACGGCGGCGATCACGCGCTCGCGGTCGAGCGTGCCGTTCAGCTGATAGCTCGCGACGTAGAGATTCGCGAGGTTCGTGTTCTGCTGCTCGACCTCGACGTAGCGCTCCGCGTACTTGCGGCTCTCCGTCTCGATCGCGTCGAGCCGCTCCTGCAGCATCGCCTCGCGCGCGACGCGGTGATCGCGCTCGATCTCCAGCTCCGCGACCATCTTGCCGAGGCGCTGGGTCTCGTCGATCAGCGACTGCACGTACGCGCGCGTGTCGTTGGCGACTTTGTCGAGAAACTCGGTCCGCTTCATGCCGACACCTTCGCCATGCCGGCGCCGAGGACGTTCTGCAGCTTCGCCAGCAGCTCGAGTCCGTTGATCGGCTTCGTCACGTAGTCGGTGCAGCCGTTGCGGAACGCGGTCTCGATGTTGTGCTCTTCGCCGCGCGTCGTGACCATGATGATCGGGATGTGCGCGGTCGTTTCGTGTTGGCGGATCGCCGCACAGGCGGAGAGGCCGTCGAGCTTCGGCATCACCACGTCGAGCAAAATCACGTCGGGCTGTTCGCTGTGCGCCTTTACGATCGCCTCGGCGCCGTCGCGTGCGATCACGATCTCGTACGGTCCCTTCGCGAGAATCATCTTCTCCATCAGCAGCACCGTGTTGGAGTCGTCGACCAGCAGGACTTTCTTCTTCATGAGCAACTTCCTTTCATGGATCGGTGAATCGGGGAGTGAGCGAGTGGATGTTTCGCCAGCTCGATGGCCGGCTTGCTGGGCGAGTAGAGCCACCCCTGCACGACGTCGATGCCGAGATCGAGCAGGGTTTCGAGGTCATCGACGGTTTCGACGCCTTCGGCGATCGGCGTCGCGCCGCACGTCTTCGTCAGCAGGACGATCGACTGCAGCACCGCGCCCCGCCACGGATCGCGGCTGCATCCTTTGATGACGTGACGGTCGATCTTCACGTGATCGGGCTGGCAGTCGACGACCATCTGGAAATTCGATGCGCCGACACCGAGGTCGTCGACGGCGATGCGCACGCCCGCGGCGCGCAATTCATCGAGAGTCGAGCGGAACGCCTCGGCGATCCACGGCGTGCGATGCTCGACGATCTCGAGCATCAGGCGATCCGGCGTGATGCCGAACGCCTCGGCCGACGAGAGCACGCGCTCCGTGAAATCGCTCACGCCGGCCAGCGTCGACCCGTGCACGTTGAGCGTGATCAGCGGGCGGCCGGGGAGCGCCGTCGCCGCGACGAGCGCCTCGGCGATGCAGAGCAGGTCGATCGTGCTCTCCACGCCTTTGCGCCGCGCGTACTCGAACATCACCGCGGGACGCTCCATGCTCGTGCCCCGCGGTCCGCGCGAGAGCGCTTCGTACGCGTATACCTCGATGTGGTCCGCGTGGACGCGCACGATCGGCTGGAACTCCACGCGGATCGCGCCCGGCTGCCGCAGACGATTGAGAACCGGCGTCACGCGAATCCTCCGGTGAGCTGCTCGGCGACGCGCGCGATCTCGGCGAGCGGACGTGGCTTGTGCAGGAACGCGTCGGCGCCGCGGCGATACGCTTCGCTCTCCATGTGCGGCGTGCCGTACGCCGTCAGCATGATCACGCGCGCGGCGGACCGCGTGACGCGCAGATGCCGGATGATCTCGAGTCCCTCGGTGCTCCCGGTCGTCGTCAGCGCGACGTCCGCGATCACCAGGTCATAGCGAGTGTGCAGCGCCAGCGCTTCCGCTTCTTCGAGCTCGCGGGCGATGTCGACCTCGAACCCGACGCGCTGGAAGTAGCGCTGCAGCGCGAACAGGATGGTTTCTTCGTTGTCGACGATGAGCAGTTTCTTCTTCACGGGTTGCCCTTAGAGCAACCCGACTGCCATCGGTGCCACTCACGTAAACGCTGAAAATAAAGCGGTTACGTAAAATGACATTTATTTCAGGAAGGGTGGTGTGCTGGTTTCAGCACGTTAATTTCTAATTTTAGAAATCGTGATGTGGTGCTTGCGGGCCTTGTAGTAGACCGCGCTCCGTGAGACGCCGAGGCGGTCGGCGACGCGATCGATCAACCCGTTTTCTTCGCGCAGCACCTGCTCGATGTAATCGCGCTCCACTTCATCGAGCGTACCGCTGCGCTTCACGACGTTCGGAGATGCAGTCGCGGGCGCGGCAACGTCGGCCGGCAGCGCGAGCATCGATGCGTCGAGCACGTCGCTGTGACTGCGCAGCAATCCTCGCTCGAGCACGTTGCGCAGCTCGCGGATGTTGCCCGGCCAGTCGTAGCGGCACAGCACGCGCTGCGCGTCTTCGCTGAGCGCGACCGGCTTTTGCCCGAGGTCGCGCGCCAGTCGCGCGAGGATGCTTTCGGCGAGGAGCGGAATGTCGTCGCGACGTTCGCGCAGCGGCGGCACGAACAATTCGAGCGTGCTGATTCGATAGTAGAGATCCTGGCGAAACCGGTTCTCTTCGACGAGCGCTCGGAAGTCGCGGTGCGTGGCCGCGATCAGTCGCACGTCGACCGTTCGATCTTTCACGTCGCCGAGCCGGCGGAATCGTTTTTCTTCGAGAACTTTCAGCAGGCTCGCCTGCACCTGCGAGTCCATGTCGCCGATCTCGTCGAGGAAGACCGTCCCGCGATGCGCGACTTCGAGCAGTCCCTGCTTCGTCGCCGTCGCGCCGGTGAACGAGCCCTTCTCGTGTCCGAACAATTCCGTCTCGAGAAACTCGCGCGAGATGCCGGCGCAGTTGAGATCGACGAACGCCTCGCCCGCGCGGCGGCCGCGATCGTGGATCCATCGCGCGAGCACGGTCTTGCCCGTGCCGGTATCGCCGTGGATGAGGATCGGGCTGTCGGTGCGCAGCACCGCTTCCGTTTTGTCGCGCAGCTCCTTGATCGCGTCGCTCGTGCCGAGGAACGGATCGATGCGGCGGCGGCCCTCGAAGGTGAGCGCGTCGGCCTGGATCTGCCGGCGATTGCGCTGGTTGCCGACGATGCGCTGAATCACCACGAGCAATGCTTCGAGCTCGACCGGCTTCGTGAAGAACTGCTCCGCGCCGAGCTTCACCGCCTCGACCGCGTTGTCGATCGACGCGTACGCGGTGAGCACGATGACGGGCGAGCCATCGGCGGAGTGAAACTCGGGGATGAGATCGAGCGCCGTGCCGTCGGGCAGACGAAAGTCTACGATCGTGACGTCGGGATGAAACGCGCGGAACTTCACGCGCGCGGACGCGCAGTCATCCGCCTCTTCGACATCGAAGCCTTTCGACTTCAGAAAACGACGGATGCCGAAGCGCGGGCCGGGCTCGTCGTCGACGAGGAGAACTCGATTCCGGAGCATGGAGTGTTAGGCATATAGTACCGGCATCGTGCAAAGTCGGGCTGCTGCGGCTGCAGTGCTGCTCGCGCTTGTGGCGACCGCTGCCCTCAGCGGTCGCGGCGCCGCTGAGGGCGGCGGCACCCACACGATGACCTACATCTACCACCCGCCCGAGTCGTCGCTCGACGTCCGCTACCTCTATCACTGGGAAATCCTCCGCACCGCGCTCGACAAGACGACCGCGAAGTGGGGTCCGTATCGCATGGTCCCCTCGGAATTGATGACGGAGCAGCGCCAGGCCTTCGAGCTGAAATCCGGCAGCGGAAAGCTGAACGTCATGTACCTCGGCACCACTCCCGACTTCGAGAAGAACCTGATTCCGATCCGCATCCCCGTCGATCGCAACCTCGGCGGCTACTGCATTTTTCTCATCCGCGACGGCGATCAGAAACGCTTCGACTCCGTGAAGACGCTCGACGACCTGCGCAGGTTTTCCTACGGCCTCGGACTCGGATGGATCGACGTCGACGTCCTGAAAGCGAATCGCTTCCACGTCGTCACCGGCTCGAGCTACGACGGACTCTTCGAGATGCTGGTCAACAAACGTTTCGACGTTTTCCTCCGTGCGGCCGTCGAAGTGCTCGACGAATACGACCGCCGCAAAGACACGCTCAGGAACCTGCGCATCGAGAACGGGATCGTCTTCTACTACCCGCTGCCGATGTACTTCTGGTTCTCGAAGAACGACGAAGGCCGCCGGCTCTCGGCGCGCGCCGAAGAGGGAATGCGCATGATGATCGCCGACGGCACGTACGACCGCATCTTCGATCAATACCAGCGCCGCAAGATCGAGCGGCTGCGCCTCAAAGAACGGCGCATGTTCAAGATCGACAACCCATTCGTCGGACCGGAGACGCCGTTCGCGGACAAGCGCCTATGGTTCGATCCGAAGACGTACAAGTAGATGAGAACACTGCCCCTCACGCGCAAACGACTCTCCGTCAGGAGCGTCGTTGCCGCCACGCTGGTGACGGTGACGACGGTCGTGCTGGCGATCTTCGCCGCGCCCGATTACTTCGCGCGCCGGCAGATGGAGATGACGCGCCTGCGCCGCGTGAATCGTGCGCAGACGAGCGAGCTCGCGGTCGCGCTGGCGGTGCCGGTGTGGAACATCGACCGCGCGCAGATCGATCGCATTCTCGATAGCCAATCCGAGGTGCAGGCGATCGCCGGGATTGTGGTGGCCGCGGCGGGGAAGACGCATGCGCGCACGCGCGACGCGCGATGGCACTTCGTTCCGAAGAACCGCGTCTTCGCCGCCGCGGACCTCATCGTCGACGAACAGCCGATCGTCTTCAACCGCGAGAAGATCGGAACGGTGCGCATCTACACGACGCCGAAATTCGTCGAGCGCGAACTGCGCAACACGCTGATGCGGATCATCGGCGTCATCCTCGTGGTCGACGTCCTGCTCATCGTCGTCGTCTATCTCGTGTTGTGGCGCGTCGTCCTGCGTCCGCTGATGAGCATCGAGCGCTACGCCGTCGCGGTCAGCGCGGGCGACCAGCGCGAGTCCGCGCCCGCAGTTGCGGGCTCGGCGGCGGAGCTGGAGAGCCTCGGCACGTCGATCGAGACGATGGTGCATCTGCTCGAATTGCGCGAAGAACGATTCCGCTCGATCTTCGAGTCGGTCGACGACGCGATCCTCATCCTCGACGCCGAGAACATGCGATTGCTCGACGTCAACCCCGGCATGGGCGCGATGTTCGGCTACACGCGCGAGGAAGCAAAGCAGCTCGAGGCCGGCTCGATCAGCTCGGGCGTGCCGCCGTATACACCCGAGAACGCCCGCGAGGTTCTGCGCGGCGTCACTCCGAAAGGGCGGCTGCTGGAGTGGCAGATGCGGCGCAAGGACGGCAGCCTGTTCTGGGTCGAAGTCAACGTGCGCTCGGCGATGATCGACGGTACACCGCGCGCGGTCGCCGTCGTCCGCGACATCACCGCGCGCAGGGAGATGGAGGACGCGCTGCGGCGCAGCGAACGGATGTCGGTGATGGGCTCGCTCGTGGCCGGCGTCGCGCACGAAGTGCGCAATCCGCTGTTCGGCATCGCCGCCGCGCTCGACGCCTTCGAGGCGGAGTTCGGAAGCGGACCGGAACAGGCCGAGTACATCGAGGTGCTGCGCAACGACGTCGGCCGTCTCAATCGCCTGATGCAGGATCTACTCGATTACGGACGTCCGCACGAGACCGTGCGCCGCACGCAGTCGCTGCGTCCGGTGCTCGCCGAGACGCTGCGCGTCTGCGCGCCGCGCGCGAAAGAGAAGCGGATCGAGATCAAACAGGACGTCGACGGCGCTCTCCCCGAGGCATCGATCGACGCCGACCGCATGCTGCAGGTGTTCAAGAACGTCGTCGAGAACGCGATCGACTTCTCCGCGCCCGGCTCCGACGTCACCATCCGCGGACGCGGCGACGGCAACGGCGCGCTGCTCCTCACCGTCGCCGATCACGGTCCCGGCTTCCCCCCCGCCGACCTCGCGCACGTATTCGAGCCGTTCTTCAGCCGCCGCCCCGGCGGCAGCGGACTCGGACTCGCGATCGCACAGAAGATCGTGGCCGAGCACCACGGCACCATCGC
>Ga0066652_100000056_pt1 | contig 76675 bp, 66 predicted proteins | sample GraSoiAngelo_101_FD_71413 | JGI IMG/M metagenome (GOLD analysis project Ga0066652, IMG submission 71413) | Grasslands soil microbial communities from the Angelo Coastal Reserve, California, USA - 14_0903_02_30cm | ecosystem: Environmental > Terrestrial > Soil > Grasslands | place: USA... | reverse complement strand
CCAACACAAGTACTTCGGTTTTTTTAATTTCTAGTTCAGCCATATTTTCCTCTGAAATAATTTAACAAAAAATATTTTGGATACTCACCGCAATTGAATTTTTGTCAAGACGTGCGAAATAAGCAACCGGAGTGTATTATCATACATGAGGATTGCGAATTGAGCGGCAACACAGACAAAAAATCAAGTGCGAAGAGTATCATAGTAGCCAACGGCGTATTTCCGATAGACATTCTGTCAAATGCATAATAAAACGCGCTCCTTCGGCACCATCAATGACGCGATGATCATAGGATAATGATAAAGGTAACATTAAGCGTGGCACAAACACGCCATGCTGATATTGGAGCTTAAACTGGGCTTTAGACACACCTAAAATAGCCACATCAGGTACATTCACTATCGGTGTAAATGCCGTACCACCGATACCACCTAAACTTGAAATAGTGAAAGAACTACCCTGCAAATCTGCACCCGTGAGTTGTTTCGCACGCGCTTTTTGACTTACCGTTCCTAATTCCTCCGCTAATTCCAAAAGACTTTTTTTATCGACATCACGGATCACCGGGACCACTAAACCTTCTGGAGTATCAACAGCGATCCCAATATGATAATATTTTTTTAGGATTAATTCCTCGCCATCAACCGACAAAGACGCATTAAAAGAAGGAAATGATTTCAAACTAGTTACTACCGCTTTCATAATAAACACTAACGGAGTTAATTTAATACGCTGTTTGGCAGCAAATCCTGCTTGGGCTTTACGAAATACTTCCAATTCAGTGATATCGGCATCATTAAATTGAGTTACATGCGGGACTAACAACCAATTACGATGTAAATATTGTGCCGTTAATTTTTTAATCCGTGATAAAGCTTGTTTTTCTGTTTTACCAAACTGAGTAAAGTCTATCTCGGGGGCACTGGGCAAGCCTATCTGACTATGAGAAGTTTGATTCAAATGGGCTTTAACAAATTTCTGTAAGTCTTCTTTGATGATACGCCCTTTTTGCCCAGTCCCATTAATTTTATTCAGATCAATACCAAATTCACGTGCCCATCGTCGAACACCCGGTCCGGCATGGATATCTCCCTGATCTTCATCATCGTCTTCGATTACTTGGTCCTGCATATCGCCCGAACGCGTCGATATTTCTATTTTTTGGGTAGGTTCCGGTTCAGAAGCTTGCGCACTATCTGCGCTGGATTTTTTTTCTAGATTCGTTGCAGCAGCTGTAGCGGTTGGTTTATCAGCCAACGCACTCGACTCTTCTGTTTCTAGAATAGCAATTAAATCTCCTTTAGAAACTTTATCACCGATTTTGACTTTTAATTCTTTTAATTTTCCAGCACTTGGTGATGGAATATCCATGGATGCTTTATCGCTTTCTAAAGTAATTAAGGCATCTTCAACAGCAATATCTTGACCTATTTTTACCGGTATTTCGATAATAGCTGCAGCAGCAACATTACCTAAATCAGGAACATGTATTTCTTTTAAACTTGACAAACTTTTTCTCCTCAAAACTCTTCGCACTGGAATTTTTGCTGAAATGAGGACTCATTATATGGTAAAAGGATTCGGTTTTTCAGAATCAATTCCATATTTTTTTAAAGCCTGTTCAACTTCAGTCTTACTTACTAAACCTTCTGTCATTAAGCCATGTAAACTAGCAATGACAATATAATAACGATTTACTTCAAAAAATTGACGTAATTGCTCGCGCGTATCACTTCGTCCATAACCATCCGTTCCTAGCACAATATAAGGGGCTTTCACGAATCCACGAATTTGATCAGCATTTAAGCGAATGTAATCGCTTGCCGCTATCACTGGACCTGGCCGATCCTGTAAGCATTGCGTGACATAACTTTGTTGCGGGTCATCAGGATGTAATAAGTTATGTCGTTCAACACTTAATCCTTCTTTACGTAATTCTGAAAAACTGGTCACACTCCAAATATCCGCCGTCACTGCAAAATCTTTTTTTAATAATTCCGCCGCCGCTATCACTTCATTCAATATCGTACCAGAACCTAATAATTGTACATGACGTTGACTGGGTTTACTTTCCGATAATAAATACATTCCTTTGAGAATACCGTCCTTATTGGCCGCGCCTAAAGCAGGATGGACATAGTTTTCATTCATTAACGTCAGATAATAAAATACATTTTCTTGATCTTGCAGCATACGCCGCAAACCATCTTGAATAATGACGGCTAATTCATAACCGAAGCAAGGATCATAAGCCACACAATTCGGTACCACTGAAAAAAACAACAAATTATGTCCATCTTGATGTTGCAAACCTTCTCCAGCTAAGGTGGTTCTGCCTGCAGTGGCACCTAAAATAAATCCTCGTGCTTGCATATCACCCGCAGCCCAAACAAAATCACCAACGCGTTGATAACCAAACATAGAGTAGTAAATATAAAAAGGCATCATGCTTAAATTATTCGTACTATAAGAAGTCGCCGCAGCCATCCAAGAACAAAATGCGCCTCCTTCATTAATCCCTTCTTCTAATAATTGACCTTTTTTATCTTCACGATAATACATTAATTGGCCGGCATCCACGGGATCATAAAGTTGCCCTACCGGAGAATAAATCCCAATCTGACGAAATAAACCTTCCATACCAAACGTCCGTGATTCATCGGGAACTATCGGAACGATACGCGGACCTAAAATTTTATCTTTTAACAAATGACGAAGAATTTCCACAAATACCATCGTCGTAGAAATTTCCCGTTGTTTTGAACCGAGTAAAATATTTTCAAAATGACTCAATGGTGGCGCCGCTAAACTTTCGTCTGCATGCGTACGACGTGCAGGTAAATAGCCACCCAGCTTTTTACGTTGTTGTTTTAAATAATTAATTTCCGGACTTTTTTCATCGGGACGATAAAAACTTAAATTTTCAATCTCTGCATCATTCATCGAGAGTTTAAAACGATCCCGAAATGCCATTAATTGCTCTTGAGTCATCTTTTTTTGTTGATGCGTAATATTCTGACCTTCACCCGCTGTGCCCATGCCATACCCTTTAATGGTTTTCGCTAAGATAACCGTAGGTTGACCTTTATGCTCCACAGCGGCTTTATAAGCAGCATAAACCTTTTTAATATCATGACCACCGCGTTTTAAAAGCCAGAGTTGCTCATCACTCATATCCGCAACCAACGTTTTTAATTCTGGATATTTCGCAAAAAAATGTTCGCGGATGTAAGCGCCATCTTTGGCGCGAAAATTTTGATATTCACCATCTATGGTTTCCATCATTAATTGAGGTAACAAGCCTTGTTTATCCTTTTTAAATAAAGGATCCCAAGCACTACCCCATAAAACTTTATTGACATTCCAACCTGAACCGCGAAACACTCCCTCTAATTCTTGAACTATCTTGCCATTGCCGCGTACCGGTCCATCAAGTCGTTGTAAATTACAATTGATCACAAAAATAAGATTGTCTAATTTTTCTCGTGCCGCGATACAGAGTGCGCCAAGTGATTCAGGCTCATCCATTTCTCCGTCACCACAAAACATCCATACTTTTCTGTCTTTGCTATCCAAAAGACCACGATTTTGTAAATATTTTAAAAACCGCGCTTGATAAATGGCCTGCATGGGGCCTAAACCCATAGAAACCGTAGGAAACTGCCAAAATTCTGGCATTAACCATGGATGAGGGTAAGAAGAAAGACCTTTCCCAGCAATCTCTTGACGAAAATGAGCTAATTGTTCTGTTGTTAAACGGCCTTCTAAAAATGCCCGTGCATAAATACCGGGTGAAGAATGGCCTTGGATATATAATAAATCTCCACCGTGTTCAGCATTAGCTGCATGAAAAAAATGGTTAAAACCGACTTCATACAAGGTTGCCGCTGAGGCATAGGTCGCTATATGCCCACCCAGTTCCGTAGAAACCTTCCCAGCTTGTAATACCATCATCACTGCGTTCCAACGAATTAAAGCAGCAATCCGTTTCTCTAGCTTTTCATCACCTGGAAAAGGGGGCTCAAGTTCGACAGGAATCGAGTTGACATAGGGAGTATGCAGGCAGGCATTAAGGTCGAGACCACGTTGCCGTGCCTTATTAATGAGTTGTTGGATAAGAAATTCTGCTCTATCTGTACCTTCAAACTTTAAGACAGATAAAAGTGCATCTATCCACTCTTTAGTTTCAAGCGGATCCTTATCTAAGTAAGGAGTTTGCTGAGTCATAATATAGGCTTACCCTTTAGAAAAATATTCTTATAGTCTTTGCTTATTTTTTGCGCAACTGCTTAACGACCCAATTATAACAGCACACCTAACGAAACGGCGAATACGATAATTAAAAAGAGAATCAAATCACGGTCGATTAGTTTTAAAGCAGAACCATAACTTTCATCATTTAATTCAGCCGTTTCGTCGAGGCCTAAGGCAATACGACCACTTTTCTCAATCAATTCACGATTAAAAGAAACATCTCTAAATAAATAATCTAAACAAAAATGACTGGTTTGAACAAAATTTCCTGCTAATGCGAAGAGCATTGAAAACAAACGGATAGGCAACCAATCCAATAAGGCTCGTATCTGTTGTGCTGATTTTCCTAAAGCAGGATAACTGGCATGAATGTGTGCAGAACGTTCAACCAAACGATAAATTAATGCGGCAATAGGACCTAACAAAGCCATCCAGAAAATAACCGCAAATAATGATTCATTGGCTTGCCAAAAAATCGGTTGGTGGACTTGCTTAGTATCAAAAATATTGATAGGACCTAAACAATAAAAAAGTACCGCTGCACCGATTATAAAGGCTAACAAACCTTGTACAAAAGCAGCACTTAAAAAATAAATAATCGCCACAGGGATAACGATGGGTAATACCACAAACAATAAGGGAATAAAATATTGCTGTGTCCAACTCATATTTTTAGTGAGGTCATTAATTTTACTGACATACTGCTCAAACCAATTAAATCGGGCGAGAAAGTTCCCTCGATGTAAAAAACGCTCTAAACCCAAACACAATAACAATGTAATAAATGTCATAACCTTCCTCCGGGCATCCAGCCCCTTTAGTTTAAAAATTATTATTCGACTTTTTACTCTTTGCACTTAAATTTTTCTGTAGTGCCGTGGCGTTTTGATGCCTATCTCGACATTGTTAAAAAACTTATGGCTATGAGTAACTAATCTTTGCGATTAAAAATGTAAAAAGTATATCTTAAAAAGACCTAGTTTAGTCTACTCGCATCTTTTCATTCAAGGCCAAAGGGGTAGGATAACGTAAAACTACCCAATAAGATGAACCTATAAATGTCAAAATAGTAACCGCTTGGATCAAATAGTTTGCTTTACTGCCGATTAATGCTGGCGTTGTCTCAGCCGCTAAATAAGCAATCAATAAAGAAAATTCACTAGCTTGTCCTAAACGTACACCCACTTCTCGCGCAACGTATTTTTTTTCGCCAGACATTTGCAACAATACCTGAAACAGCCAAGGTTTAATTAATAATACCAGTGCTGCCAATATACAAGCCGGCAAAAATACCATGGGTAAATAATGTAAATCAAAACTTGCACCAATAGCAAAGAAAAACATAATTAAACAAAAATCACGCAATGGTTTCAAATTATCAGCAATGAATACAGCGATCGGTCCTTCAGCGATCGACACACCAGCTAAAAAAGCACCTATTTCAGCCGATAAACCTAAGATGCGTGCCAATTCTGCTAATCCTAAACACCAACCTAGCGCAACTAAAAAAAGATATTCTTGCACACGATCAAAACGAACAAACAATTTACTGATGAAGTAACGTTGGACAACAAAAGCGAAAGCAAGCAAGGAAGGGAAAGTAATTAAAGTCAAACCTAAATCGGCTAATTTAGAGCCCGTCAGGTGTGCGCCATGCACAAATAACAACATACCTATCGCTAATAAGTCTTGAAGTAATAAAACACTGATCATCGTTTCACCAATCGGCTTATGGTGTAACGCTAAGCTAGGCAATAACTTAAGACCGATAATGGTACTCGAAAAGATTAAACTTGCTCCGATTAGTACACTTTCTAGCAATGTAAAACTAAATAGATAGCCGACCGCAAAACCGATGGTGGTAAATAACGCACTGAAGACTAAGGTAACTATCGCCGTTTTACGTAAACTTCGATAAAACTCTTGCGGTGTTAAATCTAAACCCACCAAAAATAACAAAAAGATAATCCCTTCATCACCAATATCTCGCGCTAAACTCAAATTGGGGACTATCTTCAAGCAGCTAGGACCCAACAGTATGCCTAATAAGATATAAGCGACTAATAAAGATTGGCGAGTATACAGGGCTATCGTTGCTAATATCGCAGCGCCCGTAAAAATAATAAAAATAGAAAAGACAAAACTATGATCCATTATTCCTCCAAGCAAAGCAAAGAGGCATTACCTCCCGCTGCCGTCGTATTGATGGACAAAGAGCGTTCCAAACACAAACGAGGTAGATAATGCGGGCCTCCCGCTTTAGGGCCAGTTCCAGAAAGACCTTCGCCGCCAAAAGGCTGTACACCCACTACCGCACCGATCATAGAACGATTAACATATTGATTACCGACGTGCACCTGACGGGAAATACTTTCCACAGTATGTTGTATGCGACTTTGTATACCTAAGGTCAAACCATATCCCGTGTGATTGATCGCATGGATCACCTGCTCACGATCCTTCGCCGCATAACGAATAACATGCAAGATCGGACCAAACACTTCTCGTTTCAAAAGATCCAAACTCGTTAATTCAAATAGACAAGGTGCAAAGAAATTAGTTTGATCCAATTCACTTGGCAGCTCGCACTGATAAAGCAATTTAGCTTCTTGAGACATGCGATCAAAATGTTCTTGTAAGGTTTTTTTAGCGGCACTATCAATCACCGGACCGACATCAGTCGCCAACTCACTCGGATCACCTATTTTGAGCTCCGCCATCGCGCCGCAAAGCATTTCAATTAACGAATCAGCCATTTCATCTTGCACAAACAGCACACGTAATGCCGAGCAACGTTGGCCGGCACTACCAAAAGCTGAATTTAATACATCAACAACCACTTGTTCTTTAAGTGCAGATGAATCAACGATCATAGCGTTTTGTCCACCGGTTTCAGCAATGAAAGGTAAAATCCCTCCTTCACGACTCGCTAAACCTTGATTAATTTCACGTGCGGTTTCAGTGGAACCGGTAAATACTATCCCTTTAATCCGTGGATCAAACGTTATTTTTGGTCCAATGACTGCACCGCTTGCAGGTAGTAGTTGTAAAACCTCTCCCGGAATTCCCGCATCATACAAAAGTTGTACCGCAGCCGTTGCAATTAAGGGTGTTTGACTGGCTGGTTTAGCGATGACAGTATTTCCTGTTACTAAGGCGGCCGTGACTTGACCAATAAAAATAGCTAAAGGAAAATTCCAGGGACTAATACAAGCAATAATTCCCCTGCCTTGGACACTTAACCAATTTTCTTCACCGGTAGGTCCTGGCAATAATTGCGGTACTAAATCTAAACGGGCACGCATGGCGTAGTAACGGCAAAAGTCTACCGCTTCACGTACCTCAGCTAAGGCATCATTCAGGGTTTTACCTCCCTCTTTGACCGCTAATGCCATAAATTCACTTAAACGTTGTTCAAAAAGATCCGCGGTGCGTTCCAAACAAACGGCCCGTTGCTCCACGGGCGTATTGGCCCAAGTAAAATTCATTTGATGAGCATAACTTATTGCCTGCTCTAATTGTTCGGCACTCGCTAAACTAACATGCCCAACAATTTCTTGTGGATTAGCGGGATTACGAATCGCGCGCATTTTCCCCACTTCGACTAACTCACCTTTAATTAAAGGGGCGGCAGTATAGGATTTTTTAGACGCTGCTGCTATTTGGCTTGCCAATGGCTCCCAGGTTTCACTATCTGCAAAATCAACGCCTCGAGAATTTTTTCGGCCCGGTTCATAAATATCCCTCGGTAATGGAATTCTAGGATGAGGAATCGTTTCCAATTGCATTAATTTTTGTACTGGATCTTCTAACATCTCTTCAATAGGAATGTTTGGATCAATAATGCGGTTAACAAATGAGGTATTTGCTCCATTTTCTAATAAACGTCTCACCAAATAAGCCAGTAAATCTTCATGCCCACCAACCGGTGCATAAACACGACATGGAATATTAAGATGCTGAGGACCGACAATATGATCATACAAGGTATAGCCCATGCCATGTAAACATTGCATTTCAAAATCGCGATTCTTTCCAGCCAATTCGAGTATCGTCGCTAAAGTATAGGCATTATGTGTAGCAAACTGTGGATAGATTTCTGCAGTGTGAGCCAATAATTTTTTGGCACAGGCCACAAAGCAAACATCGGTCGCTGCTTTGCGCGTAAATACCGGATAAGCTTGTAACCCTTTTAATTGTGCATTTTTGATTTCCGTGTCCCAATAGGCCCCTTTAATTAATCGGACCATCCAACGTTTATTTTGCTTTTTAGCGAGATCAATCAACCAGTCAATCACAAAAGGCGCGCGCTTTTGGTAAGACTGCACGGCTAAACCAAATCCTTCCCAATGCGCTAAGTCAGGATCACAAAATACTGCGCCGATAATATCCAAGGAAATATCTAAACGATCCGCCTCTTCGGCATCGACTGTCAGTGTAATATGATGATCTTTTGCGGCTAAAGCGAGTGTCTTTAATTGTTTAGTTAAAAAAGGAACAACCACTTCTTTTTTAGCAAATTCATAACGTGGGTGTAAGGCAGATAATTTAATTGAAATACCCGGCGCATCATTCAATGCTTTGCCTGAAGCCGCTTTACCAATGGCAATGATAGCATTGTAATACGCTTGAAAATAACGTTCCGCATCTTTTTCAGTTCGCGCCGCTTCACCCAACATATCATAAGAAAAGCGATAGCCCTTCGCTTCATAGGATTTCGCACGCTTTAATGCCCCCTCAATTCCTTGACCCATCACAAATTGACGACCTAACACCTGCATGGCTTGTTTAACCACTTTACGAATGATGGGTGCACTGCTACGACCAACAAAGCGGCGTAAAGCATTTCCTAAACCACTGGTTTGATCTGACTGTAATAATTTCCCCGTTAATACTAATCCCCAGGTACTGGCATTAACAAAAAAAGAGGCGCTTTGGCCAAGATGAGCAGCCCAATCGGCATTGGTAATTTTATCTTTTAATAGCGCGTCAATGGTATCACTATCAGGTATACGTAATAGGGCTTCCGCCAAACACATCAATGCAATACCTTCTTCACTCGATAGATCATATTCATATAAAAACGCGTCTAACCCCCCTTTGGATAAACGCTGTGCACGAATTTGCTGAATTAATCGAGCAGCACGTTGCGCAATTTTTTCGGTCACCTGACGAGGTAAAGCCGCTTGCTGCAATAACTGTTTAACACAGGAAGTTTCATCGGCATAGTAAGCTTGCTCTATAGCCAATCTTAGCGGATTTTTTTTAACTGATATTAAGGGAAACGACATTCGAGCCTCTATAAAAATTCAAAAATTATTTTTTTAAATACTCTTTGCACCTGAGTTTTTGTCTACATGACTGCTCAATGTGCAATCCTATTCGTAGCACTTTCCAAAAATCCCATTGCGATGAGTCTATTTTAAAAGCATAAACACTATGCTAATAATTCATGGTGGTTTTCTTTTTAAATTTACTAATCGTACATGAGTTCATCAAGCGGGGTTTGAGTCGTTGAGCCTCCATTTTGCATCAACTCACATAGTACATCGGTAATACAAAGATAGCGTAAAATATTAGGCGTCACTTCATCAAAATTTGCTTTCACACCTAGCAAGGAGTGCTCTATCTCATCAAAAGTGACACCAATTCCATAGCCCAAACATAGTGAGCATAATTGGTCTGCGCGACGGGCAATCGCTGGCAACAACCCTACTTCAGAAAAAACCTCATCATAGGTAATCGGTCTAGCTTTTAAAGTAAAATTAGCGTGTAAGGACTTGGCAATGGAATGTAAGGCTTTTTTTAATTCCATAGCTTTCTATTCCTTCCACCACGGTACAGCTATCTTACGTGGACCGGCCAACACCGACCGTAACCAACGTAAAAAAACCGTAACAGAAAAACCATAGCGCTCTAATAAGCCAAAAAAAGCCATAGCCACTATCGCCAACACAAAGCTCCAAACCCGAATATGGAGTAAAAATAAAAGTAACGGAAAAGCCGCCCGCGCATCGATTAAAAAAAATCGTGGTATACGTGCTGAATCACGCCAATGTGCTGCTGTAGGAACCCGTGACACAATATAGCCCTCAGACCCTGATTTGGTTAATATTCTATCATTAATGGCGGGAATCATACAGCAACTGACAGCAAATTTAAAGTTAAGAAATAACCTATCGCCATCGAGTTGAAAGCTGACCGACTGAGGATTTAACGCAGATATTTTAAATTAACTTATCTTATTAATCAGAATGAATAAATTTCAAGATTCGCTTGACTCAACTTTAACTAAACGCTTTAATACGCAACTTAACTGCAGTTAAAAAAGACAGTTGTGACATAAAATTTTTAAACTGAATCTTGTTTATAACCAGATTTAGTTAAAAAAAATAATCTAGATAAAAGGAATGTCATCTTACAGGCCGAATAGCTCAGTCGGTAGAGCAGAAGACTGAAAATCTTTGTGTCGGTGGTTCGATTCCACCTTCGGCCACCAGAATCATCAAATACTTATATCACTTATAATTTAATACCAAAATCCGTTGTGCGGTTTTTACGCGACACCAAATTTTACATCGTCCTTTTAAGCACTGTTGGATTGGCTATGCAATTATGATTATGCTTGGAATAAAAGTGGGTGATGGCGCCATAATTGCATCGCACACAGTCTCCCTGCAGCATCTTCTGCAAGTTTTTCCATTGCTATTTTGTCACCGGCTTTATCTGTGACGTGCATAAATTTCATTTCAAAACTTTGAAAAATTTCTACTGCAGTTACGCCTAATAATTGACTTAATGCACCAGGAGCAACAATTTCAAAAGCTTTAGTAACTCTTTGGGCTTTATCTCTAGATAGATAATACTCACTACTGAGCGTTCTAATAGAATTTGCTATCGAAGGCAGTGATCCTAAACCTATTAAAAAAATACGGCTACAAGAAAATATAACATATATAAAACATGTTCTGGAACATTTATTTAATAAAATATTTAATAGAAATATATTTAAGAAAAAAAATTTATAATTATCATTTTTAAAAATTAAATATGCTTCCGAAAATAGAACAATAAATCATACCATTCTGATTCTCATATTTATTTTACCGATGCACAAAATCGAATTTTACATGACTTTTTACGGATTAAGTTTAACCTTATGACCACAAATCTCGTGTTGTTTACAGGTAATGGGTGTAAAATAGACCTTAATTCATTATGGGAGGATTTTTCTATGTCAGCCCTAAACTCAAAAAATACTCATCGCCCGCTCCAGTCCCAGCAATATACCTGCCCGATGCATCCCGAGATTATCCGTGATCACCCTGGTAGCTGCCCGATTTGTGGGATGTCTTTGGAACTTAAAACGCTTGCTATGTCTGGAAGTTTTGTGATGCGTGCCGTGCCCAACAGGTAGGAAAAGCCACCTTATTGGCACAGATTGTCCAACTGGTTTCCGAAGCACAACGATCTAAAGCGCCTATTCAGAAACTTGCCGATCAAATTTCCAGCTATTTTGTACCGATTGTATTGCTGATCGCTTGCATCACTTTTATTGTTTGGTCAATCTGGGGACCGCCGCCTGCGATGACTTACGGTTTAATTGCAGCCATTTCGGTATTAATTATTGCCTGTCCTTGTGCCTTAGGTTTAGCCACTCCGATGTCGATTACCGTCGGAATGGGTAGAGACGCCCAAGCCGAATTTTAATAAAGAATGCTGAAAGCTGGTCGTTGATAAAACCGGAACACTCACCTTAGGAAAGCCGGTAGTCAGTCATATTATTGCGGCACCGGGTTTTAACGAAACTGAAGTTTTATCACTAGCAGCAAGTTTAGAAAATCATAGTGAACATCCTTTAGCGGGTGCTATAGTCAATGCTGCTAAAAAAAAGCAACTTCATTTAGAGCCAATTGAACATTTTTCTGCTGAAGTAGGTAGTGGAATTTCCGGGGTTTGGCAAAATAAATCTATCGCTTTAGGCAATCAAAAACTCTGTAAAAATCTAAAAATTTCCACTGCGATTATAGAAAAACAAGCCATAAAATTGCGCCAAGCCGGTGAAACTATTATGTATTTAATCATCGCAAAGCAATTGGCTGGATTGATCAGTGTCAATGATCCTATCAAAGATTCGACGCAAGCCGCCCTAGACAGTTTAAGAAAGCAAGGCTTAACCATTGTCATGGTAACAGGAGATAACCGAATAACGGCTGAAGCAATTGCTAAAAAATTAGCAATCAATCAAGTCGAAGCAGAAATATTACCTTCGCAAAAAAATAAAATTGTTAAACGACTCCAGAAACAAGGTTATATTGTTGCGATGGCAGGTGATGGAATTAATGACGCGCCGGCTTTAGCTCAAGCAGACGTTGGTATTGCTATGGGAACGGGAACGGATGTGGCTATCCAAAATGCAGGCATTACTTTAATAAAAGGTAATTTAATGGGGATAGTCCATGCGCAACGACTGAGTCAACACGTCATGAGAAATATTCGTGAGAACTTATTTCTAGCCTTTATTTATAATATTCTTTGTATTCCTATCGCCGCAGGGGTTTTATATGCTTGGAATGGACGCTTATTGGATCCCATATTTGCCGCTCTTGCAATGAGTTTAAGCTCAGTTTCAGTGATCGGGAATTCTTTACGATTACGTACATTAAAATTAATCGGTAAAAATTAATTTTTTATAGATTTATAACAAAAAACTTGCGATAATTTCGACCCACTTAAGCAAAGCAAGGAAGCACTATGGTTTTAACCAAAAAACAACAAGACTATCTAAGCCTTCTCAACTTTATCAATACTTTAACTCTCCGCACCAAAAATTCCGAGATATTTTTCAAACCATACTCAGAGAATTAAGTTCCAAATCCTTCGAAATAGGGATTACCTTATGCAGAATTCGCGATGAGGGCCTTCTCAATCTAGAAAATTTTTCTCTTATACTATTTCACTCCTCGCCTTTTGAAATAGCCTCTGGCTTAATTCAATTGCATCATTCAAATCTTTTAACCGTTGAAAATAAAAAGGTCCTTGAGGGACATATCAATCCATCAGGAATTGCGTTGGTGTTACGCTTACTTAACAGTGTCAATTTATTATCCCCAACTAATCGAATAGCCATTCAAGAAAAAAATGACCCGCATTTGGCCAGCGTGCTTTTTAAACTTTTTATGCACATCTTTTTTCACAGAAAAATTTTGATAGTGTTTTAGCTCATCCTAATTTACAGGATTTATCGCATAAACTGCATAGATTTAACCGACACAATAACTTGACACAAACGCTGCTAGAACCATTATTACAGTCTCAACAAGAAAATAGTTCGTTATCTCATGATCTAAATAAACTAAAAAGAATAAACTTTCCATCCAAGCCCATTTCAAATAAATTAATTTATCGTTGTGGGACCAGCTTTTTTCACATTCAAAAACAGCAACCAGATTCTGAATCGCTTTCCCAAAAGATCGAAGGCTTACAGAGTCTCAAATTTTTTTACTGACTTCTGAAAATATATGCACATCTAACTTCTTTAATTCGGACATATAATTTTCTAATGACATTAGCCGCATAGCAGATATTGCTCCTATTTCAGAAATTTCTTCTTGTAATATTTTTTTGGTTAGCCAGATAGCCGGAATAGTTGGAATATAAGAACCATCACCCGCTTTAGCGACTAAAAACCATTTAATATTTTTATGATTTCCTTGATAATCCGTACCTGACATCAGCATATGCATCGCTCCGGCATCAGTGCCAAATCGATCGAAATAATGACTCCATTTTAACAAGGTTTCTGCATAGTTTTGTAATTTAATGGGAAGCTTCAATCGAACTAACCAAGCTAAGAAAGCTAAGCCAAGATGCGCCACAGTATTTTCAATGCCTGCAGAAAATCGAATTGATTTAATCGGAAAAAAGGAAGGTAACAAATCAAGATCGGGAACATCACAGTTAGCCATCCAACGTTTTCCTAATAATGGATATTCTTGTCGATATAAATCTTGCCAACCATACACTTTCTTAGTAATACCAGGAAAGTCTTCCAAGCGTTGGCCCGTATAACTCAGTATAGATTTGAATGTCGCTAATCCTCTTTCGGCTTTTTGACCTAACGAAATTCCATACACTAAAGAATCTATCGTTTTAAACTCATCTTTATAATGATCTAACACTGCCGATGACAAACAAGGTAAGGTACTTGCCCCAGTAATAGCAATACAATTTTTTTTGATCGCTTCCTCTTCTAGAATTGCAAAATCATTCACATATTCGCGCGCATCTGCTAAATCAATATAACTTACGCCTAACAGGATACAATTGATGGCTGTGGTAAAATCAGCGGTTTGATAAGGACCTACCGCATTAATAACAATCAGTGGTCTAATCCGTAATAATTCTTGTGATAACCTCGTTTTAAAATCAAAACAAAGTATATCAATGCAAGTATCAATGGCTGCTTTAGAAAGTTGTTTCTTTAACGCTAATAAGGGTTCTTCGTGCCGACCGCTAATAATAATAGCAATGTTTCTTTCGACTAAACCCTTTGCGATTTTCCTCCCAAAAGTTCCTGTAGCACCTAAGATTAAAACTTTATTATCTTCATCAGGTTTCATAAATCATCCCTCTTAATGGAAGTTCAAGTTATTATTTTTCAGCTAAATTAATACCATTTTTTACGAATTTTTTTGAATAGATAGAAAGCGTAAATTTCAAACTTTTTTATTTAAACAAAGTTGCGCCTTATCAGAATAATAATCATTAAAGAAATTAATAAAAGACTTCAGATTCATTTTTATTATTCTCCTGTTGTTCATTGTTAAAATTGTAACATTATTTTTAAAAATTTTTTGCAGTAATGAATATTTTCTGAAGATTATCAATTAATAAAATAGGAAGCCAATAAATTTAAATCTATAATACAGAATAAACTCGTTGGGAAGTCAATCAGAAATGATTGAGAATGTTTTTCAAAAATGCTTTAACCGCCACTCTTATTAAGACTAGCCAATAATTTTTTACCCACACCTATTAATGTAGAACGCATGAGAAAAAGCTGCCAACGCGAACCACCTAATTGCCGCCATAAAACCACAGAGCGCACTCCAGCTAATAATGCAGCCCGTATTTTACTGACGGTTTCGGCATGTGCTAAATATTTACATTGTCCCACAACATGCAAACGAAAGGGTAAAGTACCCAGCGTGGTCACATAAATATCCGCTAAACTATTGATAATAAGTTGTGGTGAAGATGAAAAATAATTAGCTTGTGAAATCGCATGTTTAATCCGCCGACTTAAATTTTTTTTGGTTTCCGGGCAACTAATAAGTTTACGCTCCAAATGCATTAAACCGATTAAATAACGCGTTAACTCGCGATCCGGTTTAAGTTTCGTATAAGCGAGCAAATTCACTAATTCTTGCAAACCTAAACGTAAACCATTTATTGTACCACCATAAACTTGCTCTACAGTGCTAACATCCAGTGTGTAAATACTTTGAATACTGGTATCAAACGCTAATTTTTCGGTTTTTCCAGTTCTAGCAAGATCCCGTACTAAGGCGGCAGATTGGAAAACACCTGCTAAAGCTAAACTACGTTCAACATTTTTTTTTTCGTTTTTTTGCATAATACATTAAAAATAAATGGAATACTTGCTCATAGCAATGAGGCTTTTGGCAAGGCATGTAAAAATAAGCAAATTGAGCGGCAACGCAGAAATAAGTTCAATTGCGAAAAGCGCCTTAACGTAATTTCAAGGTCGCTAAACCAAATAATACTAATATAAAGGTAATAATCCAAAACCTTACAATAATTCTCGGTTCAGGCCAACCCTTTAACTCAAAATGATGATGAATCGGTGCCATACGGAAAATTCTTTTCCCAGTTAACTTAAAAGAAGCAACTTGCAATATCACTGAAACAGTTTCTAAAACAAATACACCACCCATGATGAGTAAAACAAATTCTTGTCTTACCACAACCGCAATGCAACCTAATGTCGCGCCCAAACCTAAAGCCCCCACATCACCCATAAAGACTTGAGCTGGATAGGTGTTAAACCATAAGAAACCTAAACCCGCTCCGACGATGGCACCGCAAATCACCACCATTTCACCGGCGCCAGGAACAAAAGGAATGGCCAAATATTTGGCGTAAGTAATATTACCGGTAAGATAAGCAAAAATACCTAAACCACTTCCCACTAAAACCGTCGGCATAATCGCTAAGCCATCCAAACCATCCGTTAAATTGACCGCATTACTACTTCCCACAATGACTAAATAAACCCAGGGAATATAAAATATTCCTAAGGGAATCAAGAAATTTTTAAAGAAAGGCACCACCAATTGGGTCTCAACAGGTAATTCTGCATTAATATAAAGCAATACACCTATCGTTAAACCTAATAACGATTGCCATAAATATTTCCAACGTGGAATAAGCCCACGACTATTTTTTAGGATTAATTTTAGATAATCATCAGCAAATCCGATCAAACCAAATCCAACGATAGCCAAGAGAACTATCCAAATCAGATGATTATTTAAATTAGCCCAAAGTAAAGTGGTCATCGCGATGGCAATTAAAATCAAAGCACCTCCCATTGTCGGTGTACCCGCTTTGCTTAGATGTGCTTGGGGTCCGTCAGTACGTATTGATTGGCCAATTTGCCGGTAACTTAACGTACGTATCATTTTAGGTGCTAATAAAAGTGAGATAAGAAACGCCGTTAAACTAGCTAAAATCGCTCTTAACGTTAAATATTGAAAAACATGAAAAGCGCGATAGTAATTTGATAGCAAGGCAGTTAACCATAACAACATAGTGTTCGTTTTCTCCGATTAAAATTATACTGGACTTAGCGAAAAACCCTTTTTTGCGGGCATTACTTTGTTGTCAACTTTAAATGATATTCACACAGCATGATCCAATAAAGCAGCGGCTACTTTTTCCATGTGTGCATTGCGTGAACCCTTAATTAAAATAGTAACCTTCTCTGGTAAATAGCGTTTCAGTGCTAAAATTAATTCACGATGGTTAGCATAATGTTTTGCATTCATGCCAAATGCTTTAGCGGTTTCTTTACTTAAATCGCCGCAAGTATAAACGAAATCAATATTTAAGTTTTTAGCTAATTGTCCGATTTGACGATGATAGTTTAGCGCATTTTGAGCCAACTCTCCCATATCACCCATCACGAAAATCCGCTGCCCCGGATAATGAGCCAATAAATTTAAGGCGACTGCGACCGAACTTGGATTCGCATTATAGCTATCATCTATCAGTGTCATACCGAGCTTGGTTTTGCTGATTACCATTCTTCCGGGTACCGCTTGGGTTTTTTCTAAACCGGATTTGATCTGTGATAATTCAATTCCCACTTGACTGGTCGCGGCGGCAGCGGCTAAAGCATTCATCACATGATGCCGGCCAGGTAAATTTAAGCTCAGCATCATTTCTTTTCCGTTCGGTGCATACAATAAAAAGCTTGCTTTGCCGTCGGCATCCATTTGGATGTCAGTGGCAAAAAAATCGTAGGCCTCGGATAAACCAAAACTTACACGACGAAAAGCAGAGCTGGCTTTTTGCAAAACATCGGTAAACTTATCATCGGCATTAATGATAGCAATACCCTCTTTAGTCAAACTAGAAAAAATTTCTGACTTCGCATGCGCAACGCCGGTCATGGATCCAAACCCTTGCAAATGTGCTGGTCCAATATTGGTAACCAAACCAACATTTGGTTGCGTGATCTGGCTTAAGTACGCAATTTCTCCAGGATGATTCGCACCCATTTCGATCACGGCATAACGATGCTCCGCCGTTAACTTCAATAAGGTTAAAGGCACACCGATGTCATTATTATAATTTTTGAAATTAGTTAATACGGCTCCCGCTTCAGCCAAAATCGATCGAATCATTTCTTTAGTCGTGGTTTTACCAGAGCTACCGGTTAACGCGATAATAGGAATCGAAAATTGCTGGCGATGTTGTTTAGCTAATTCTCCTAAGGCTTTTCTTGTGTCCTGAACGAGTACTAAAGGAAAATCGATGTCTATCACATGATCAACAAGCGCCGCTGCAGCGCCGCGCTGTTTAGCAAGTTCGATAAAATCATGTCCATCAAACCTTTCGCCGCGAATAGCAATAAAAAGGTCGTTCAGTTTTATGCTGCGCGTATCCAAACTCACTTCAGTATAATTCGCATCTGGACCTAATAACTTTCCATTAAGTTTTTCAGCAAGTGTCGATAATTTCACAAAATAACCATAAAAAAGCTAATTCTATTAGTAATCTCGCCAATCAAAAGACTATAAAAACTAATAGCGACCAAGACCCATTCACGCAGGTCTAAGATTGATAACCCTTAGTTTAGAAAATTTTTTCCGCGAAACTTGTATATATTAAGTTAAAGGGATAGCATGGACAATAACAAATATCATTGAGTAAGTTTAATATTATTGACGGATAATTACACATTTAATAGTCGTTGTACTTCCAGCGCATCGTCAAAAGGATATTGGATACCTTTAACTAACTGATAGGCCTCGTGTCCTTTACCTGCAATTAATACGACATCGTTTGCCTGAGCGGTGGCTAAGGCATAAGCGATCGCCCGCTGTCTATCCGGCTCACAATACAACATTTTTTTATGTCTGAAGCCCTGTTGAATAGCTTGCAAAATTTGTAAGGGATCTTCATTGCGTGGATTATCACTGGTTAAAATGATTTGGTCGGCTTCTTGTTCAGCAATCTCTGCCATTAACGGCCGCTTTCCTTTATCTCGATCACCTCCACATCCAAATAAACAATATAATTCGCCATTTGGGCAATGGGGGCGTAAAGCACGCAAAACCTGCTGCAATGCATCGGGTGTATGTGCATAATCAACAACGACTAAGGGTTTTCCAGCGCTATGAAACGCTTGCATACGTCCTTTTATACCCTTTAGTTTTGATATCACCTGCGAAATTTCTGCTAAAGAAAAATGTAAACTTTTTAATAGTGTCAATACAAGCAACAAATTACTTAAATTAAACTGCCCCAGCAAAAAAGGATTTTCGATGAACACTTCACCCCAGGGCGTATCAATCTCGGCCTGTAAACCCTGCTGATTAAATTCAAATTTTTTTACACTCACATGGGGAATATGTGACCAGGCTGCTTGGGGCTTATGTAAAGAATAAGCATAGACGGGTAATTGCTCGGCAAGTTCAGTTAACCATTGTTGTGCGTAAGGATCGTCTGCATTTAATATCGCCTGCTGCACACCCGGTAAATCAAAAAAAGAACGCTTCGCCTGCGCGTAAGCAGACATCGTTCCATGATAATCAAGATGATCCCGCGTTAAATTGGTAAATGCCGCAACAGAAAATTCAGTTCCATTTAAACGTTGTTGTGCCAATCGATGCGAAGAAACTTCCATAACCACAGCCTGTGCTTGTTTATCCCGAAAATTGGCTAATAATTGTTGTAATTCGATGGCATCCGGTGTGGTTAACTGACCGGGTTTCAAATCGCCATAGAAACCATTACCTAAGGTCCCGATAACGCCACAGGGTTTTTGTAACTGTTGTAAACTATCCGCTAAAAAATGCGTACACGAAGTTTTACCATTAGTCCCAGTAATACCAATGACTGGTAAATAACGACTCGGGTAATCATAAAAACACGCGGCGATCGGTCCAAGTTGGCGCGTTAAATGACGAACAGGAAGTATTGGAATCGGCGCAGAATTCACATCAACCGCACTCTCCTCCTGTTCAAATAAAATAGCCGCTGCCCCTTTAGCAATTGCATCTGCTATAAAAAACCGTCCATCATTACCTAATCCTGGATAAGCAAAGAATAAATCCCCTGCTTGCAGTTGGCGACTATCTTGGCATAGCCCTTTAATGATTGGATCCTGCGTTATGGGAACGTCCATCCCCATTAATAACTGACTTAAATGCATAAAAAACGACTCATCCATCTAGGATCGATTAAACCTTGCTTCAGTGTAAAAAAACCTCTATTATAAATAGTAATGATTCTCATTTAAAATATTTATGCTTATTGAGTCTATCCCACTCACGCTACTCCAACCAGGACAATCTGCTAGAGTCGTGGGCTTCAGTCCTGATATCGCTCCACGCTGTCGCAAACTACTCCAACATCTAGGCATAACCCGACAAATTATCATTACCTTGATTCGACGTGCACCGCTGGGTGATCCTTTACAATTACAAATATTAGGGAGTCATTTTAGTTTACGCGCTACTGAAGCCTGTCATATTTATGTGGAATATTCAAACTAAATAAGCAACTTATGTCAAAAAATAAAATTATTGCCATAGCAGGTAATCCCAATTGCGGTAAAACCGTTATTTTTAATACGCTGACTGGCAGTCGACAAAAAGTAGGTAACTGGGCAGGCGTCACTGTTGAACAAAAAAGTGGTTATTTTAATGTTGGCAACGACACTTATGAAATGGTTGATCTCCCAGGGACTTATTCCTTAAGTGTCGTCGCTAATAATTGTGCGATGGATGAATGTATCGCCTGCAATTACCTAGTCAATAATCGTCCTGATCTGGTTATTAACGTAGTAGATGCCAGTAATCTCGAACGACAACTGTATTTAACTGCACAACTCTTAGAAATGCAGATACCGGTTATTATCGCACTCAATATGATGGATATAGCTAAACAACGCGGTATTCATATCAACATCCCACAGTTAAGTCGCTCTTTAAACTGCCCAATCATTCCTTTAACAGCCATTCGTGGCCTCGGCATTGAAGAATTACGTCATGCCGTATCGACAAACCTTATCCCGTCCACTCAGCTACCTTATTCGTTTGAACCTTTATTACAAAATGCGCTGCAAACACTTACCGAAAAATTGTCCACCACAACAGTGCCAAAATCTTGGTTAGCTTGCCGCCTATTAGAAGATGACGCCATCGCCTGCAACTATACCACTCCAGAAGAACGCGCATATACACAATCACTGTTACAACGACTTAAAACTCAATTGAATGAAGAAATTGATTTGTTGATAGCCGATGCACGTTATACTTGGATACAATCGCTATTAAAACAAAGCTTAATTACCGATATATCAAATACAACATTTACCTCGCGGCTTGATCGGATTATTTTGCATCGATGGTTAGGTATTCCGATTTTCTTGTTAGTCATGTACACACTCTTTTTATTTGCCATTAATGTCGGCGGAGCTTTTCAAGATTTTTTTGATATCGGTAGCACCGCGTTGTTCATCCATGGCAGCATCCAGCTACTCACGCCATTACATTTACCCGTTTGGCTGATTGCATTAATTGCCAATGGTTTAGGTAAAGGCATTAATACCACACTCAGTTTTATCCCGGTCATCGGTGCCATGTTCTTATTTTTATCGTTATTAGAAGATTCAGGTTACATGGCGCGCGCAGCATTTGTAGTCGATAAATTAATGGGCGCCATCGGTTTACCTGGAAAAGCCTTTGTTCCTTTAATTGTAGGTTTTGGTTGTAATGTCCCGACGGTGATGGCGACGCGTACCTTAGCTTCACCACGGGACCGTATTTTAACAGTGATGATGGCTCCTTTTATGTCTTGTGGCGCACGTCTTACTGTCTATACATTATTCGTTAGCGCTTTTTTTCCACAAGGCGGGGCGCTGATCATTTTCGCGTTATATAGCATCGGTATATTAACCGCCATTTTCACTGGTTTATTATTACGTTCTACCACCTTAAAAGCAGAACCTACGCCGATGATCTTAGAATTACCCACCTATCACTGGCCGCATTGGCGTTCTATTTTTAGAAGTACTTGGCAGCGTTTGAAACTATTTTTATTTAAAGCCGGTCGTTTTATTATTCCTATTTGTATATTGATAGGGTGTCTGAATACGATTAGCGCCCATGGCCGACTCATCAGCGGCGAAGCCAATCAGCATTCCTTATTATCCAGTATTGGAAAAACCATCACACCGCTGTTTGCACCTATGGGCATACAAAATAACAATTGGCCCGCTACAGTTGGTTTAGCCACGGGTTTATTAGCCAAAGAAGTCGTTGTGGGCACATTAAATACTTTATATTCACAAGTCGGTCAGTTAACTGAGCAAGCTGAACAGTCGACGATCAGCGATGAACTAAAAACCGCTGTGTTATCTATTCCTAAAAATCTACATGATTTAGGTAAGACCTTAACCAATCCAATGGCACTCAAAGCGGAAGCACCCGAAGTGACAAAAGGAGTGTATGGGGTAATGTCATATTATTTTTCTGGAAAACTCGCTGCGTTTTCTTATTTACTGTTTATTTTATTGTATTTTCCTTGTATTTCGACGATGGCAGTCATGAAACGCGAGATTGGTAGCGCTTGGGCTTATTTTTCTATGCTATGGAGTACTGGAATTGCCTATGCTGTGGCAACTTTATTTTATCAAACTGTCACCTTTCAACAACATCCTTTAACAACGCTGTTATGCTATCTCATCGTTGCGATCAGCCTTTTTGCTACCCGTATTTTCTTAGGTTTTAAAACCAATCCACAAAATGAATTACCACTACCACTCTCATCCAGTAGAGGCGCGCCATGATTAGTTTACTCACTTTAAAAAAATTTATTGCCGAAAAAAAATTAGTAAATCTATCGCTTATTCTACAAACCTTTGGAACTAAGCAAGAAGAAACCTTAGCGATTTTAGAACTACTCATACATAAAGGTTGCGTAAAAAAATGTTTTAAAAAACCAAATTGCGCAACAGCCTGTCTCAAATGTACATCTGAATCATTTGCGTTATATCAATGGGTAGAATCGGCTAAGCTCGCAGCAATTTCTTGCTAATTTAAGCATTCGGGACTATTTCACGTAATATCGATTGTATTCCTAGGATAGGATTATCCATCTGCTGCAACGTTTCACTTAATTTTTGTCGCCAACGCCGACCACCCGCGACACCATGAAATAAGCCAAATAGAGGTTGGATTAAATGAGTCAGATTTTCGCCGGACATTAAAGCCTGTTCAAGATAGGGTAAATAAGCTAACACTATCGACAATCGACTAGGAACAGCCACACTATCCTGTGGACTTAACTGTTGATCGAGTTCAGAAAATAGATAGGGATTATACCAAGCGGCACGACCTATCATAACACCATCAACCTGTTGTAAATGTTTCTGGGCAATGCTGATACCAGCGATACCTCCATTCAAAACAATCGTCAAATAAGGAAAATCCTGTTTAATGCGATATACCCAATCATAATTTAATGGGGGGATAACACGATTTTCCTTGGGACTTAATCCGGATAGCCAAGCTTTACGCGCATGAATAATAAAGGTTTGGCAACCGGCCAAATGCACTTGTTGAATAAATTGTGCAAGATAATCATAACTTTCATAATCATCGACACCAATTCGGGTTTTAACGCTAATCGGTAATTTAACGACTGCAGACATTTCTGCAATACAATCCGCCACACGTCTGGGATCCTTAAATAATACCGCACCGAAACAACCGGATTGCACTCTATCACTCGGACAACCCACATTCAGATTAATCTCAGAATAACCGTAAGCTTCAACGATTCTCGCAGCTTGAGACAGATCCGAAGCGCTACTGCCGCCCAATTGAATCGCCAAGGTTTTTTCACTGACGTCAAAACCTAATAAACGATCTCGCTGCGGACTATTTAGAATAGCGCCTGTGGTTAACATTTCAGTATATAACAGTGCTTTTTTACAAATTAATCGGAAAAAATACCGGTAATGGCGAGTAGTCCAACCCAGCATCGGCGCTATTCTATAGGAATTTATTGGCTGTTTCTGCTGTTCTAGCATGCTTTATTTCTATTAAGGGCTTCCATGCTGGTTTTTTACTGGTATGATAGCTTCACTTGCTTTGTTACACAAAGCCTGTTTTTACAATAATAACAATTTGGAGTCCTCCTCATGAAATTGAAACAAGCTCTCATCATCGGTTTAAGCAGCGCGGTTTTAGCTATTCCAGCTATCGCGGCTGAATCGGCAACTGATCTTAATAGCTTACCCGCTGCTAATGCAAACCAGCCTGCGGCCGTAGTCACTCCTGCTAAGAAAGAAGCTATTCATCATAGAAAAGGCCACAAAAAAGTTTCTATGGAAAAAAAGGTAGACCCTAAACAAGAAAAAGGAAACGCAAAATTGGATGAGTTGAATACGCTTAACTCCGATAGCAGCACAACGGATCCTGAAAAAGATCAAACAGAAAAAGACTCTATTGCGTCTTAATTTTGTTAAAAATAAAAAGGCCGCTATCGTCGGCCTTTTTATTCACTTAAACCTCTAAGCTATCAATTATTAACTCCAGGCTCTTACGGCCTTGATAATAATTCACCGCTAAACGATAACGAACCTTGATATATTCTGCACGATGATTCGGCCAATGTTTTAGATTAACATTAAATGCAATCGCATCGATTTGTCTATTATCTTCTGGACTTGCTAAAGTCATCTTTAAATGTTTATCACCTACCAAACGTTGCGCAAGTAAGCGAAAACGACCTTCAAAAAGTGGTTCTGGAAAATCTTGTCCCCAAGGACCTGCGTTATAACGTAACAATTCGGCCAGTTCTAAATTAAGTTCGTCTGCTGCTAATTCACCATCAGTATAACAGGTAGCCTGTAAAATATCGGATCGTAATTGTTGCTGACATTCCAGCTGAAAAACCTTAGCAAATTCGCCAAACAAATCTTTTTGCAAACTCAATCCTGCTGCCATGGCATGTCCACCAAATTTAGTAATCAAATGTGGATATCGCGTAGCTATACTGGCTAATAGATCACGAATATGTAAACCCGCAATAGAACGTGCTGAACCTTTTAATTCACCGACTTGATGGCTCTCTGCAAAAATGATCGTCGGCCTATGGAAACGTTCGGTTAATCGCGACGCCAATAAACCAATGACACCTTGATGCCAACGGGCATCGAATAAACAAATGGCTTTTTCCAAAGGTTTTTTTTCAAGTAATTTTTCTAAAATAATAAAAGCTTCTTGCTTCATCGTATCTTCTATGGAGCGACGTTCTTCATTTAATTGACTGAGTTGTAATGCCAGTTCATGTGACCGATTCCGATCGGTTTCTAGCAGACAGGCAATCCCTAGAGACATATCCGCCAAACGGCCTGCCGCATTTAAACGTGGCGCGATACTAAACGATAAATCACTAGCTACTAGATACTCGACTTCGCGCTTAGCTAATTTAAGCAAAGCATAAATCCCTGGTCGTGCTTTACCGGCTTTAATCCATTGCAAACCTTGAGTGACGAGTAAGCGATTATTATGATCCAAACTCACTAAATCGGCTATCGTTCCTAATGCTACTAAATCCAGAAACTGCACCATATTCGGGACAGCACTATGATTTTTTTCAAACCAATTTTGACGCCGTAAATAATGCCTGAGCGCCAACATCACATAAAAAATAACACCCACACCCGCTAAGTTTTTACTGGGAAAGCGATCACCGTTTTGTTGAGGGTTTACTATAGCATCCGCAATCGGCAAAGTCGCTGCGGGTAAGTGATGATCGGTAATCACTACTTTTAATCCAGCTGCTTTTGCGGCAATAACTCCCTCATGGCTCGAAATACCATTATCAACCGTAATAATCACATCCGGTTTTTTAGTGTGTAAAGCCAGCTCAACGATCTCGGGCGTTAAACCATATCCATATTCAAAACGATTTGGCACTAAAAAACCGACTTGCTGCGCACCAAAACAACGTAAAGCACTCACTGCTAAAGCACTACTGGTTGCGCCATCACTATCAAAATCACCAACGATAAGTAAACGCTGTTGCTGCATCAACGCTTGACCCAAACACTCTGCTGCCGTATCGATGCCATTCAATGATTGGAAATGCAATAAATTTTGCAACCCATAATCTAACTCTTTAGCAGACTGAATACCGCGTGCGGCATACACCCGTTGTAAAACCGGATGCAAATGATTTAAGTTTTCAATCAAATTGAATTCGCGACGTAGGATAGTTTTCAGCATTAAATAGAAATCCCTATTACCGCTAAAAGCGGTATTCTATCTATAAAATAAATTATTGAGTTTTTTCATTGGCTGTTGCTTGGATTATTTTCATTACTTTTTCTATCGAGTCAAAACGACAATCTGGACGTAAGCGATCAAAATAAAGTTCTGCATTTAAATGACCCACTTCATGTTGAATCAATCTCGCCAAAAACCCACGTGCTATGGCATTAATCTGCTTACCATCGACGGTGTAAGCGGTATAATGAATTTCATTATACCGATATACCTCACCCATGCTATCGGGCACGGAAAAACAACCTTCCCAATCTTTACTTTCACCCGCCGCTTCCACCGGCGTATACGCTGGATTAATTAACACCGTGGGTGGAACGACATCATAAACATCTTTACGTTTCGTTTTAGCCGTTTCCGGTACCTGAATAATGATAATTCGGAGTCCACGTCCCACTTGCGGCGCAGCTAATCCCGCTGGATTACCTAAAGGACTCTTCAGATCCCGAAAAATCTGCAGATCCTGAATAAATTGTTGGGTCTCGCTATCGAGTGGAAACTGAATAGTTTTTGCTGGCGTTCTCAAAACGCTATGCTCAGGGCTATCCAATGTGACTAACTGTAAGGATCGATGAGCTTGTACTGAATGGTTTAGGTTATTGTTTAGATTATTTGACATTATGCTTGCACTCACATTATTTGGAAGTAAGAAATAACTGATGCTTAAATAGGCAATAAGTACCCATATTTTTATCATAGTGTATAATTTAACGTAAATATTTTTAACTTGATAGTCTGTTATGGAATTAAACCTTGATACCAGCGAAGGGCATTATCAGATCCGTGCCTATACTAAAGATTTTATCCAAATTAATGAGCAAAAAATCCGACATAGTCTCATCGTCATGCCGGATAAACTGATCGACCCATGGTCACCGCACAGTATAGCCGACTTAACGGCTAAGGATTTACAAAAAATTATTGATTTACAACCCAGTATTGTTTTACTCGGCAGCGGCGAAAAACTCGCATTCCCCCCTCCACAGTTATTAAATGCTTTTTATCAGCAAAAAATTGGCATTGAAGTGATGAATAATGGCGCTGCCTGCCGTACTTATACAGTACTCATGTCAGAAGGACGTAAGGTAGCGGCTGCCTTATTGATTGCTTAATTCCCGCTTATTTGATTCCGCCATTAACTTAATTATTCATCTAATCCGTTAAACTTGGAATCGCGGATAAGGAACTATCAACCGTCTGATTAGCTGGGACTTCTTGAAACAGAGGTCCATATTTAACGTTCTTCTCAAAATTATCATTTTTTAAATCTTTAGCAATACTTTGTTCTTTTTCAGGCGCTACGTCATTCTGCGCTGCGTTATCCACGCTTCCAAGCTGGTTAAAAATCGTTTTAGCGAGATGCTGTAATTGTTTTTCTAAATCAAATAATTTGTCAATTGTTTTTTCGATCTGAGTTAATTGTTCATTTTCAGCTTTAATCTCTGGCGAGCTAAACACATCACGCATCAATAAGTAAGTCATACGCATGATATTACTTGCTATGATAGGTCCAAATGCAAGCGCAATAGCTATTGGAATAAACAAAAGCACCATAGTAGAAGGTACTAATAAGACTAAGGGAGGATACACTAATAGAACCAGAATTAATATTACATTTCCAAAAACCGCCCCCAGCAAATAAAATTTCCAATGTTCATTAATTTCATTGGAAACTCGCCGGTCTTTTTCTCTTCGCATATAAGCAGGAAGCGTTTGTCTTTTTTGTTCTAAGCTTTGAATTTGTTCTTTTAAAGGGAGCTGTTCTAATTCAATCTTTTCTTCAGAAAAAAGCTTAGAGGGAAGCCATTGCAAGGCTTTATTAAGTTGATAATTAATTCTCGCAATCAAAACAGATTTTTTTGCGGCTAATGCTTCCAATTCCAACAACTGTTTATAAATTTGATCAAAATCTTTATTTTGATTTTTAATCTTTTCAGTACTCAATAAATCACGTATCCATAAATAAGCGTTATATAAAGGTTTTCCATTAAAACCAATAGCCATAGATGAAAATAATCCAGTCACAACGATGATTAAGCTTAAGAGTGTCCCTGATAGTGCAACGACTAGCCATCCTGCTCCAAAAATAGTAATACCCATTAAACCGGCGAGTAAAAAAACCATGGAAAAATCTTCCTGATTTATTTCATCTTGTTTTTTTCGTCCAGCCGCAGGATGTTTGTTAATTTCATCGGTTAATCGTTTAATTTTTTTAGCGAGTCTTTTTTCAAGTTCGATTATTTTTTCCCAATTAAATTGCAGCATAAATCCCCTATAATAAAAGAAAAATTTTTCGGGAAATATTAACATAAATTATTTCATTATGTTTAAGCGTTTTTCAGAATTTTTATTTAGTTTTCACTACTAAAAATTCTTACACATCCCACCGTTTTGAACAAACTTGGATTCATTCAAACACCTTTCTTACCTAACTAGAAAAAAACTAAACAACAATCCTTCGTTCAGCTTTATTTAAGTTTGTCTCTATATATTAGTCGCTTTTTTTTAATAAAAGTGATAATAAAAATGCTTTACTCAACCATCCGCAGTTGGTCTCTCACTAATCTTACTAGAAGCCCTACTTTTCCCCTCGATTTTTATCTTGATTTGAGTGATAGCGCGAAACGATCACCTGCATTAGAACAAGCCATTCGTCAAGCAGCGAATATTTTAAATCGACTGCTTTTTCCACTGTTCCAATTTAAAGTGGATACACTCCCAGTGCATGAAAAAAACCGGCATATTATCATTGATGGTTATGGATGCAATGCTCAATTAGGGGCTCGAGAGGATACTTATGGAAATAAATGGGGTTACATGTCGTGCTTTATTGGTGGGGGATGGAGGGGCAATTGGAAAACGCATAATGTAGATTCCATCATTCATGAACTCTTGCATACCATCGGAAGAGAGCACGAGCATTTGCAAGCTGAATCACAGGATCTTATTCATTATCTTAATAGTAACCATCAATTACGTTCCAGGAATTTTTTAGAATATTATGATGCCTGGAGTCCTATGCATTATTCACTTAGTTTAATCCGAGTCGTCATCGGAGGAGGAAGCATTCCTTCCAAAACTAGCGTTATCCAAAGTCTAATGAAGCAAGCCTATCCACCAAAATTAGCCGAAGATTATTATCAAGCCTTGTTGGGTTTAGATGAAAATAGTTTTAGCTTTGACGCCTTCAATCTTGGTTTTGGTTTATTAACCCAACGTGACTTCAATACATTACGAAAAACCGCTTGCATCATTGATGCTAGCCTGTGTGAGTTTAAAAAAAAACCTCCTCTTTTTGCATTTATCTCTCCACATAAGATTTCCTATCGCTACCTTCTGCAGTTAACTAAAATTTTTACTGATCCTTGGTATCAAACACAAAAATTGATTGTTAGGGCTGAAACTAAGGAATTAGAAATTCAATCTGATCATTGTTATATCGTAAAACTTAAGGATCTTTTTCAAGTTTATCCTAAAGAGGATATCCATTGTGCTGTGATAACAACGGTTTTAAAAGGATCGCAAGCAAACCTACAATTTTTAGATTCAGATTTTCCTAGAAAAGGAAACGACAGTTGCACTTTGATGATAGAGAAAGGCTTTCTGAATTTTTGGAATTCATCGCTTCAAAGCCAAGTTACTTTTTATTCCACCCACCCTCATTCAACTAACGCATCAAATACATTGCAATTAAGCTATAATAATACGCAAACCAATACCCCATTGAATTTATCTCCGTTTTGTATTTCTATTCCAGACCAAGGATTTTTTAATAAAACCATTAATGTTTTATTCAATGGAACCTGGACGCCTTTCTTTAATTCGGAAGATGTACCCGGCGCTGACTATTTTTATGAAAGAAACAAATACTTCTCAAGACTAGCCTGGAGTGCAGCCCCCTTCTTTTTTGCAGGCCTGGGTACTGGAATTACGCGTCGTGCTGAATTGACTATTTTCAATAAAAATATTTTTAAATCATCAATCTATTTCAAACACTTAATTCACGGAATTAAATCCTTAGTTCAGATTAGTTTAACCAGTTATGCAATTTACCTGCATATTATTGAAGAAAAAGCGAGACAGTTATTGATCCCCCTCTTAGATGAAAATAAACAATTGTTTCAAACAGCCGATCTTATGGACAAACTAAATAATGATGCACCGCTTCTAAGCTTAATACTACCCTATACCGTCAATGCAACGATGTTACTCGCCTCACTATTCATAACTTCCATTAAACAGCACTGGACTTCCCGACTAGGCTTTACCAATGCCTTAGCTATTCTGATCGCTTGTATCGCCAATCAGGGCAATCCTTATAGTTATATCGAATTAGGTATCGGTGTCAGTGTATATACCACAGCAGCATTATTTGGCTATGGTTTAACTGCTACGAACCTATCAATTTTGTCAAAACTGAAAATTCGTTTGGCATTGAGTCGACTCAACTTCAGTGATATTACAATTAATAATAAAGAGAATATGACAAACTTAATGTTTGAGGAAAAAGAAGTAAATATTCGCAGTCAAAAAGAATCTCAATCGTTAACAAAAGCGCTGCGTAAAGCTTGGAATATCGTCTCTGTTTCGAAGTTTGTGACTGCTTTATCGCATACCTCCTTTTTCACCCAGCCTAAATCGTTAGAAGAACCCAATAACACGAACTGTTCCGAGCGCCTTCAGCTTGAAGTATAAATTAATGTAAATCAGCATAGACAACTCTGCCTACGAACCTATCATCAAATAGGTTCTGGCAGATCATTGGCTAATTGCTCTTTATTGGCGGGAAGCACTGGATCGCGACCATATACATCATCCCAAAAATGTAATACATCATTTTTATCTACCCAGGCGGTAATATAAGTCAGATGGATGGGGATTGGCTTTTTCAAATTAATCACTGTGGTACGTCCTGATTCTAAAGCGGCTTCAATACGCGGTGCGGCTTCCTGCAATGTCGGATCAATCGCTTCTAATGCTTCAAGAAATTCAAACGGGTCTTCTAAACGCACACAACCGGAACTAAACAAACGTCGGTCTGCATCAAATAAAGCCTTTGAGGGCGTATCATGTAGATAAACAAGATGTCGATTAGCAAATTCAAATTTAATTTGTCCTAAGGAATTATGCGGTCCGGGATCCTGACGTAAAATATAAGCACCCGGATTTTTTTTCACGGCTAACCAATCCACAGCCTGTGGATCTAATTCTTTATTGACTTGATTCCTCGCATAGATTCGAATATGACTGCGCTGCAAATAATTGGGATCCCGCATAGCTTTAGGAATAACATCTCTACGGGCGATCCCCGGGGGAACGGTCCAATAAGGATTTAATACAATGCGCGTCACATGAGAATTAATTTCTGGTGTGGGCCTTGAGGGTTTACCCACAATCACTCGAGCCGTCAGAATCGCATGATGATCCTTAATTAAACGTAAACGGTGATCGGGCACGTTAATCCAAATATAAGCAGGATTGGCCAAGCTAATCAATCGCGACCAGCGCTGCAAATTGAATTGAATTTGATGTAAACGTTCCGCTGCTGAAACATTTAATGCTTGCCGTGTTGCTGCACCGACGACACCATCATCGTTTAACCCATGTCGTTCTTGAAACAAAGCAACCGCATCTTCAACTTGTTCATCAAAATCATTTGGGTTAGTAGGCCGTGTACAAGCATTTTCATCTAAATCTTCACTCGCACATAAACGCTGACGCAATACAGCCACCGCCGGGTCTTGCATACCCACGGACAATACCTGGTTAGTTTCTAAACGCGACCAAGGGGCTTGTGCGGCCTGTTGATACAAGGCTAATTTTTTTTGCAAACGTTGATAAGCCGGGATAGATGACGGGGAATCCGCTTCTGCCTGCGCTAAGGTTGTAAAGGAAAAGAGACTCAACAACAAACCGATTTTAATTTTTTTTAACTGCAAGTTATGCATTTTATTATCTTTTTGCATCATAATGACTCACTACATATTCCTCTACAATATGTTGAAACTGTTGGACAATATTATCACCACGTAACGTAGCCACTTTACGACCATCGGCAAATACCGGTGCAATCGGGTGCTCACCGGTACCCGGTAAACTAATACCAAGGTTGGCATGCTTACTTTCTCCCGGACCATTCACAATACATCCCATAACGGCTAACGATAAATTTTCTACACCATGATAGTGTTGTGACCAAGTCGGCATACGCTGGGCAATATACGCTTCAACTTGTTTGGCTAATTCTTGGAAATAACTACTGGTGGTACGACCGCAGCCGGGACAGGCTGACACCGAAGGCATAAAAGCACGCAAGCCCAATGCTTGTAAAATCTGTTGGCAAACGATCACTTCCCGATTCCTGTCTCCACCAGGTTCAGGTGTTAATGAAGCCCGAATGGTATCGCCTATACCCTCTTGTAATAAAACCGCTAAAGCCGCGGTAGTGGCCACTATCCCCTTCGTACCCATACCGGCTTCGGTTAAACCGAGATGAATCGCATAGGAACACCGCGATGCTAAACTTCGGTGAATGGCAATTAAATCTTGCACACGACTGACCTTACACGATAAGACGATCTTACTGGCCGGCAAGCCAATTTTTTCAGCTAACTCGGCACTCAATAAAGCCGATAAAACTAAGGTCTCCTGCAATACCTCTGCGGCAGAACGAGGATGCGCTGATTGCGCATTTTTATCCATCTCACGTGAACTCAGATCTTGATCCAAACTACCCCAATTGACGCCTATCCGTACCGGTTTATCATACTTCAATGCCACTTCTATCATTTGCGTAAATTGGATATCGCGCTTTTCGCCATACCCGACATTACCGGGATTAATACGGTATTTATCTAAGGACTTGGCACATTCTGGATAGACCTGCAATAGGCGATGGCCATTGTAATGAAAATCCCCAACTATCGGTACCGAATAACCCGCCTCACGGACTTTATCGCGAATAAAAGCGACCTGTTGGGCCGCTTGCTCAGTGTTTACTGTGATTCGAACCAGTTCTGAACCGGATTGGGCTAATTCAATGATTTGCTGGGCAGTGGCTGAAGCATCTTCGGTATCAGTATTGGTCATGGATTGCACAACGATAGGCGCCCCACCGCCGAGCATGACCGAACCGACTTGAACAGGGGTACTAATACGGCGTACGATTGGAGGAGAAAGTGAATCCGATTCAGCCATAGGGATTATCTCTTTATTTTTAAGCACAGATGAAAATAGCCATCTATTGCGGTATACTCTAGCACATTATGAAGTCAAGTGAACATACTAAAACAAGTCTAAAGACAAGGGAGATGGTTATGAATACTCACTTACAAACCCTTTATCAATCACTACCGATCACCAGCACCGATGCTTATATTGCGCGCTTAAAACAAATCCAGGTATTAAGTGCTGAAGAAGAAATGGAACTTGCCGAACGCTATTATCACGACCAAGACCTCATCGCCGCCAAAAAGCTTATTATTGCCAACCTTCGTTTTGTCGTCCATATTGCACAAACCTACATGGGTTACGGTCTTGCACTCGCAGACCTAATCCAAGAAGGAAATATTGGTTTAATGAAGGCAGTTAAACGTTTTGACCCCAAAGTAGGTGTACGTCTCATCTCATTCGCTGTACATTGGATCAAAGCAGAAATTCAAGAATTTATCCTCCGTAATTGGCGCATTGTCAAAATCGCCACTACCAAAGCGCAACGTAAATTATTTTTTAATTTACGTAAAATGAAAACTCATTTAGGTTGGTTTAATCAAAAGGAGATCGAAGCCGTTGCTCATGATCTCGGTGTTAAACCAGAAACCGTACGCGAAATGGAATCTCGTTTGGCCTCTAACGATATGAGTTTAGATATCAGTAGTGATGAAAATAATGAGTCCAAATCCACGCACTATCCATTACTCGATCTGTATTTCGAAGATAATCGTTATGATCCAGCCCGTTTACTTGAAGCCAGTGACACGACTGAATCCAGTCAAGATCATTTACACAAAGCATTGACGCAATTAGATGAGCGAGAACAAACTATTATCAGAGATCGTTGGCTCACCGAACCGAAAATCACCTTGCAAGAACTAGCGGATCGTTACCAAGTATCAGCTGAGCGCGTGCGTCAACTCGAACAAAAAGCAATTAAAGCATTACGCCATGCGATCGAGGAACAAGCAACATGAGATCTTTAAAAAAAAAATTCAACCCTGATAAAAATTTTGTCAGCGCTATTGATAGATTTCTGGCTGATTTTGATAAACATCATCCTCAAAAATCAGCTTCACAACAGCAAGAAATAGAACAATACCAAGCGCTGATGGCAAAACGTGATATAAAAACTGATCGTCCACTCATGAATATACTCACAGCCACACAGCCACTATGAAGAGTATCCTATGTTTCTCGAAATTGAACTAAAACTTAGCATTGCCTCAGAAGATGTTAACCTATTACATCAACACCCTTTATTACAACGCACCAGCACTCAAGCGATAGCCGTCGAACAACTTGTAAGTCGCTATTTTGATACCTCTGATCTGGCCTTGTGGCAACAAGGCTTTTCGATGCGCGTTCGCGAAGCGGCTGGTCGCACCATCCAAACCTTAAAAACTGCAGGAAAACAAATCGGCGATCTACACCATCGACATGAATGGGATCAACCGGTAACCCAAAACATACCGAATATTGACCAATTCACCGACCCTAAGTTAATAGCCAAACTACAAGCGATCATCGGCAGCAAACCCTTATTAGAATTATTTCACACCGACTTTCAACGCAGCTCATGGAACCTAAACACAAAAAATGGCACCCAAATCGAATTAGTTTTAGACCAAGGTCTGGTCAAAACCGCAGATAAGCAAGCGGTTTTACATGAAATTGAGCTGGAAATAAAACAGGGTGATAGCCAAGAACTGTATAAAATAGCCGAACTTCTGAAGCAAACCATTCCTCTCAGCGTAGAAACACGTAGTAAGGCAGAACGGGGCTACTTGCTCTATAATGACAATAAAATGTCATCTAATTATGTATAGTTAATCACTCCTAATTAGAGTAATATCATCGCAACTTAACAAAAATGTAATTGTATGTTAGAAAACCCAACTACACATAAAAGCCAAAGAGAAAAACTCATTCTAATTGAAGGGGTTACCGAAACTGGTGAGAAATTCAGGCCCAGTGATTGGGCTGAACGTATGTGCGGTTGTTTAGCGAGTTTTAACAATCGACGCATGGTTTATTCCCCACAACTACGACCGATGATCAATCAGGAAAGCCGTAACAAGTGTCTGGTTCTCGACCCCAAACTCAAAGAAACCAATCCCGATATTTTTGACTGTATCATGAAATTTGCCGGTGAAAACCGCTTAAAAATCCACGAATCCTATACTGAAACTGAAGAATAAAACTTAATTTATTGAAGAATTTTTAATCTGCAAAATAAACAAGTTAGTTTCTTAAGTTTATATTACATAGTGGTTGAAATTGACACGCATGACAAATCGGTTTGCTTTTTCGACACCGCTGTTTGGCATGGATAACAATTAAGGCATGATATTGTTGATACCGTTCAACACTTTTCGGTAACTGAGTTTCAAATAACTGTCGGCAAAATTCATAGTTTTCCTGACCTTGAATTAAATCTAAGCGCTGCAACAAGCGACGCGTATACGCATCGATCACAAACACCGGTCGATGAAAAGCATATAACACCATATCATCGGCAGTTTCAGGACCTATGCCCTGCACGTTAAGTAAACGTTCACGTAATTCAAACGTAGGCAATTGTTCTAGACCAGAATAACCACCTTGCGCTAAATACCAACGACAAAAATTTTGCAAACGCTGAGTTTTAATCCGAAAATAACCACTTGGCTTTAAACAGCTTTGTAAATCAGCACTCGATAAGCTAAGCAGCGCTTCCGGATTTAAACGGATGCATTGCTTTAAAAGCACTATAGCTTTTTCAACATTCGACCAGTTGGTGTTTTGGGTAAGTATCGCACCGAGCATCACTTCAAAAGGACTGGCTGCCGGCCACCATTGCTGGCGGCCGTACATGGTTAACAGGCTCTCATAAATACTAAGTAGTTTTTGTGTATCAATCGACATCATTGAAGGATACACTATTTTACGGTTAAGTCCTTAAATGAGCGATAGATAGGATAGTTAAGCCCCGCTCTGGTTAAGTTTTCTAGTATTTTCTTTGGTAAATACCCCCATTTCTAGTAATTGCTGCTGTGTAGGAGGATCAGGAAATTCTGATTCTGGTTCTACTGGCTTAACAAAAAAGCTATACATTTTGCCTAACATCGTAGGAGGTCGTGTATAACGTAACGTATTACTAGCAGTGAAATGATTAGCTTTCCCATTAACAGAATTTTTTATTAATGCCACTGTTTGCTCTTCTTCTATGCTCGTGCGAGTTGCATAATTCGCAACGAGATCAGGGGCATTTTTTACTAAAGGAAGCGGTTGAATTTGAGAAACCAGCGGTAAGATTTTAGTAATTTCATTCCATAGTGACTTAATTTCCAATTTATCTTTTTTTGATTTTATTTTTTCAAGCAAACTATTTAGATCCTTTTGGATGTTGGTCAAATTTTCCTTAAAGGTTTTGAAACTATTTCGATACGATTCTTCATTCTCTTTGCATCCCTTCAGCAATATTAGAAGGTTATCATTAGCGGCCACAAAATTTTCATCAAAACTTAATATATAAGCTTGTTTCTCAATACGTTTTTTTAATACTTTTTGCAGATGTTCTAATTTTTCTTTTATTTCTTGTAAAGTTTTTTCTTCAACAGAAATTCTTTTTTCAGTTCCATCTAATGAATAGCGTAAAAAATAATCTTGATTAGAATTAACCACATCTGTCGCATTCGTTGGAAAAAATTTCTCATAAATTTTCTCAGCAGTATATTCACCGGCTTTAAAAAAAATTCCGCCACTTAACACACTCAACAATGGCTGCATAACAACTTGAAAGCCTGGCGCAGTGAAACCCTCACTTAAAAGCAAAATAAACAAACTCGGATTTAGGAAAAAAGTATAGAGCAAGATCGGCATAAGAATATTCAAAAATTTGTTTTGAATATTGTTTGTGATTCGCTCTCCGAATTGCGCAAGCATTAAACCTACATAATTCATTAACAAATAATATCCAAAACTCAGTCCAATATCATCTAAGCCTATTGCCGCTGCTGAACCTGCTAACAACACATTCATTGCCGAATTAGTCATCGCTAAAGTAAAAGGTTTTAAACCATAAAAAATAATATTCGGTATATAATGAGACTCACTATTTCGTTTTATAATTTCTTTAGACCAACCACTAATCACACCATTGATAAAAGATGTCGTTGGCATCATGAGCGTAAGCGGTAATCTTTGTTGTTGAGCGTGTCTGGTAAAGGTTTCATGAATCTTCAGCAATTCCGTTGCATCACATTTTTTTTCAGCCATTTGTAAAGGGAATTGACCCTGATGATTAGGTTTAACCTTAGCACCATATTTTAGAAGTAATTCTAAATATTGAACATCGCAGTTTCTATAAAAATAAAGAAAATGTAACGGCGTATTCCCGGTATTTTCATCACAAAAATTTGGATTTGCACCATTTTTCAATAAAGTTATAAATTCAGTTAATTCATTTCTAGAAATTTTAAAGATAAGTTCGCGGCCCATTTGATCGGGTGTAAGTTTGCTATCTGTCAATAACGCTGGACCGATATTGCTAGGTAGCGTAGAGGTAGGTAAAGGTATACTACGTGTGGTTCGAAATATATTTGGATTTAGCTTTTTTTCTAAATCACCGGCTAGTAAATCTGGGCAGTAATTATCGCCCTCGCCTAATTTTCCTAAAGTAAAGTTTCTACATTGATCTATATTTGCGGATACCCAAGAAAAAAAATAAGTGTCGAGACTCACTAATTGCTTTATTTTTTCTGAAGTAAATTCATCACGCATACGATAGTTTTTCAGTATTTCAGAAAAAATAGCTGGATTGGTATCCATCAAATACGACATATATAAAAAAGAAGGGTTATAGCCAATAAAATCCTGGCGCTGTAAATCATTTAAAGAAGTATAATTATTACGATTAGCTTCTAGCCAACATCGATAACTGCTATCCCCACAAGCACTTAAGATAACTCGGTAAGCCAATCCTTCATCAAAATTTCGCGGTATATTATTAAATGCGACAAAATTAAGATGATGAGCATATTCATGACCCGAAACCTCCCACCAACTGGTCAAATCAGATCGATATTGTACATAAGTCACACCCTTTGCTTCGGATTGATTTCGATAAGCACCCATATAAAACCCAGTACTAGAGGGTTCATAGCTTGTAAAAAAATTGAGATCGTCATCAAAACGAGTTTCATTAAAAACCCGATAAATATAACGACTCGTAGGTAATTGAGTTTGTTCAATTCCTAATCGTCGCAACCATTGTGCATGATTACGATCTGTACAAGCTTTAGCCTGACAAACGATGTCTAATTTATCCTGAGATAAGCCCGCATGTTCAATAATAAATTGATCGAAATTGCTCGTAGGGCATTCAGAGGTCAAAGGCAGCGGCGTAAAATGTTCATTCGCATAAACCGCAAAGTTATTTGCATAATGCTCTTTCAGCGGACTCGCTATTTCTGATTCTTGAATAAAGTATTTATGAAAATAATATTTTAAGCCTTCCTTGGTAACATCATTTCTTTTATGAAGATGTTCAAAAAAATTAGCTTGCAAATCCATTACATCTTTAATAATTTCTTCCTGCCAAACCTCACTTTTTGTAAGCTTAAACGAAGCTTTATAATAGGCTATTAATTTATATTCATAAGCAAGGCTTGAAAATAAATGTGGGATAATCCGATTCATTTTATTATCGGGCTTTAAAAACAAAATTTTGCCTATCAATACAATACTTTCCTGGGCTGTATCCTTTTTTTGATAATCCAACATAAATTTTTTAACATCAAAACTTAGTTTTAATGTGGATACATAGCTATAAATAAAATTAACCAGTGAAGCATTATTATTTTTAGCAACATGTATCGCCATTTCTGATAAATCATTCATTTTAAACTTTATTTGATCATCCACTAACCAATTACGAAAGTCTCCTTGAAAAAAGATATTAATAAAATTGACATATTGGGTAATGATATCGATTTGTTTTTGGTTTAGTTGATTTTGTTTAAGAATAGTCGTTTTACAATTTACTAAAACAAGATTTAAATTTTTTAAAACATCACTATCCAGCGTTTCTTTTTTGATTAAATGGTATTTCACAAACGCTTTTAAAAAATCAAAAATAATATTTATTGAATAATCATCTCTAAAAAAATTCCGACTTTGTATAGTATTGACTAGTTTTTCAAAAATTTCCTTAATAAAATTTGGACGCTCAAAGAAGTAACTCCACTCATTTGGCTCGGTATTTAAAACATCCTGTAGAATTTTATCGAGTGGCGTCCCAGCTGATTGTATTGTGGTTATGGCTGGCATGGATGGTTCTCACGAATTAAAACTTAAAACGCTGGGATGATAGGTAGAATATCTTAAGAATAGCTTAAACCAAGTAGATAAATTTAAAAAACTGATAACTACTTAATTTTTAATAAAAATTAATTATTTATGTATATTTAACTTTTGAAAAATTTAGCCTATTTATAAGAAGGATTTTTATTCAATTTAAACGGTTATCTTCTTAACTCTTAAATCAAAAAAATTTATTATAAATGGAAACATTAGATAATTTATAAATCGATTTTTTTATTAAGGATCTCTTAAGTTTTACATCCTACGATGAAGATCATTTTTTTAATTTTTTAGGTGTAGAATGCCAGATAAAAGACCAACACAAAGCATAAAAAGAAGACATGCTTTTTTTACATCCATTTCTAATGGCGACTTTTCTAATTTTTTAAATGGAATGTTAGATAATTTTTCAGAAAATAAACATAAAAATCAGTTTAATTTTACTGATGAAAATGGAAAAGTTAAGCCAGAGAACTTTCATAATCTTACAAATATTTTAAATTATCTTAACGAAGGTCTAAATACGATTAAAGATTTACCTTTCGATAAGTTAAAATTGGTTCGTGAACTTAATTCGGTAATAAGAAAAAAAGCTCAAAATACTTATAATCATATAAATCAACCTGGTTATGAGAGTATTAATGAAGAGAGTTATACTAATGAATTATTTGACTTGGTTTTTTCTTCAATAAATGTGACACATAATGCTATTAAATTTGCTCCTCCTGAAGATAAAAGAACCTTCGAAAATGATACTATTTTTGCTTATCTATCCCGTGAAGTTAAAGACTTTGGAAACCTAACACTAGATATACGAAATCAAGAGTATGACCCTCATAGCATTACAACAACTGTCGCCGCTTTAATAAAAAACACCCCAGCCAATTTAACTACTGATCAAGAAAAACAAATAAGATATGATTTTATTAGCCAATTCCATCGTGGAATGGAGGATATAGAAAATGCCTGTCAGGAGCTATTGAATACCACTGACTGCTACTATCCAAAATCAGCTACTGATCAATACTATGGTATCAAATGCGGAAGATTTCCTTTAAATACCAATAATACACTTGCAGTTTTAGATAAATTTTACAACGACACCTCTATCATGAAATCAAATTCTTTTTTTCATTCTGAAGATGAGATAAGTAATTTTTTAAGCTATTTTTCACAGTATGTAAATGATAAAAATACGCAACATAGTGGAATATCAGTTGATTTTGTAGATAATATGAGTGTATGGATTCATACATTTCACAATGATTTACAAAATATTAAACCTACACTAAAAATTTATAACCAATTATTTTTCTTAATAGAAAAGATCATCGCTGATCCACACTTTAGCAGTAAGAAATTTTTTTTACTAACTACTGCTATAAATAATTGTCTAGATTTTATGAAAGAATTACTAGAAACTGGCAATGATAATTATGATAATACTATTGATTCTTTTGCAAGTCTTTTCCATCAGATAAATAAGAAAGAACAAATCTCAATAGGGTATAAATCACACTATGCCACAGAATTAACTCAATTTGGCTTGATCTGTTTGCAAAACAAACCTTGTAATGCAAATTTGCTATTAAAGAAATTCACAGAAATATTCGGAAAACTGGCGAAGAATATAGGCGCAAGCGAAATAAACCCAAGCAAAATTGAAATAGAAAAAATAGAAGAAATGGTACAACAGCTTCTTAAAAATGCCACAGATAAAATCTCTGAATCTGAATTAAAGGAAATCGCAATAAGTTTTATCAAACAATATTCTAGTGAGGCGCAGATAGCAGAAAAATGTGCTAGTTTATTTAATTTAACTGGCTGCAATCCCATCATTTCTATGCCTACTTCATTGGCTAGTAATACTACTGAAATTAACTTAAGAAATGACAACGTCACCAATGAACTTGATGATGGTTTAACTAATAGCACGCATTCTGAAATTATTGAATCTAATAACCCACTTTCTTTAGCATCAAAAATAGGCACAGCGATGGGACTTGGTGCATTCGCAGGCGGCTTGAATGGTGCAAGTCAAATTATATTGCATATTGCTGAGCAAAAAAATTGCTCTCTCAATACACAACGTTTATTAGCAGTTACTTTAGCCATAGCTAATTCATTTGCTATCTCTACTTTACCTTTGATCTATTCAATTGTTGAAAATTTAGCGAATGAAGAGACAGATTCTTTAGTGAATTCTCAAAAATTACTCACCTGTACCTATGCTTTCATTACCAGTATGGCTTTACAAAGCATTCATGCCGTTACGCACTATGTTCTCCCGAAAAAATCGATATTAAAAAATCTTTTTAATATGTTACCACTATTCGCAGGTTTATGGATGCTAGCTAATGGCGAAGAAGACACTATTGAAAGTCTTGCGATTTTAGCAACACATATATTAACGTCAATGGCGGGCAGTTCACTGACTTATTTTTCACTAAATCGATTGGTTTCTGCCAAAAATCAACAACGGTTAGATATCGAAACACTCTATACAAAAGTGAATTATTATGTTAAAAACAATGATGTTGAACTTCTACAACCTTTACAAAAAGAGAAAACATCCGAAAGTGAAGCAATTAAAAAAACTTATCAATATATTTGTTTACCGGAATTAGATGAAGTGAAAAAACTTTCTAAAAATAATTTGGATCAATTAAAAAATATTATAAAGACTTTACAAAATAATATTGATAACCTAAAACAACAAAAGGAAGTTGCTAATACATCTGGTATTTTGAATGCACTTTCAAAAAGTATTAAAGATAATAGCCATATTTTAGATATTCTCATAACTCAATTTAAATCAGCAGAAATACTTTGTAATGAATTAGCGGATGATATGCATTTGAAAGCTTGTAAAATGTATACGCTAACTCGAAAAAAAGACTTTGTTAGTGCTATGGAAAAATTAGGGAATGTATTTAAATTAATGGAAGCTAATTTCAAAACTTTACAAGGAAAAATAGATAAAGTGATTGGGTATACTGAAGCTGCATCTGAAAATTTTTCAGATGAAGTTAAAACTCAATTAAGTTTATTAAATCAAACGATTATCTTTCCATTAAGCAAAGTAACACTTTATAAGGATCGCTATAGTAATGCAGATGCGATTGAAAAAACCGAAAAACGTTGTAAAGCAGAAGCTAATCAAGGTGTTTTTAATGTATTAATACAAGCTGATCCTTCTATTATAAAAAGAACTCATACTAATAAAGAGATTTTTAATGCTAATCGAAATACCTTTGCCTTTTCCAGAGGCAGTGATAGCGATCTTAGGATATCGACTGCTTCATCTTCTGGTGAATCGGAACTTTCAATGACATCAGGAAATAGTGTGCACAACCCTATCGCGCCACAACAAATCGCTCCGTTATTGAGAAGTTTTAGAACTTAAATGAAACTGAACAAAAAAAGCCTGCTCCTTACAGGCTTTTTTGTTTATGTTATCCCTGCAAAATATTGCGATAATCTATCGCCAATTTATTTAAATCCAGTTGATTAAAAAACAACGAATAACACATCCAACAACTTAACGCCGCTAAATCGCGAAACTGATGCGGCATATGATAAGGTTTGACCAATAATCCTTCTTCAAAAAGGTGAGAAAGTAAACGTTGATCCTCTAAACTGGTTTTACCAACGAATAATAAGTCGATTCTATCCACTAAGCCTTGTTCGACGGCTAAACGTAGATAATTGTAGATTAAAATAAAACCTTTGCTGTAAACCAAATCTTTAGTAAAAGGGCCTAAGCTCGGTAAGCTACCGCGAAAAATTCGCACACTACTTTTATAACTTTCTTCCGGCGTATGTGCTTGCTCCAGAAAAAAATGAAATACTTGTAAGAAATCTGCGCCCTCTTCGGCCATGGCAATGCCAGTGACACGATCGGTTAATTTTTTAATGCGCATCGGCGAAGAAACAAAATGAAATAATTCCATAATAATCGCTAAACCTTCTTGATTGGCAATCGCTGAAGGTGGCCCTTTCCCTAAAAAGGTACAGATCGGCTGATGCATGCCATTCAGTGTCGTACCCATATGCACCCAACCTTCATGCACTTCTAAAATACGCAAATCACGTTCACTAAATAAGGCATCTTGTCGAATCTTGATAGTTTCAGCACCGGCTGCTGCATCGGCTACGATCCCATCACTCACAATCACCCATTTTTTCATTTTAGGCTTTGGCATCTTGGTCTTAGCAGATTGATGTTGTTTAAAATAAATAGATAAACGTTGATTCAATATTTCTGCGGCTTGTTGACTATCATAGCGTTTCTCATCGAGTTTATTGAGCGTTTTATCCTTAATATTCATCAATGCTTTTGAAACACTCGGCACTAAATCTTTTAAACGTGGTGCATTCACATAAAAGGCATCATCGGCACTGCCATAAAGTTCTTGTGATAAAGCACTAAATTCTGGTTTACCACGCGCCGCTAATAAGTCCAAAACATCCTGATATTCTCGACACATACGCAACATAATGTTTCCAATGCTACTTATCTGACCGACTTCACGATTAATATCTCGTTCAAGGGCTTGAAACTCTTCACGTTTTTTATGAATGTCAAAGGATAGCTTATTTTTCTGATAATATTCCGCATCAATCTTAGGTAATTGTTTGCATTTCTTTTTGAAGAAATCAGCTTGTATTTCTGGACCCCATTTAATACTATCTAAAATCTTTATTGCATCTTGTGCCTGAACGATACGATCCGAGAGTTCACGTAAGCGTGCGCGATAGGCCTTTTCATAACTTTTCATCCATCCCTACTCCCTTTGTTGCTATATCGAATACAATCTAATGACATAGCAAAAACTTAGCTTAAATTCGCTAGATTATCCTGCTTTTATTGAGTCCGTGCAGTTATTTGTCTAATTCTTCTGATTTTTTTGACAAACCAAACTCGTTAACAAATTCACTTGTTCTACGGAATCATTCAAAGCTGAGACATAATTAAAATGTTCACCACCCGCCTTTAAAAACAGTTCTCGATAACGTTTAGAAATCTCCTCCAACGTTTCTAAACAGTCGACAGCAAAGCCTGGACACATTATTGTGACATCTTTGATGCCCTGTGCCGGCAGTTGTTGTAACACCACATCGCAATATGGCTGTAACCATTTCGCTTTTCCAAAACGCGATTGAAAGACAATTTGATAATCATCGTTTGTTAATTGCAAACGTTCAGCCATTAAACGCACCGTTGTCAAACATTGTTGTTGATAGGGATCACCTAATTCGACACAACGTTGTGGAAGACCATGAAAGGAAAACAGTAAATAATTGTTTTTTGTTGCTGCGGATCGATGTTTTGTTAGTTGTTTCAGCAACCCTTCGATATATAAAGGATGATCAAAATAGGCTGCGATAAGGCGTATATTCGGAATAACCCGTGATTGTTGGAATAATTCACTGATTTTATCGAAACAACTGGCCGTCGTAGCAGCGGAATACTGCGGATATAAGGGTAAAATTGTAATCGAAGTTACACCAGCCGTTAAGAGTGCGCTGACGCCGGCTTCAATACTGGGCTGGCCATAGCGCATCGCCAGCACCACTTTACATTCTTCGCCTAAATTAATTTGTAACTTGTCAGCTAAACGTCGACTATAGACCGCCAAGGGCGAACCTTCATCCATCCAAATACTTTGGTAAAGTGTTGCGGAACGTCGCGCACGCAGCGGCAAAATAACGCATTTTAATAACGGCTGCCAAAGCCATGCGGGTAATTCTACTACGCGTCTATCTGTTAAAAACTCAGCTAAATAATCACGTACCGCACGTGGGCTAGGTGCTTGTGGCGTACCTAGGTTAATGATTAATACACCGGATTTCACGTACGAATACCTTTACCGCGGTTTAACAAGTAAAGATTAACAAAAAATAAAATCACACAACTCATAAATATGATGAATAATGCCGAGACCACTGGAATATCACTGATACCTAATAAACCATAACGAAAACTATTGACTATATAGAGGATCGGATTAAATAAGGACAAATGACGCCAAAAGTTCGGCAGTAAATCGATGGAATAAAATATCCCACCCAGATAAGTCAATGGCGTTAGTATGAACGTCGGCACAATAGACACATCATCAAAGGTTTTAGCAAATAAACCATTGGTAAAACCCGCTAATGAAAACAAGATGGTGGTTAATGGCACGATAGCCAATAATACAAAAATATTATAGACATGTAATTGCGTAAAAAATAAGGCGAGGAGCGTCACCAATAAACCCACCAATAAACCGCGAGCAACACCCCCAGCCACAAATCCCGCTAAAAGTAAATAATTAGGCAATGGTGCCACAATCAATTCTTCGATGCTACGTTGAAAACGCATACCAAAAAAAGACGTCACAACATTAGTATACGCTGCGGTAATAACCGACATCATGATTAAACCCGGCGCAATATATTGCATATAGCTATAACCGCCGATACTGCCTAAACGTTGACCGATTAAATTACCAAAGATTAAAAAATACAAAGTCATTGTCACCAAAGGCGGCAATAAGGTTTGCACCCAAATACGCAAAAAACGTTTTATTTCTTTACGTAATAAACTAATAAATGCGATCCAATAGACTTTTGCTTGCATAGTAATTTAATCTTTTTTAATCTTCGGTCATTAACATTTTCAAGGTATTGGATTTCTCTTTAGCAATTTCAATAAAAGTTTCTAGTCTAACAACCCTTTTATCAATATCCCTCATTTCTTTTGCCAAAATTTTTACATCTTCAGAGACACGCGAAACTATAATCATTCATTTTTATCACGCCAGATAAGGCTTCAAATATTTTACTGCTAATGGCCATTAGTGATCCTTCATTGTAGAAAGATGAGATAAAGTATCTTGAACCGCTTTATGTGCTTCCTTTAAAGACTTCATTGCTTGTCTATTGGAATTAATAACTGCTTCCGCAAGTAACTCCAATTCTTGCTCTTCTTGAGAAGTCTTCAATTGAAATGAATCAATCGCTCTTCTAGCTATTTCGGCAATGGACACATGCGCTTCTTCAGCAAGGCTGCTTAATTTAGCCCGTTGATCAGGGCGAATAAATAATACTTGTCGTTCCATATCTTCACCTCTTTTGTATGTATAAGCTGACATCTATACTGTTAAATCATTTATTTTTATTGGCAGCAATTAAATTGAGAAAGAGTTCTTCTAAGCGATTGGCTTTGTTGCGTAAACTCGTCACTTCAATATTATGACCTTCTAAAAATCCAAATAAATTATTCAGCGATTGTTCTTTAGCCACATCAACTTCTAAGGTTACATTATCTAATAAGCGCATCGCAAACGGCGATTGTGGCAATTCCACCAAAGGTTTTTTCAAATCAAACACAAAGGTTTCCATGTTTAAAGTGGTTAAAAGTTGTTTCATGCTGGTATTTTCAATAATGCTGCCTTTGTCAATAATCGCGATGTTTTTACAAAGATATTCCGCTTCTTCTAAATAATGCGTCGTTAAAATAATGGTTATCCCTTGTTGATTAATAGTACGTAGAAATTCCCACATCGAACGCCGTATTTCGATATCCACACCGGCTGTAGGTTCATCTAATATCAGCAATCGCGGTTGATGCACTAAGGCACGTGCTATCATTAAGCGACGTTTCATACCACCGGATAGTTGCATGGAAATTTGATCACGCTTATCCCAAAGATCTAATTTTTTTAAATAGATTTCTGCACGTTGTTTAGCCAAACGTCTAGGGACACCATAATAACCCGCTTGATAAACAATAACGTCTATGACTTTTTCAAAGATGCTGAAATTAAGTTCTTGCGGTACGATACCAATACAAGATTTAGCGGCTTCTAAATCGTTATCAAGATTATGTCCAAAGACTTCCACCGAGCCAGCCGTTTTATTAACCAGTGAAGCAATAATCCCAATGGTTGTAGATTTTCCAGCACCATTCGGCCCCAATAAAGCAAAAAAATCGCCTTCATGCACATTAAGATCAATGTTTTTAAGGGCGATAACACCATTTTCGTAGATTTTGCTCAGACCTTGAATGCTCAATGCTTGCATAAGTTTAATGGCAGTTTAAAATGAAGCTTAATTTAAGAGTATAACATGACAATGACCATACCATTCCCTACCGATAAACTCGCCAAGCTATTATTACCGGGCCCCGCGGGACAGCTTGAAATCATGACCAGCTCAGCAGAAGAGCCAATACGCCATCCAACAGCTATTGCAGTCATGTGCCATCCACATCCTTTGTTTGATGGCACTATGCATAATAAGGTTATCTATACCCTAGCCCGTTGTTTCAATAGTATGGGTCTTGCGAGTGTACGATTCAATTTCCGAGGTGTCGGCCTCAGCCAGGGTGTTTATGATAATGGTATAGGTGAAACAGATGATTTATTAGCTGTTCTCACTTGGCTAAAACAAAGTTGTCCTGAATCCGTAATCTGGCTGGCAGGTTTTTCATTTGGTGCTTATGTCGCAGCACGTGCCGCAAAAGTCTGGCCGGCCAAACAATTAATTTGTGTTGCACCTCCGATTGAAAACTTTCCTTTTAAAGAACTTCCACCCTTTTCTTGCCCGTGGATCTTGATACAAGGAGACCAAGACGAAGTCGTATCCGCTGCAGCAGTATTTAACTGGGTGGATTCTTTAAAACAGCCACCTGAAGTCATTAAAATTCATGGGGCCAGCCATTTCTTTCACGGTAAGCTCATTGAACTGCGTGATCGCTTAATAACAACACTCAACAAAGTGGATTAAATGGGTCCCTTAGCTGCTTATCACCAACAAATAATGCATCAAGCTTTACAGATTGATGAACAACAAGCCTTAGCCGTACAACAACTGCAAAGCGTGTATGAGGAATTAATCAAACCCAAGAAATGGTTAGCCACCAAAAAAATCGTCAAAGGCTTGTATCTATGGGGTGATGTCGGTCGAGGTAAAACTTATTTAATGGACTTGTTTTACAATCATTTACCGGTCGCTAAATCGCGTTATCACTTTCACCAATTTATGCATCATATTCATGCAGAACTCTCCCAGCTACAAGGTCAATCGAATCCATTAGTGCGAATTGCTAAACGGCTACGTAAAGAAGCGGATGTGATTTGTTTAGATGAGTTTTTAGTTCATGAAATTGGCGATGCAATGATACTTGCACAATTATTAAAAGCTTTATTTTCAGAAGGAATCGTATTAGTAACCACTGCCAATACATCCCCCGAAGATTTATATGCTAACGGTTTGCAACGCGGGCTTTTCTTACCTGCCATAAGCTTAATTAAACAGCATCTACGCGTTTTTCATTTAGCGAGTCGCATTGATTACCGACGTCAGCATGTAATCAATACTGAAAATGCGTTAGTTTGGGTAATGAATCCCTTTCAAGGGCAAACTTTATTCGATGAATTAAGCAAGAATGCCAAAGTAGATTATCAAGCACTGATGATCAATGGCCGCAGGATTGCACATTTAGGTTGTAGCAAACAGCTAGTTTGGTTTGACTTTAGTTCAATTTGCGCAATACCGCGCAGTCAATTGGATTATTTAGAGATTGCTCAACGTTTTCAGACAATTTTAATCAGCGATGTCAAAGTCATCGGCGAATATGAAGATAATTTAGCCAGGCTGTTTATTCATTTAATTGACATTCTTTATGATGCAAACTGTCAAGTTATTCTCACTGCAGCACAAGCTATTGAAGATATTTATCCTAAAGGTCGATTAAATACTGAATTTGAACGCACCAAAAGTCGATTAACCGCTTTTAAAGAAAAGTGGTTATTGAATCGTTAATGGCAATTAACGTTTACTCGCAGCTTGAGTAGCAACACATTCAAAAAATTTGGGTCCGAAGAATAATTCAATGCGAAGAGTAAATCGCGTACGAGAATAAAAAAGGCGCATAATGCGCCTTTTTTATTGAAGAGATCTAAACAGCGGCTTTAAGTTTTTTCAATGGCTTTATTTTTACCACTTTTCGTGCAGGTTTTGCTTTGAAAGTGGTGGCCTCACCCGTAAACGGATTAATACCTTTACGCGCTTTAGTCGCTGGTTTTTTTACAACAGTAATTTTATACATGCCGGGATGAGCAAAAGCACAACCCGCTTTTATATGCGCATGCATAATCGCCTGTAGGGTTTCTAAAACCTCAGCAATTTTTTTCTTAGGTAATTCAGTACTTTCTACTAAACACTGCAACAACTCTGTTTTAGTAAAAGACTTTTTCACAGCAGCCATCTTTTTATTAGCTGAGGTTACTTTAGTTTTTTTACGTGCTTTAGTCATTGGAGACTTTTTTTTAGCTAACTTTTTAGCCATGGTTCATATTCCTCTAAATTATATAAGGAGTAAACAGAAGGTTAGGATTCTATAAAATAGCATATTTCTAGTTTTTTGCTAGAGGTCGTTATAAATTTTTTATGCTTATTTTTCATTGGTAAGAAAGTGTCTTTATACATGTTGTAGAATTTGCACGACTATCTCGATAAAAATTAATAAAATGATCACAAATTCTAAGATACTAGAATAACGATGTTGCAGCTGGCTATTTAACATTTCTAAAATTTCATGCGCCACATCCAGTTTATGGTTTAAAGCCGCGACTCTTTTTGGGATATCTAAAAATTTTTCAGTCATTTCATAATAAGATTCAAGGTTTGAATAACGCCAAAAATACTCAGGGACATCTAAATATTCACTACTCAGATTAACCGAACTACGTGTCAAGAAAATTTCACCAATACGTTTAGAAATTTCCGAACGCGATAGCGAAATCTTCCCAAAACGGGCTAATTCTTTAGGAAAATGACTATTCGCAAGTACTGTTTTATTCACAGACTCTTCATACGATTCAAGCTTTATAGATTGCGCTAAACCATAAGAGATAGCAAGTTTGATTTGGACATTATTGGATTCATCACTTTCTAGCGTAATCACATCAACGTTAAAGCGCTGATGAGGGAAAAGCCGAGTTTCTTTGCCCAGATAATAAATGAAACGATCCATTTCAATTTTTTCTAACGGATCGATAGAAAAAGGTTTAATTTCTTCAATTATTTTTTTCTCTTGTTGTTTACGCAGATTCCAGGTTACAAAACAACCATGATTAAAGAAAAAAAGATCGATCGGTTTATCTTGTTTGGTAACATACAGCACATTTCGGAATACTTTGGAAATATAGCGTTTACTACGAAAAAATTCCGCAAGTAGATTCAGTTTATAATTAGCTGCTGTACAAAAAGAAACGCAACGCATAGAGGTTCACTGTCGTATAAAAAGCCTAGTCAAACATCCAATGATGAGGTGTATATAAAAATCAAGTCGATTTCTTGTTTTTTCGATGAATAGGTGACGCCATTGGCGGTTTAGACGTCTCGAGATATCCAACCATTTGCGGTATACCATTTTCTCGTAAACTAATACGCTCAACAGATTGCCATTGAATTTTAGCAGCTTTTGCAGTATTTGCTCGAATAATTTTTTCCATCATTAAATGATTAAAAACTGGCTGCTTTTGTAATGGTACGTGCGCCTCTAAAAAAAGTCTATGCTTTTCCCAACCAAATTTATAAGGTAGGTCGATGATGGTGACTTTTTCTTTACGCGCCACTTCAGCAAATAAACTTTCAATATCTTCGGGAAATAATCGAATACATCCCGCACTACTGCGTCGACCAACACCTTGTGAATCATTGGTGCCATGGATCAAATAAGTCGCCTGTTTAAGTCGCATCGCATAACCACCCAATGGATTATCCGGACCTGGCGGAACTTTTACCGGTAAATATACGCCGTCTTTAGCACGATCTTTGCGAATTGATTCTGGCACTACCCAAGTAGGATTACGCATTTTTTCAGCGATCCATGAAGGTCCTAAAGGAGTATCCCAACCTTCTCGACCGATTCCTACTGGATAAGTTATCACCACATGACGATGGGGGAAGTAATAAATGCGTAATTCCGCTAAATTAATGATTAATCCATGTCGTTTAGGAGGTAAAATAAAACGGCTAGGAATAACGACAATGCTTCCTGCTTGCAAATGCTCCGGACTCAACATCGGATTGGCTTCTACTAATTCAAAATAACCCATGTCATAACGCCGACCAATTTTATTGAACGTATCACCGGGTAAGGCTTGTGTCCATTGCACCTGGCCAACGATATCATCTCCGTGTTCAGGTAACCTAAACGTTAATGCATAAACAGGAGAAATAATATTCCAATAGATAAAAATCCCCATTGCTAAACGGATTGTCTGTTTTTTAAAATGTCCAATCTTTGCAATAAAAGAGGATAGTTTAGGCATAATTATCAATGAAAAGCAGCTTTTCTTAAAATTGGGTATTGTACAGCGAATGCGTAATTACGCAACCACAGTGCCTTGCCAAAAATCTAGGCTACAAGTATATATAAAGAACTCAGCTTTTTATCAGTAGTTTAGCGTAAGTCAGAAGATTTTATTCTATACTACTGCTACTTACTTTTACTAGGTTGGGATTATGCTCGCGATTAGCAAACCGCATCGACGATTTTCATTACAAAAAATACCGCAATTTTTTCGAATAGATAAACCTTTATTAATCGGTTTGCTTAGCCTAGTCGGTATCGGTTTAATTATACTCTATAGTGCAAGCAATCAAAGCTTAGTCATCATTGGAAAACAAGCATTGCGAATGCTGATTGCTTTTAGTGTTATGTTAATACTTGCACAAATCTCACCTTCCACTTATCGCTCATGGACACCCTGGATATTTATTTTTAGTTTTACGTTACTCCTCGCCGTCTTAATTTTAGGAGTGGTTGGTAAAGGCGCGCAACGTTGGTTAAATCTGGGACTCTTAAAATTTCAACCTTCCGAACTAATGAAATTATCCGTTCCGATGATGTTAGCCTGGTATTTACATGACAAATCATTACCACCTTCATTGTTCAATTTATTTATTGCATTAATTATAGTAGCGGTACCAACGCTATTAGTTATAAAACAACCCGATTTAGGCACCGCTTTATTAATAGTTGCTTCTGGTTTTAGCGTTATTTTATTAGCCGGTGTAAGTGGACGTTGGTTACTACTCGGCGGCTTATTAATGTTGGTTATCGCGCCTTTGGGTTGGCATTTCATGCATGAATATCAAAAATTGCGAGTATTAACCTTTTTAAATCCAGAAAGAGATCCACTGGGCGCAGGTTATCATATTATTCAATCCAAAATTGCTATTGGTGCTGGCGGACTTATTGGTAAAGGTTGGTTACATGGCACACAATCCCATTTACAATTTCTACCCGAACATACCACCGATTTTATCTTTGCAGTCTGTGGTGAAGAATTTGGCCTTGTGGGTGGTTTGGTACTTTTAAGTCTTTATTTATGGATCGCTGCACGTGGCCTTTATATTAGTATGAAAGCACAAGACACTTATTCGCGTCTGTTGGGCGGAGGATTAAGTTTGAGTTTTTTTATCGCCGCTTTTGTGAATATCGGGATGGTGAGCGGATTATTACCCGTAGTAGGGATACCATTACCTTTGATCAGTTATGGTGGCACATCGTTAATTACTTTAATCGCAGGTTTTGGTATTCTAATGTCTATCCAAACGCATAGAAAATTAGTCGGTAACTAAGGAAAGCAACATGATGAAGAAAAAAACTTTAGCAGGTAGCTTCACCGCATTGTTATTGTTAATTTTACTGTGTCTGACTTCGTGTACTGCCTATGCTAATAAACCCGAAGTACGGGTATTTATTGATAAAATGGTAGAAAAATATCATTTTGATCGTAAACAACTCCAACAACTTTTCAATACTGTCAAATCTAACCGTTCGATTATTAGTTCCTTTATTACACCTAAAGAACGTTTAACTTGGTCAGAATATCGACCGATTTTTGTTACCACCAAAAGAGCACAAATGGGTGTAAAATTTTGGGATATGCATGCTAAAACATTAGCTGCTGCTGAAAAAAACTATGGCGTTCCCGCTTCAATTATCGTGGCTATTTTAGGTGTTGAAACCCGTTATGGAGAGATCACCGGTAAATATCGCGTCATTGATTCTTTAAGCACCTTAAGTTTCAATCATTCGCGACGATCAGATTTTTTTAAGCATGAATTAGAACAATTCTTACTACTCAGTCGTGAAAATCCCGCAATAAATCCGAAAGTCACTAAAGGTTCTTACGCCGGAGCTATCGGAAAAGTACAATTTATGCCTAGCAATTATCGTCATCTTTCAGTAGATGCAACCCATAAAGGCTACAGTGATCTGATTAATAATTCCGACGATGCGATTTTTAGTATTGCTAATTATCTAAAATCCTTTGGTTGGATCAAAACGAATCCTATCGCTGTCCCTGCACGTTTTTCAGCACAGGCTTTACTCAAGCTACCTAAATCACAAGAGAATTTCACTGTAAAAGATTTTGCCAAATACCACATTTATCCGAAAAAAAAGCTATCTTCACAACTGAAAACCTTTTTGATTGTACTCCCGCTTAAACACGGTAATGAGTACTGGTTAGGATTTAATGACTTCCAAACCATTAAACATTATAATTCCAGCTCACTTTATGCCATGGCTGTTTTTCAATTAAGTGAATTAATCCATCAACTCCATCAACAAGAGCATCAATCGCATGTCAATAAAAAATAATGCTGGGCAAGGAAGCTTATTTTTTAAAATTATTTCTGGATTTATTTTAGGTTTACTTATCCTGAATTTAGCCGCTTGCTCATCCCCGTCTGGTCCTAATTATCGTTATCATCTGCGACAAGATAAAGCACCTTGTTTTAGAATAAACGCGAATCGAATTCCTAATGCAGTACCTAAAGCAGAACCTTTAAGTAAACGCGGTAATCCAAAATCGTATGTGGTTTTTGGACGTCGTTATTATGTGATGAAAAGCGCTAGAGGCTATCATGACCGAGGTATCGCCTCCTGGTATGGAATGAAATTTCATGATTTTAAAACCTCAAATGGCGAAACCTATAATGTCACAGCAATGACTGCAGCACATAAAACATTACCCTTGCCTACCTATTTACAAGTAACCAATTTACGTAATGGAAAAAAAATTATTGTAAAAGTTAATGATCGAGGTCCTTTTGTTAAAAATCGTCTCATCGATCTTTCTTATGCCGCTGCAAAAAAACTGAATATGACCGGTACTGGTACCGCACCCGTCTCCATTGTTGCCATTACTCCAAACATTCGTTTAGCGAGCAATAAAACCTCCATCCATCGAAAAAGCTATGAGGGTTATCACAAAAAACCTGTTCCTTACATACAATTGGGATTGTTTAAACAACGCACATCTGCACAAAAACTTGCGTTAATGGTTAAACAATGGACTCGCTCGCCCGTCAATGTAAAAACGATGTCGATACATAAAAGAAATTATTATCAGGTCGTCATTGGCCCTTTACCCAATAACAAAAGCTCACAACAGCTCACCCATAAACTTAAACTGGCTGGATTAAGTCATTACAAGGAGTTTAACGCCTGACACTCTACTCCTTTAAAAAAATCTATCATTGTCTATTTTTAGTCAGTGGCGTCATTCTACTGGCAGTCATATTACTACTTAACTTTATTTATCCACTAACCTTAGGAAAAACTAATATTCTCTATAGTGATTATGGGAAATTTTATCATTCGCAACAGCTGTTTATTCAAGGAAAAAATATCTATACACCCATTTATTTTATAAAAAATAAACTGCGCACAGCCACTCATCCCCGTAACGTTCAATTGAAACACGCCAAAGTCCTTAAATTAGGTGGCAATCTGAATCCTCCTTTTTTTACACTGATTAGCTTTCCATTAGCCTATCTTAATTACGCACAGGCCTTATTATTATGGACCTTACTTTCGATGCTGGCGGGAGCATTCGGTATTTTATTATTACAACAAAAATTGGATGGACCCGCTTTTTCATTTGCCTATGCATTATTATTGTTAATTGGCTTATTCAGCTACTACCCTAGTTTCGTAAACCTACAGTTTGGCCAACTTAGTTTATTATTACTGCCCTTATTGGTGTACGGATGGCGGGCTGCTCGTCAGGAAAAAACCATTAGTGCAGCAATTTGTTTAGCGCTAGCCAGCAGCGTAAAACCTTTTATCGGTTTATTTCTATTTTACTTTCTGATGCGCAAAGAATGGCGCGGTCTGTGCGCATTTTTGCTGACACTTTTCAGCTGCGCCTTGATCGCAGGATTGTTTTTGGGATTCGATAGCTATGTTACGTATTATCATACCTGTCAACAAATAAAATGGGCCGCTTCTAATTGGAATGTTTCGATTTATGGTTTTTTATTACGCTTAGTGGGTGGCAATGAGAGTAATGTTGCATTGCTACCCATTCCCGGTCTAATTACCTACCTTTATCCCTTACTAGCAGGGATTTTTTTTGTTGCGATTATACAGTTTTTGCGACCAAGCCTAGATATCCCAGCGCAACAAAAAATAGATATTGATTTCTCAGTCATCATCACCGCTATGTTATTACTCTCTCCTTTAGGTTGGCTGTATTATTTTCCTTTATTGAGTATTCCATTCTTAATTTTATGGCAATGGTCAAAAACCGGGATTTATCCTATTGCTTTGCCGATAATATTAATGATCTGCATTTTTTTTAGTAACATCCCCATCAATTATTTTGATAGTATTCAAATTCAAGCAAGTAATGTTCTAGCGGTATTTCTTGGCTCCTCACTTTATTTTTTAGTCCTAATTGGTTTAACGAGCTTACTATTTTGGTTACGCTATCATTTAACCGCTAATACCAACAAAAATCCCAGTGCAAAGAGTCTACATTTTGAAAGAATACCTCCAGGCCTGTTATTATTAATCGGTATCGTGGTTTTTTTACCTTCTTACCAAGGAATGTGCAAAGCGACTATTGACTGGATACTACACAGCACACATTATAGTCAGCAGTACTCATTCGTTGCTCATCATCAGGAATAAACTATGTTGATCTACCCTTCGATGAACCCGATTGCATTTAACCTAGGACCCCTCAAGGTTCATTGGTATGGTCTTATGTACGCAGTTGGATTTATAGGTGCATGGTTACTGGCTATTTATCGCGTTAAAAAACCGAATAGCGGCTGGACCATCGATGAAGTCAGCGATCTACTCTTTTACACGGCACTCGGCGTTATTTTAGGTGGCCGCGTTGGTTACATGTTGTTCTATGATTTAGGCAACTTCTTAAGTCATCCTTGGATTATTTTTCAAGTTTGGCAGGGTGGTATGTCATTTCATGGCGGGCTATTAGGCGTTTTAATCGCGTTCTATTTATTTAGTCGAAAAACCGGAAAACACTTTTTTGATATTACCGATTTTGCTGCACCTTTCGTCCCGATTGGTTTAGGTGCCGGTCGGATTGGTAATTTTATTAATGGCGAATTATGGGGACGTATCACCGATGTTCCTTGGGCGATGGTGTTTCCACACGCCGGAAATTTACCAAGACATCCCTCACAACTTTATGAATTCTTTTTTGAAGGCGTTGTACTCTTCATTATCCTCTGGGTTTATTCGAGTAAAAAAAGACCACGTATGGCTGTTTCGGCTTGGTTTGCTATTCTGTATGGTATCTTCCGTTTTGGATTAGAATTTTTCCGCCAACCGGATCCGCAGTTAGGTTTCCTCGCTTGGAATTGGTTAACCATGGGTCAATTACTTTCTATTCCAATGATCTTTTTTGGACTATTTTTGTTGTACAAAATACATAACAACCAACTTAAGCATTAATGCTTTGGGTTTTGAATAAAGGAATACATCCAATAATAACATTATTGGATGTATTCATTGACGGGTTACTTAACAAGAGTAATAGTTTCGTTCTGCAGATCTGGGTTATTTGCTGCTGGTTTAAAGAAAGCAGAAGATGATGCTTGTAAGGATTGATCTGAGCCTGTCGATCCTGATGAAACACCGGAACTCGCTAAAGAAATAACATCCACATCATTTACAAGTTCCTGGATCCCCTTTAATAACTCAAAATTCTCATCCTCAATTTTCCTAATATAAATTTTTTCCGTCGATTTACTCTCTTTCAACTTGGAAATGGTCTCTTTTAACGCTTCGATTTCCTTTTCTAAATCTTTTTTTTGTTTTTCCATTTCCTGCCTATTTTGAATCAGGAGTTCCCTTCTTTCTAGAAAATTTTTTTCGCTGGTAGTTAATGCATTTACCCTTTCCTGAAGTAATTGTTCTTTTTCTAAAAGTTTCTCCTGCTGTTGAATCAATACTGCATTTCCCTGTAATTTTTTTTCAACAGTAGCTGTTATTATGCTTAATCTTTCCTCAAACGCTTGTTCTTTTTCTATAAATGTTTCTATATTCGCTTCTTTTTCAAGAAGTTGGCTTTCTAAAACTGAAATTTTTTCTTGTAACATTTCATTTTCAGTTTTAAAAGCTGCTCTTTCTTTTACTATCAATTCTTGTTGTTGACGTAATGATCCCAACTCTTCTTTAACGGCTGCTCTTTCTTCATGAAATAATTTTGAGATTTCTTCATTCTTATGTTCATTTTGAGCTACGAGTTCTTTTCGCGCTTCAATTTCTTCATCTAACCTTATAAGTATATCTTCTCTTTTTACGAATTCCTGTTCTTTTTCTTTGAATGTCTTTACCATAGACTCCAATTCTTTTTCTTGAGCCAGCAATTGCTGATGATAGGCTTGATCGGTACTGGAATTAACTCGACTTATTTTACTTCGCTTCGGAAAAATAGAGTTTTCTTGAATTTTTTCACGCAAGATAGCTAAATGGTTTTTAAACGTATTATCAACCGTATTAACAAGATAGGGGGTATTGGTTGTTAAAGAAGCTTTTATGTATTTAATTGGGTCAGCGAATTCATTATATTCTGTTTTTAACGCATAAATTGGTTTATTAAGTAGCTGACGTAACCAATAACCAATAAGCTGGAACCAATAATTGATTCTTGATGAAGAATGGGAAGATTCGGGTCGAGTTTCTTTTTGGGATAGATAGTCAGGCAAAAAGTAACGGAGCAAATCCGTTTCTGAGTATTTTTGAATAATCAAGGTAATTAAATAATTCAAGACTTCTTGATGTTTTTCGTTCTCTTGAATATCCATACTCGTAAAATTATACACAATAAAAATCTTTGCAAATTCTTCGATATCAAGTTTTTCTAGAGTATTAAAAAGTTTTTTTGTTTCTCGGTATAAATGAATACGCTCAAAATCATTATTTACTTTAATAGAAGCTATATCTTTGGTAAAACGATCTAAAATTTTATGGGTTCTATTTTGAATATTTGTAATAGTAGGCATATCATTTTCCTCGTTTATTGGTAGCTTATTGAGACATCCATTTGGTCATATCTTAACAAGGAAAACTTAAAGTAAAATTAATAACATCTTAGAATTCACACTAAAAGTCGCAAAAAAACTCTTTTTTTGCGACTTCCTAGACTTTAGGCCGAAATCTAGCCAAAATAATGGAACGTTTGTCCAACTATTATTTTCAAGTTATGCAGGTAGCTCATTCTTTCAAAAATTTTTTCTCTGAAAGCAAAGTTTTATTAATCTTATCTATTCCGCTGATTATGAGCGGTATTATTGATACCTCGGTGGGTTTTTTTTCGAATATATTTCTTGCTCATCTCGGGGCGACCAGTCTTGCTGCAGGCGCATTAGTAAACTGGGTATTTACCACCTTAATGGTGATTATTTGGGGAACGCTTTCGGCAATTACCACTTTAGTCGCCCGTTATTATGGTGCCCAAAAAAATGCTGAGATATCCTATGTGTTTTATGCGGGTTTATCACTGGCTATCGTTTTAATGTTACCGGCCATGCTGTTATTATGGAACCTGTCTCCAATATTTTTATTTTTTGGTCAAGCCCCGGCAACGGTTAAATTAGCACAGTTTTATCTACATGGACTGACTTGGGCGATTATTCCAGATTTTATTATTACGGTATTGTTACAATTTGTGGCGGGTTTAGGCCGAACCCGAATAAATTTAACCTTTAGTTTTTTATTTGTCCCACTCAGTATCTTTTTCAACTACAGTCTAATGTTTGGAAAATTTGGTTTTCATCAGTTAGGTATTGCTGGAATTGGCTGGGGTGCAGCACTTACTTTTTGGATCATCACCTTAGGATTTAGTTGTTATTTTTGTTTAAACAAAAGTTATCGAATTTATTTTAAATTTCCCTATTGGCGAAAAATAATTCCACAATTGTATGAAATTTTTCAAGTCGGCTTACCCTTAGGTTTAACCTATTTTTTTGAAGTCGGCTTCTTTCTCGCCATGAGTATACTCATGGGACGCATAAGTGCGGATATGCTCAGTGCCAATCAGATTGCATTACAATTTTTTTGGTTATTTTCAATTGTCACCTTTGCATTAGCTCAGGGTATCACCATACGTGTCGGTCATAGTATCGGTCAAAATAATAAAAAAGCGGTCAATAACGCAACGTATGTCGGCATGTTTTATGCAAGTACCTTTATGTTTTTGGTTGCGCTCATTTATTGGATTTTTCCAGAAAGATTGATTACTATCGACTTTAATGTGCAGGACATTAAAAATACGACGATAGTACATCTCGCAACAGAATTTTTAGCATTGGCAGCCCTAGTACAACTTTTTGAAGCACCGCGCTTTGCTTTATTTGGTTCATTGCGCGGTTTAAAAGATACCCGATTTACCTTATTTACTTCGGTTTTAGTATTTTGGATCATTGCTTTACCCTTAGGCGCTATCGCGTTATCTTATGGCTTTTCCGGCTATGGCATTTGGTGGGCTACCATTCTCGCTGAAATTATTGGTGTATTTTTATTGGTAAGACAATATCGTCGTAAAATAAAAGAATATCTTTTTGAGCCAGAAATCAATTCTCAAGCAACATTAAAAAGATAGGTATTAATATGTCACAACTTAATCCTCGCCCTATTTTATTGCTTATCTTGGATGGTTGGGGTTATCGGACAGAAAAAGATCATAACGCCATCGCTATGGCAAATACACCGCATTGGGATCATTTGCTTCAGACCTATCCACACACACTCCTTGAAGCATCCGGCTCTGCGGTAGGATTACCTGCGGGACAAATGGGTAATTCAGAAGTCGGTCATCTCACGATGGGCGCCGGCCGTGTTCTTTATCAAGATTTAAGTCGTATTAATAAGGAGATAGAAACGGGTGCCTTTTTTAAAAATCCTTGTTTGCTAGCGGGGTTTGAAAAAATCAAAGCCACTCAAAAATCTGTGCACATTTTAGGACTATTATCACCGGGTGGAATCCATAGTCATGACCAACATTGGTATGCCTTACTTGAACTCATTGCACAACAAAACCTTGAGCATTGTTATTTGCATCCTTTTCTCGATGGCCGTGATACACCACCGAAAAGTGCTAGCGGCTATCTAAAAAATCTTGAAGCAAAATGCCAACAATTGGGTTTTGGCAAAATTGCGAGTCTAATCGGTCGCTATTATGCGATGGATCGAGATAAACGTTGGGAACGTACTGAAGCGGCTTATAATTGTTTAAGTTTAGGTAAAGCCGCTTATAGCGCCACCAGCGCTTTACACGCTTTGGAATTGGCTTATGCACGCGGTGAAAGCGATGAATTTGTTTCGCCCACTACCATACACGATGCCAATAAAGCACCCATAACCATTCAAGATGGCGATCTGGTTATCTTTATGAATTTTCGCGCTGATCGCGCACGGCAACTCAGTCATGCTTTTCTCGATAGAGATTTTTCAGGCTTCAGTCGACCCAGTCAACCTCATTTAGCCGGATTTATCTCTTTAACCAAATATGCGAGCGACATTCCCAGTCAAATTGCTTTTCCACAACAATCTTTAACGAATGGTTTAGGTGAATATCTTGCGCAACATCATTTAACCCAATTACGGATTGCAGAAACTGAAAAATATGCGCATGTCACGTTCTTTTTTAATGGCAGCGATGAAAAACCGGTCCTTAATGAAACGCGTGTGCTAATTCCCTCAAAGAAAGTGAGCACTTACGATCTTACTCCTGATATGAGTGCTATCGAAATTACTGAACACCTGTTAGAAGTCATTAAAGAAAAAAAATATGATGTCATCATCTGCAACTTTGCCAACCCCGATATGCTAGGCCATACTGGAAATTTAACCGCAACGCTGCAAGGTATTCACTGTATTGACGATTGCATTGGCAAGCTTGTTGCTGGTTTACAAGAATATGGTGGGGAAGCCATTATTACCGCAGACCATGGTAATGCTGAATGTATGTTCGATGAGGAAACCGGGCAAGCACATACCGCTCATACTAATGAGCCCGTGCCATTTGTTTATATTGGTCGACCCGCAAAAATAAATCCAGTCAAACACCCCAGTTTAGCGGATATCGCGCCTACTCTTTTAAATTTATTAAATTTACCTAAACCAACAGAAATGACCGGTCAAAATTTACTCACCTTAAAATAATTTAAATCTTAGCGCTGCAGGTATTGGTCAATAAAATTACCATTTTTATGCCTGCCGCCTCGCAAATTCATTAAAGTGAATTACACTATAATTAGAGTAGCCAAAAAGTGGTCCTTTACACAGCGCGATCATTGATTTCCGAAAGAGTAAACTTTGTACAATACTAAATAAAAGGATAAGCTCGTATGAAATTAAAAATGCTTTCTTTTCTCATTCTCACCTGTTCTTTATTAGGATTTAGTACCTCACCCTTTTCTGGCCAAACTAAAGCCCCCTCTTCCTCAGAAGACACGCTTTCTCAAGATGTACTGCGTTTTAATCGCGAACTCGAAATTATCAAAAATGAATACGTGCAAAAAACTTCCGAACATGAGTTGTTACAAAATGCCATGCAAGGAATGGCAAGTGGTCTCGATCCGCACTCAAGTTTTTTAAACTCCGATGATTTAAAAGATTTACAAACAGCAACAACCGGTGAATTCAGTGGTTTAGGTCTTGAAGTCGGTATGGAAGATGGTTTGTTACGAGTAGTAACACCGATTGATGATGGTCCCGCACAAAAAGCCGGAATTAAATCAGGGGATTGGATAGTGCGGATTAATAACACCCCTATTCAAGGCTTAAGCTTACGAGAAGCCGTCAAAAAAATGCGTGGTGAAAAAGGCAGCTCCATTCAATTAACCTTAGTGCGCCAAGGTCAACATATACCCCTGTTAGTGAATTTAAAACGCAGCATTATCCATATCCAAAGCATCAAAGGACATCTATTAGAACCTGATTATGCTTATGTACGTATTAATAGTTTTCAAGCCAGTACACGCCATGATTTAGATCAAATGATTGCAAAATTGCAACATCAACAAAAAACCCCGATTAAGGGTTTAGTACTTGATTTAAGAAATAATCCGGGAGGATTATTAACCTCGGCTGCAGACGTCACCAACGCTTTTCTTGATACCAAGAAAATGCTTTACAATCAAGTGATAGTTTATACACAAGGCCAATCATCCGAAGCGAATATGAAAATTACTGCCAAACCGAATAATCAAGTTTATGCTGGCCCATTAATTGTTTTGATTAATCAAGGAAGTGCATCGGGCGCCGAAATCGTTGCCGGTGCCTTACAAGATAACAAGCGTGGTATCATTATAGGAACCAAGAGTTTTGGTAAAGGATCGGTACAAACGGTTATCCCCTTAGATGAAATGACAGCACTTAAATTAACCACTGCATTGTATTACACCCCTTCAGGTCGATCGATTCAAGCATCTGGGATTGTCCCCGATATTACTTTGGAGGATTTAAAAATAAATTCCTTAAGCGAAAATCTGGCTGAATCTATCTATCCCCATGAAGCGGAATTAAAAGGCCATTTAAAAAATGGAAATACTCCGCAAAAAACGCTATTTTCAACGACTGCGGTGAACAATAATGACAATAATGATTTAGTGAAAAACGATTATCAATTATTTGTCGCACTAAACCTATTGAAAAGCCTGGTCGTTTTACAAAATAGCCATAATCCGGCATAAAAATGCTTTTAGAGTGTAGGTCGAAAATCCCCATTGTTTTCGTAACTATTCGCACGCGATCTTGATTCCGGCGTTTCTATATTAAATAGATTCAGTTCATTTAATTTAGGTGCAAAGGTAACTGATTTTTTTCGAGAGGGGAAATTTTCTGTTTGCTTATCAGCTAATGTAATATACACACTATCCACATTGGTCATTTTAATTTTATATTTTTCAGCGAAAAAATTTCTTAATTTATCCAAATTTTTTTTTAAGGTATTTAATTCAGATTTACACGCCTTATAGATTTCATCAAATTTCGGTATTATTATTTCAACAGGGCGGTTTTTAACACTGATTAAACAAGTGCATATCGCCAAACCAATACCAAACATTATTACTAAAGGGATAAATATAAATGTAGAATAAATACAGCCTATCCCCGTGACGAGCATCAAAGAACAAAATAATACCGATAAAAATAAATTTTTTTTACTATATTTATTATTAGCCGAATTATTACTGGATTCATTGCCTGCTTCAGACGCCATTTCAGCTTCAGAAAAAAACTTAAAACTCTCTTTAAAAATTAATTTCACCAGTAAAATATCTTCTGAATTAAATTTTTTATTATACGATAAGATATAGATAAGCTTTAGAGACTCCATGATTAACGGAGATTCATACATCAAAGGAAAATATTTCGACATGATTTTATATTCAGAAAAATGATTAACCATAGCCATTAATTCCCTATTGGTAATGTGCTCTGTTGGCATAATATTTTCTCCTAAAATAATATACTCACGCTAAAACTTATCTAAATTTTTGACTTTTGTCTATCAGATTTACAAAAAAACTAATTAAAAATTTTGGAAATATTTTTTATATGCTTCATGAAAAAATTTTATTTTAAAAAAATTAAATAAAAAAACACATCTTAGTTTTACGAAAAATTTTTTATAATTAAAATCTTGCATTTATTTTATTTTTCACCTATAATTTTTTAGTGTGATAAGCGCCGATTTGAGCTACAGCTTGCTGGCGCTATATTAAGTTTAGCTAAAGCGTCACGAAAACCACCACGCTTTAGCCAGGTGGTTTTTTTTCGCTACTTATTTCAAGTCGTTAGACCCATTAAGAGTGAATGTCATGGATGATTATTGTTGTTACTTTAAAGATTTCGTATCTATTCAACACTCCTCGCAAGTTCTGCTTTTATTTTGCTTATCCTTATCACCTAGCTAGCCTGTTTTAAGGCACTTGAGTTTCATCTCTCCTTAAAACAGGTATTTAATATAATTTTTGTTATTGTCATTTAAAAAAGGATTTTTTTAAATTTTTTTTAGGGAAAATGTTATGTCTATTCGCTTAAATCAATCACATGTCCTAGGTCTGCCCCGAATTGGCGCCAATCGCGAAATGAAAAAAGCAGTTGAAAACTATTGGCGTAAACAAATATCCGTGACGGAATTGCAGCAGATTGGTCAACAGATTGAAGATAAGAATTGGCAAATGCAAGCTGATGCCGGCTTAGATTTTGTCACTGTAGGTGATTTTTCTTGGTATGATCATGTGTTAGATCATAGTGCTTTGTTAGGTGTTATTCCAGAACGCTTTAGAGAGGATCAGAAAAAAATTGATCTCAATACCTTATTTTGTATGGCGCGCGGTCAAGCACCGGAAGTGCAAGAAACAACCGCCTGTGAAATGACGAAATGGTTTAATACCAATTATCACTACATTGTCCCTGAATTTACTGTACATCAACATTTTCAATTAAACAAAGATTATTTATTTACCGCGATTGATCGAGCCCTCGCCAAAGGTTATCGAGTAAAACCGGTATTACTCGGCCCGTTAAGTTATCTATGGTTAGGTAAAACTAAAGAAATTGAATTCGATAAATTAAATCTATTAGAGAATTTATTATCCATTTATAATCAAATCTTTACAGAATTCAAGGCGAGAAACATTGAATGGTTCCAATGTGATGAACCTATTTTAGTATTAGATTTACCCCCCCATTGGCAACAAGCTTTTCTCGCGACTTATCAGCAATTAAATTTTAATCATAGCAACTGCTTGTTAAGCACTTATTTTGGCTCTATCAGTGATCAATTACCGGTTATTAAACAATTACCGATCCAGGGTTTGCATATTGATTGCTGCACTGCACCTGAACAATTATCCATCTGCCTAGAACAGATATCAAAAGATAAAATTCTTTCGGTAGGATTTATTAATGGTCGGAATATCTGGCGAGCTGATTTAAATGAAATATTAACAATCTTGCGTCCTATCAGAGATGTTTATGAGGATAAATTATGGATAAGCAGTAGTTGTTCGTTATTGCATAGCCCCGTTGATTTAGATAACGAAACCAAATTAGATCCAGAAATAAAATCCTGGTTGGCTTTTGCTAAGCAAAAATTAACCGAAATTTCCTTATTATCGCGTGCTTTAAATTCTGATGAGTCCACTATCAAGGATTTATTGCAGGAAAATCTTAATGCGTTGCAAACCCGTAAAACATCGCAACGCATCCATAATAATTTAGTACAGAATCGCATTCAATCAGTCACTCAGAAACTGACCCAACGTAACTCAGAATATAGTTCTCGTGCTAAGCAACAAAAATCGGCTTTACAATTGCCGCTATTACCCACCACAACGATCGGATCCTTCCCGCAAACCGCTGATATCAGAAAAATTCGTCAAGAATATAAATCAGGAAAAATTACACATGAAATTTATCAACAAAAAATAAAACAACAGATCGCCGATGTGATCGTTCAGCAAGAAGCCTTAGATCTCGATGTTTTAGTCCATGGGGAAGCCGAACGCAATGATATGGTCGAGTATTTTGGTGAACTATTGAATGGCTTTGCTTTTACTAAAAACGGTTGGGTACAAAGCTATGGATCCCGTTGTGTCAAACCACCTATTATCTATGGCGATGTCAGTCGCTCCCAAGCAATGACCGTTGAATGGTCGGCTTATAGCCAAACCTTAAGTAAACGCCCAGTCAAAGGCATGTTAACCGGCCCGGTGACAATATTAGCTTGGTCTTTTGTCCGTGATGATCAATCACACCAATCGACCGCCTTACAAATTGCTTTAGCATTACGTGACGAAGTGATCGATCTCGAGAAAGCCGGTATCTCCATTATCCAAATTGATGAACCTGCGTTTCGCGAAACCTTACCCTTACGGCGCAAAGATTGGCAAAACTATTTAGATTGGGCAGTTTTTTCATTTCGTATTGCGTCTTGTGGTGTCAAAGATAGCACGCAGATTCATACGCATATGTGCTATTCCGAGTTCAATGATGTAATTACCGCCATCGCTGCACTCGATGCCGATGTCATTACGCTAGAAAGTTCACGTTCAAAAATGGAACTGTTAGCAGCCTTTGAGAATTTCTCCTATCCCAATGAAATCGGACCGGGCATTTATGACATCCATTCTCCACGTATTCCCTCACAAGATGAAATGATCAAACAACTCCAACAAGCACTGCGTTATATTCCTATTGAGCGTCTATGGGTTAATCCAGATTGTGGCTTAAAAACCCGTAACTGGCCGGAAGTCACGGCAGCATTACGGCATATGGTAGGCGCTGCTAAATTACTTCGTGAAGAAACTTCGCTTGTTACCCAACCCCTAGCTAGCCAGGAGCCTTCGCATGTCACTTTGTCAAAAATTTAAGGTGAGTTTTGAGGTTTACCCGCCGAAAACACAAAAGGGCTTAAATGATCTGAATCAAACCAGAGATGAATTATGTCGGCTTAAACCCAATTATTTTTCAGTGACTTTTGGTGCAGGGGGATCCTTGCAACAAAAGTCATTAGATGTGGTGCGACAATTTGTCGCTGCTGGGATTAGCGTTACACCCCATATTTCTTGTGTCAATATGACCCAGGCACGTTTAGAATCGTTACTCCGCGAATACCAGCAATTAGAGATTAGACAATTATTAGTCATTCAAGGGGATTTACCTACCGATAAATCATCATTAGACATTGACTTCCATTATGCCAGCGAATTAATTACCGCCATACGTAAAATAACCGGCAATTACTTTCATATTATTGTAGCCGCGTATCCAGAATTTCATCCTCTCGCTTTCAGCCCCACAACAGACATTGAAAATTTTAAACGCAAGATTGAAGCCGGTGCGAATAGTGCCATTACCCAATTTTTTTTTAATAGTGATGCGTATTTCCGCTTTTTAGAAGCCTGTGATAAATCAGCGATTCGTATCCCAATTATCCCGGGGATTACGCCGATTATGAATTATCAGAAGCTTATGCAATTTTCCAACGCCTGCGGTGCCGAAATCCCTTTATGGTTACATAAACATCTGAAAACGTATGTTGATGATCCTATTTCGTTACAAGAAGTAGGCATTGAATTTGTCACAAAACTTTGTCATAGCTTATTGCAAAATGGAATCAAAGAATTTCATTTTTATACCTTAAACCGTGCTGAACCGACACAGAGTATTATTCGAAACCTAAACACATCGCAAAGCCAGTTGAAGAATATCTTAAATTAATTCCTTAACAAGGCTATCGATCTTAACCAACACCCAATTGACAAGCAGTATTCAAAGGATGAGATTCATCATGGTTACTCGATAGTTCTCAATCCATCAATTGTCGAACATTATTTAATTTAATCACGGCTAGGTTGGTTAGTTTTAAATTTTAATAATTTATTTAAAAGTTTTTTTATAAATAAATATGGCTTTTTTTCTTTTTTTTGCGAATCTAAAATATCCGACAATCGTTTAATTTATAATTCTAACGTCGATATTGAATTTTTCATAAATTTCCATTTTAGAAGAGACGCCTCTATTCTAACAAAAATAATAGATTTTATTACGAAGAATAATAACATAAAAATTAATTTTTTATATTGACATAAGATAACTTATGCCAGATAAAAATTGACATGATTAACCTATAAAGTGGCCTATTATGTAAGTTATTTATGCTTAATATTTTAATATAATTAATTATATTAAAGTTTTTTAAATAGAGGTTAAACATGAAGTTTAGTAAATTTATAAAAAATTTTTTAGTAAGAAAATTTATACCCATACTTTTATTATTTTCTTGCTATCAGGCTTATGCGGTGATGGTCGGCGGAATTGTTTCCTATGATCATCTATGGCCAGACCATAAATTATTCTCCAATGTTACTTTTATCAGTCAAATTAATGACGATGGAGGTCTTAACTCCCACTATTACTGGGCAAACCAGTTTTATTTTTATCCTGGCGAAACAGGTTACATTGGACTGCAAAATAGAGGAAAAGGCGAAAAAGCTTATAATTTCTCAATATGGGGGGCAAATGATTGGATTCCTCCCCAAAATAATGAACATTACTACTGTCGACCCTTTTCGCATGAAGGCAAAGGCATTCAGTGTGATATAAAAATTTCTTGGAAAACCGGCCATCTGTACCAACTGGATATTAGCAAATCAAAAGATGTTGTGACCGGTGTTATTACCGATTTAATGTTTGGAACAAAAACCGTAGTGGGCCGAATTAAAATTTCTAAGCAGTGGGGAAATATATACTCAACCTCTTCTTTTGTGGAAGAATTTTCGCAAGGGAACGATGAGCTGGCTTCCTGTTATGTTATCGGATCAGAAAGTTCAATTTTCTATAATCCGATTGGCGAAGGGTCTATAACAGCTAAACAGAGAGGAACAAGCTATGGAAACTGTAATAATCAATATATCGCGCATACGGCTTGCACGCTCAATCAATGCATTAATTCTATTAGTAATTTGAATGGCAATAAGCCTCCCTTCGAAAGAAGAATTTAAATTAACGCGTTGTTGCATTTAAACTATTAGAAGCTTTTCAGACCCCGAATTTTTGAAAAGCTTCTATAGTTTTTTTACATCTTCAAAACATCATCCTCTCCTCACTAGAATTGAACTTCTTACCAGTAGTGATGTTGGAGATAAAAAGGACTGGCCACTTCGCCAAATGTTTACTAGCGCAACATTTATTTAGTCAATACTTGAAATTGGGGTTGATTAGATTTCTCTGCTTCAATACATTTCTTTGACTGAAAGAAATTTAGAATTTTTGGAAATATGTTAGTTTTTATTATTTTTTGAAGATTTACTTTGCGCTGCTAATTCTAAAATATTTTGATTATAAACATCATCGAGATAATCAAATAGTTTTTTTTTAGAAATTCCTTGTTCATTCACTTTTTCGAGCGGAACAAGGGAAATAACTATTGGCTTCCCTGTTAATTCTTGGCATTGTTTTTCTAAAGCCTGAATTTCTAATTTTTTAATATTGTTTAAATAGGTATTTTCAAGATAGGTAAATAAAGCTGTTTTATCATAAATTTTTTCTATAGAATCAACAGGCGTGATAATTTCATTTTTTATCCTTGCAAAAAGATTTGCAAATATTTTAGTGTGCTAAACATTTTATCCTACTTTGTAATAATTTTTTTACCTTAAGAGTCATCTGACATTAATAAAACTTTAAGAAAAAATCGATATGATAAGTTTAAGCTTTTTAATTGAATTTAAATATGTTTAGCCAAAATAACATTAAAAAATTAAAAAAAAATCATTACTTATTTAGGATTAGGCCACACCAAGGAAATAAGGAATTTTTTTGATACTTTGGAAAAACAACCTCCTTTAGGTGAGTTTACCATAAAACAAAATTTAAATCTGTTTGAAGCCTTAATTTATGATAAGGCATTTGATTTAATTAGCAGCGACGTTATTTGCATAGACAAATATGGCTTTGAATTCTTCAAGCTTATTGAAGAAATGGAATTTAAACATATACAATCATTATTATTAAAAAAAGGCTTCGAAAGCAGCTTTTCTAATAAATTACACAGAACTCAAAAATTTTTTAATATACCCGAGGAGCTAAAGCAATCTAAAATGGAACCTTGGTTAGAGGAACCTTTAGATTTAAGCAGAACAGGTCCATTAGGTTCTTTGAGCAAAATATAATATAGTTTAAACCTGCACAGTCCCATTTATTAGGTGAGATTTAAGCTTTAAGTCTCCCTTCTTTCAATCTATTTCTGCTTGCAGAAGGAATTTCATAAGCTGCTAGGAAAAAGGCTGATATAACCCATCAATTTAAGAATCTAAAAAGGAATTATAAAAAAAGCTTGCCATCAGCAGGTCATTATCGTAACCCAAAAAACTAAAGCAACAGACTTTATAAAGTAGGTTTTCAATTTAATAAAACTTTAATACTTAATAGTTATTATTAAAAATATTTATAAGACACGTAAATTTTATATGAAAAAAGTAATACTTAAACTTGATCAAGTGGTAAAATTGCTTTCATACGCTGATTTCTCAAATCGCAAAGAATTACTCAATGGATTTGAAACGCTTAAAAAACTATTTAATGCTTCCTTGTCACAAGAATTTTTGTTAGAAAATATTACTAAACTAAAGACTAATCCCTTCTATCGACAATTCAAACTTGACGGTGATCCCTGTTATATGAAGGAACTTGTTCGTAAAGTAAATGATATTGAAATAATTGAACGACTTTTGAAATCTATAGAAATAAAATATTCGCAACAAGAAGAGTGGGTTATAAAACAACATCTTAATAATCTTATTTCATTATCTATTCTAAAACAGGACTTAAATCGAGGTCGTAAAGATGAGTTTTTTGAAGTTTATTTGGAAGATTTTGAAAAATTAAAAAAAATAATCTCTTCAGAATTAATTTCTTTTAACGATATACAATGGTTTTTTGATTCGGATCTTTTTGAATTCATATCGAGTACTTCTGATTGTTGTGATAAAGAATTGATTGATTTATATAAAACATTTTTAGAAAATACTGAAATCAAAACCAGAAAAGATTTCACTAAACATGACCAATTATTAAAAACTACGCAGAACGAAAAACATATAAATTATAAAGAATATTATGATATCTTAAGCGCTACAAAAAAGCAACTCTCAGAAAAAATAAGAAATTCACCTATTATTTCTAAACCAACACCCTTACCAATAACCAACCAACATTGTATTTTCAAAAAATTTTCTACGTTAAAAAAACTCTCACCAACTGCTAAAAAAGCACTTTATAATAATCTGAAGAATTATGAAGATCCTTCTTCTATAGCTAGTTTAAAACGTTAATTCTTGAACCTCGCGATAAAAATTATACCTACATATGTGGATCTTGTAATAATTCTGACGCTTCAAACTAGAATAAACGCACCTGCAACACCAAGAGCGATATTCTTACCCATTTTGTTTTGCTGAGGAATAAGATTGGTAATCTTGGTTTGATTATGCATTAACTCAAGCTTCAACGCATTACATGTAAGACTTTCATCACCCGGTTGATGCAAAGGCACTGGATTTGGCGTTCTTCCTACGCAGGCAGAAAGTAATAAAGCACAAGTCAACAAACTGATTAATTTTTTCTTCATGATTAAGATCCTTTTTTATTGTTATTTAAAATAAATTAAACCATTGTTTTAAAAAATATATTCATTAACCAAAATTGCTTAACGATATTTTATTGCTGAAGTGTTAACTCTATATTGGTAGGATTTAGATTCAATAAAATGACATCATAAAAATGCCGTAATAAAAATAAAATAAACACCAATCCAAGCTAAAGAATTTTAGAGTCCATGGCATATTACCTAATATGCTTGCCACAATAGACACAAACATCAGTATAATCCCAATGAATTTGCTTATGAACATAAACGGTTTTCTTACAAATAGCATTGGGTAAAATATAATGGCTTTGAGTACAGTCATCTTGTCTCTCCTTTTTTAATTATAGTTTGGCAATAATGCTAGAAAATTTCTTTTTGCTTATCCTGAGTAATTGATTCCCCATCATCCCAATTTGAAAATGCATCTGATTTGTCGCATCACTTTCTAAAACTGGTGAGTTATTTGATCATCAAAATCATCAGCCAGTAAAAAGGGATCATCATCGGATTGAAAAGGCCGTCTTGTTATCATCCATTATTCCTTTTTATTTTTTTTAATGTTAAAAGTTTTTGACGTTATCAATTTTATAATAAGAAATAAATTTTACGTTAGCAAGAGCATTTAAAATATAAATTAAATAAATATCTATTAATGAGAAATTTTAGCGAATTCATTTTTTTAAAATGAAAACATCAGCGTTTATCACAAAAGCTTGATGCCTTGTGAATAACATCATTTTTTAATTAAAGTTTAAACAATAATCTGTTAGTATAGTACTAAAGAATTGCCATTATGAATCTAGAAGATAAATTTTTACATTTATATCATATAATAAAAGGTATGGAGCAGCCAAAAAAGCTTAAGCTTCTTCCAGCTTATACAGAATTAAAAGAAATATTTAATCAAACTTTTTTCTCCGAATCTTTATTAGAAACGCTTGATAAAATTAAAAATAATTTAGTTTATCAAGAATTTAAGCTTGAAAATGATTCAGAATTTTTTAAAGCCATTTTAAAGAAAATAGATGATCCTTTACTCTATAGTGAACTTCTAGAAATAATTTCTAAAATAAAATGTTCTGATACTGAAAAACAAGTTCTTGATCAACAACTTCCAAAGTTTAAATTATTTTTTGAGTTCGATGCTGCTCTAAAAGAAAAAATAGGATTTTTTTATGAAATATATGGTAATAATCTCTATCAATTACATGGCATATTATTTTCAAATAAAATAAAAAAACCAGATATAGAATGGTTTTTAAAATCGCCTTTTCTCTATCTTATTCCCGGGAGTTCTATTTCTTTTAAGAAATCTTTAGATAATATATTTAAGTACTTATTACAAAATATTCATTTGGCGCTCAGAGAGGAAGATATTGATTCGCTGATAACAGTAATAAAAAATAACATGACGCAAAAGAATCTGATAAACCATAATCTGTTTTTTTCTAATATCGCTTCTAAAACCAAAGCTTTATCGCCAACCGCGCGAGATGCCCTAGTGAACTCTTTAAAAGAATATTCCCATTGGAACCAGCAATTTTAAACATTAATTTAAAAATTCAAAATTTTTTATTATTGAATTTTTTAAGAACATTATTTAATAACAGTTTAATTTTTTATTGCTTTAACTTAGAATTTATCTACTTATTTTAAAACAACCAACGGCTTAATATGATTTTAAAAACACCAAAAACATTAAAAGCGGCTGCTTTATTAGGAGATATAGATGCAACTCGCTTTTTTTAGAAAATAACGCTAATCCCAGCCAAAGAGTTCCATGCGGAACATTGCTTCAGTCTGTCATTCGGCATGGTTTTACCGATATCGCTATTCTGCTTATGGGGAATTTGGGGCTGAAGTAAATACCCAAGATAAATGGGATAATACTCCATTACATGAAGCCGTTAACGAGGAAAGTTCGTTATTAGTAAAAGAATTGTTATCAAGAAATGCCAATCTTCTTTTAAAAAATAATCTTGGGGAAACGCCTGGAAGCTTAACAGCCAGATAGGAATACTATGAAATTGCTCAACTTCTCCACCCCTGCTTTCAATTTATCTCACAAACCCAGCCTATGATTTTTTTCAAACCTGATCAGGAGCTTATAATAAAAAACACCGAAGAAATTATCATTGAAGTCGATCCCCTCTTTGTTAATTAGGTAATAATATCTAGAATTTAAAACAGTCGACTGTTACAACAACTAGGGGGTTGGCCATTCTTTTAAAATGCTATTACAGTAATACCCATTTAAATAGTGATCAATTAAGAAAAGCCGCTGAAAGAATTACTGGTACAAAATAGGTACATTCAGCTATTCACTGTTAAATAAGTTATAGCTAAGTCTTTGATTTGACTGGTGGGCCGTGATGGAATCGAACCATCGACCAATAGATTAAAAGTCTACTGCTCTACCAACTGAGCTAACGGCCCATGAAAATGGAAGCCGAGATTGTAGACAATTTGTTAATGAATAGCAATCCTAATACACATTTTTTTCGATGACTCTAACCATTGCTCGTTGATTTTATTATCTTCAAATAAGCTTGTTACTCGATTGGTTTAAATAATTCCTGAAATTCCACCGAATAAACCAAACACTGTGGTCACCAATAAAATAATCCCTGCCATTACCGCATAAGCAGGGTTTAAACGAAATGATTTGGGCAATGTCCGTAATGCTAAAAGATATAAAAAACCCAATACGATGGGTAGTAATAAGGCATTCATGACTTCGACACCCACACTGAGATTGACTAAATTTACCCGGCCCGATGCCACTAATATTCCGCCTAATACTAAAATTAACGTATAAACTCCATAAAACCAGGGGGCTTCTTTAGGAGAATGTTCTAAAGAGCGGCGAAAACCCATCACTTCCCCTAAACCCCAAGCCGCCGTTAACGAAACGACGATACTCGCAATCAATGCAGCGCCGGTCATACCCAATGCAAACAAAACTCGTCCAGTGGTAAAACCTAAACTTGGCGTCAGCGCATGACTAATTTCTTGGACGGTATTGAGAGGAGTTTGTGGATTTATTTTACCGATGGTGGCGGCAGTGGCTATCAATAATGCAGCCATAATCAATTGAGTAATGATTGCGCCTATCGCGGTATCCCAACACGCTATCCGCAAATGACTCGCATTAAGCCCTTTATCCAAAACGGCCGATTGCTGGTAAAAAATCATCCAAGGCATAATCACTGCCCCAATATTTCCGGCCAACAAATATAAATAAGATTTATTCTGCCAAGGAATTGTCGTAAAGCCAGAGAGAATTTCATGCCCGACCGGCCTTGCATCCCAAGCAACCCATAAAAAAACCAATTCGAATAAACCTAATAAAATAGCAACCCGCTCAACCGAGCGATAAGAACCTGTCCAGGCAACGATAGTCAAGAAAGCCACAACTAAGGACAAGGTTTCCCAAGCTGGAATATTAAAAAGTGCCCCAACCCCTGCTAAACCACTAAACTCAGAGAGAATGGCACCTATACAAGAAACAATTAAAGTCGAAACTGATAACCATGCCCAGGTTTTACCAAAATAATGTTTAATTAATTCGCCATGCCCCATCCCGGTGGCTATACCTAAACGCACCGTTAATTCCTGAGCGATATAGAGGATAGGCATTAAAATGAACTGTAAAGCCAGTAATTTATAGCCCCAAACGGCACCACTTTGTGCGGCGGTAATTAAACTACCGGCATCCGTATCAGCTAGCATCACCACTAAACCGGGGCCCAAGATACTCAACCAAAATAACGGTTTTTTTAGCGTGCGGCGACTCAAAATTTTTGAAACAGACATATTTCAGCTTTTCAGCCATTTATTAGAGTTATTCTGATATGGAGTTTAACAACTCTGATAAAAGAATTAAATAAGAATGATAATCATTATCAATGACTATCTTTGAATCTTAACCAGACTAAACTTAAGAATAAGCGTTAATCTGTGTATGATTAGGAGTCAATCGTAGCGGTTTTAGTCTGGGATTGAATCGCCCAATAGAAGCATCCAGCAATGGCTAATAAACTAAAAAAACCTAGTAAAGTAGCAAGTGACTGCCATTTAAGAGGTAAAATAGCCAATAAGCGCGGATCATTAGTGATCGATAAAGGGATGGCGAGTAGTACATCCATCAATGCCGCGCCAGCAACCAATCCACAGCTTAACAAAACGGTATTGTGATAGGGCAAATTCAGATCCGATGAGACACCCTGTTGCTGTTTTCTTTGTAAATAACA